>Ga0272446_1003510_pt1 | contig 19643 bp, 34 predicted proteins | sample YNPCB0061_FD_194587 | JGI IMG/M metagenome (GOLD analysis project Ga0272446, IMG submission 194587) | Hot spring microbial mat communities from Yellowstone National Park, WY, United States - YNP-CB-006-1 | ecosystem: Environmental > Aquatic > Thermal springs > Hot (42-90C) > Sediment | place...
CAACATCAACCTGGAAGTGGAATTGATCACGCCGGTGGCCATGGACAAGGGGCTGCGCTTTGCGATTCGCGAAGGCGGCCGCACGGTGGGCGCCGGAACCGTGACCGAAATTATGGAGTAGCAACGGTGCGGGCGCTGCCGCCGACGGCGCGCCCGTATTGAGGAGACGATGCTGAAAGACCGCATTCGCATTCGCCTGAAGGCGTACGACCACCGGGTCCTTGACCAGTCGATCACGGAAATCGTGGAGACGACCAAGCGAACCGGCGCTCAGATTGCCGGCCCGATTCCGCTGCCGACGGTGATCAACCGTTACACGGTGCTCCGGTCGCCCCATGTGGATAAAAAGTCGAGAGAGCAGTTCGAAATTCGCACACACAAGCGGCTGCTCGACATTTTGGAGCCGACCCAGGAGACGGTGGACGCGCTGATGAAGCTCGATCTGCCGGCGGGCGTGGATGTGGAGATTAAAGCCTTCGGAAAAGGCAAGTAACCGGGGGAGGCTTCCGGCGGCGGACGCGCCGCAGCCGGCCAAAGGCTCCCTGAGATTCAGGTGAATTATGAGCCCAGGAATTCTTGGCAAGAAAATCGGAATGACGCAGGTTTTCCGGCCTGACGGCCAGGTGGTGCCGGTAACCATCCTCAAGGCCGGTCCGTGCGTGGTGGTGCAACGCAAGACGCCCGCCACCGACGGCTATGACGCCATCCAGGTGGGCCTGATGGAGTATGTGAAGCCCGCCCGGCTCACCAAACCCGAAAGAGGCCACCTGCAAAAGGCCGGCGTGGAGGGCGTACGGTTTCTGCGGGAGTTTCGCGTCCGTCCCGGCAACGGCGATTTCAAGCCGGGCGACCGCATCCTGGCCGAGGAGTTCAAGCCGAAAGAGAAGGTGGACGTCATCGGAGTCAGCAAAGGGCGCGGCTTCGCCGGCTTCGTCAAACGCCATCATTTCCGGGGCGGCGACGACACGCACGGCTCGATGTTTCACCGCGCGCCCGGCTCCATCGGCGCCTCCAGCTTCCCGTCCCGCGTCTTTCCGGGCATGCGCGCGGCCGGGCACATGGGCCATCAGCAGGTCACCGTGCGGAACTTGGAAGTGGTCGAGGTCGACCCGGAAGACAACGTGATTCTAGTGAAGGGCGCCGTGCCGGGGCCGAATGGCGGCTATGTGGTGGTGCGCCGGGCCAAGAGGTAGGTGGAGCATGCCAAGCGTAGACGTCTTCGATCTCAACAACCAAAAGGTCGGCGCCATCGATCTGGCCGATTCCGTATTTGCGGCGCCGGTGAACGAAGCGCTGCTGTACGAGGCGGTCCGGCACTATCTGGCCTGCCGGCGGCGCGGGACGGCCAAAACCAAAAACCGCTGGGAAGTTTCCGGTTCGGGCAAGAAGCTCTGGCGGCAAAAGGGCACCGGCCGCGCCCGCATGGGCTCCATCCGCTCCCCCCTGTGGCGCCACGGCGGCACCGTACACGGACCCCAGCCCAGGGATTACAGCTACCGCCTGCCGCGCAAAATGGCGCTCGGGGCGCTGCGAAGCGCCTTGACGGCCAAGCTTCGTGACGGCGAGTTAAAAGTGGTGAACGCCTTCACGCTCAACGACCACAAAACGCGCAACTTCCGCGCGGCTCTGGAACGGTTGGAAGCCGCCGGCAAAAAGGTCTTGATTGTCGACAACGACAGCGAGAACCGCAACCTGATTCTCGGTTCGCGCAATCTGCCGGGCGTGAAAGTGGTCCGCAGCGTGGAAGTCAATGTCTATGACCTGCTAGGAGCCAAAGCGGTTCTGATGTCGGAAGCTGCGGCCAAGAAATTGTCGGAGGCGCTGGCGCTATGAACCATTACGAAGTCATCCGCCGCCCGCTCATTACCGAAAAGGGCGTGATTAAGAAGGATACCGAACGGACGCTCTGCTTTGAAGTCAACGTCAAGGCGAATAAAACGCAAATCGCCGACGCCGTCGAAAAGCTCTTCCAGGTGAAGGTGGAAGACGTGCGCACGGCCAACATTCCCGGTAAACTGCGGCGCCGGGGCCGCTATGCCGGCTACCGTTCGGACTGGAAGAAGGCCTATGTGCGGCTGAAAGCCGGCCAAAAGGTGCCGGAATTCGCCGAGGTGTAAAGGAAATCCGCTATGGCGATCAAGACCTATCGACCTACGACGCCCAGCCGGCGGTTCATGACCACGGTTTCGCGGGAAGACATCACCAAAGACAAGCCCGAAAAGTCGCTCACCGTGGGCAAGAAGCGAACCGGCGGCCGGAACGCTCAGGGGCGCATCACCTCGCGCTTTATCGGCGGGGGACACAAGCAGCGTTACCGGATCATCGACTTTAAGCGCGACAAGATCGGCATTCCGGCGCGGGTGGCGGCCATCGAATACGATCCGAACCGCTCGGCCCGCATCGCCCTGTTGCACTACGCCGACGGGGAGAAGCGGTATATCATCGCGCCGGTGGGCCTCGAGGTCGGCCGCACGGTGATGTCCGGGCCGGACGCGGACATTTTGGCGGGCAACGCCCTGCCTTTGAAGAACATCCCGGCGGGAACCACAGTTCACAATATCGAGTTGAGGCCGGGCAAGGGCGGGCAGATGGCCCGCTCGGCGGGCGCCGCGGCGCAATTGGTTTCGCGCGAAGGCGGCTATGCCCTGTTGAAACTGCCCTCCGGCGAGGTGCGGCGCGTCGAGGACACCTGCATGGCCACCATCGGCCAGGTGGGGAACCTGGACCATGAAAACGTTTCGTACGGCAAAGCGGGCAAGACGCGCTGGCTCGGCAAGCGCCCGCACAACCGCGGCGTTTCCATGAACCCCATCGACCACCCGCACGGCGGCGGCGAAGGCAAAACCAGCGGCGGACGCCATCCGGTCACTCCGTGGGGTCAGCCGACACGCGGGTTTAAAACGCGCAACAACAAGCGGACGGACAAATGGATCGTCACGCGAAAGAGCAAGAAGCGGTAGGGAAGCGAGCCTAGAGGAAACGAAATATGGGTCGTTCGCTCAAGAAAGGGCCGTTCGTGGATGAACACCTGGAACGTAAGGTGGAAGCCCTGAACGCCAAGAACGAGAAAAAGGTCATCCGGACCTGGTCGCGCCGTTCCACCATCGTGCCCGAGTTCGTCGGGCACACCATCGCGGTGCACAACGGCAAGAAATTCATCCCGGTTTATATCACCGAGAACATGGTGGGACATAAGCTGGGCGAGTTCTCGCCGACGCGCACCTTCAAAGGGCACGCGGCGAAATCGGAGAAGACCGCCAAGTCGGCGTAAGCGAGGCAGCAAGGATTGGGTATGCAAGCGAGAGCGGAAGCCAGATACATTCGGGTGTCGCCGCAGAAGGCGAGGTTGGTGGTGGACCTGATCCGCGGGCAGCGGGCCGGCGACGCCATCAACATCCTGCGCACGACCAACAAGCGCGTGGCGCCCACCGTCGAAAAGGTCTTACGGTCGGCCATCGCCAACGCCGAAAACCGGTTCAATGACGTGGATGTGGACGCCCTCAGGGTGGTGGAGGCGTATGTCAACGAGGGGCCGCGCATGAAACGCATCCGGCCCGCTCCGATGGGCCGGGCCTACCGCTATCAAAGGCGGATGGCGCATATCGTGGTGACGGTGGGAGACGAAAGCTAAGAGCAGGCAAAAATGGGTCAGAAAGTTCATCCGTACGGTTTCCGGCTGGGGATCACCAAGACCTGGCGCTCGCGGTGGTTCGCCAAGCAGGATTACGCCAAGTTGTTGCTCGAGGACCTCGAGCTCAAAGACGCTCTGCGCGAACGCCTGAAAAACGCCGGCGTCAGTTCGGTGGAAGTGGACCGCCCAGGCAACAAGCTGCGCATCACCATCCGCACCTCTCGGCCGGGCATCATCATCGGCCGCAAAGGCGCCGAAATCGAAAAGCTCAAGCAGGACTTGGCCAAAAAGACCAACCGCGAGGTTTTCATCGACATTCAGGAAGTTCACAAGCCGGAGCTGGACGCTCAACTGGTGGCCGAATCCATTGCGCTGCAACTGGAAAAACGGGTGGCCTTCCGCCGCGCGATGCGCAAAGCCGTCGATTCGGCCCTGCGCTTCGGGTGCAAGGGAATCAAAGTCCGCGTTTCAGGCCGTCTGAACGGCGCCGAGATTGCGCGCAGCGAGTGGTATCTGCAAGGCCAGTTGCCCCTGCATACCCTGCGGGCCGACATCGACTACGGCTTCGCCGAAGCTTACACCACTTACGGGGTGATCGGAATTAAGACTTGGATTTACAAGGGCGAAGTGCTGGATTCCAAGATGCCCTATTCGAGCGAGCCGGAGCCGCGCCGGGCCAGGGAGCGGCGGGACCGCCGGGACCGGCCCGAGCGCGCCCCCGCGCCGGCCGTACAGCCGCCCCCTGCCACGGTCCCCGCAGCGCCCCCCGAGCAATTGGCGCCGGTCGACTTGCCGCAGCCGGTGAAATCGGTCCCCATCCTTCCGCCCGTCGCCCCCGTGCAGCCGGCTTGGAAACAAGAATTGAAGCAGGAAGCGTCCCCGGCCACCCACGAACCGGAACCGCCGGCGGAAGGCGAATCGCAGGAGTAAAAGGGAGAAATCGCCATGTTGATGCCGAAAAAGGTCAAGTACAGGAAGCAACAGCGCGGCCGTATGTGCGGAAAGGCTTGGCGGGGAAGCACGCTGGCTTTCGGCGATTACGGCTTAAAGGCGTTGTCCTGCGGCTGGGTGACCGACCGCCAAATTGAAGCCGCGCGCGTGGCCATGACCCGCTTCATCAAGCGCGGCGGCAAAGTCTGGATCCGCCTGTTCCCGGACAAGCCCATCACCAAGAAGCCCGCCGAAACCCGTATGGGGAAAGGCAAGGGCGCGCCGGAACAGTGGGTGGCGGTGGTGCGGCCGGGCAAGGTCCTGTTTGAAATGGAGGGTGTGCCGCTTAAGACCGCTGAAGAGGCGATGCGGCTGGCGGCAGCCAAGCTGCCGCTGCCGTGTAAAGTAGTGGTGCGGCCGGGCATGGTTGAAGCCGCGGAGTGATGCGATGAGACCCGAAAAGATACGAGAACTCGACACGGCCGAACTGCGGCTCAAGGTCCGCGAGGCGGAAGAGCAATTATTCCGGTTGAAGCTCAAAATCGGCATGGGGCAGATGGAAGGACTCAAGAAAGCGCGACAGTTGAAGAAGGACCGGGCTCGGATGCTCACCGTGTTGCGCGAGCGCGAGATCGCCGCCGCCAAAGCCGCGGAAGCTGCGAGCCGGGAAGGGAAGTGAGCAAGCCATGGCTGACGTGAAAGCGAAGGGCCGGAAAGCCGAAAAGGTGGGCACGGTGGTGTCCACCAAGATGGCCAAGACCATTGTGGTCGAGGTGACCCGGCGCGTCCAGCACCCGCTCTATAAACGGGTGGTGACCAAGCGCAAGAAGTTCTATGCGCACGACGAGCAGGGCCAGGCGAAGGTGGGCGACACGGTGCGCATTATCGAATCGCGCCCGCTGAGCCGCCTGAAGCGCTGGACGCTCGGCGAAGTGTTGCGGCGGGCGGTCCAGGTGGGAATCGAGCCCTCCGCGCTCGACAACCTGGGAACGGAAGTCAAGTAAGCCGCCCGGAAAAGGGTTTTTGAGGAGAACGCCATGATCGGAATGCGAACCATCCTGGAGGTGGCCGACAACTCCGGCGCCAGGAAGCTGTCCTGCATCCTGCCGCGCGGCGGCGACATCGGGCTGCGCGCGGGCTTGGGGGATGTAGTGACAGCTTCGGTTAAGGAAGCCGCGCCGGACTCCAACGTCAAGAAGGGCAAGGTGGTGCGCTGCGTCATCGTCCGCATGCGCAAGGAAAGCCGCCGTAAGGACGGCACCTACATTCGATTCGACAGCAACGCCGCGGTGCTGATTAACGAGGCGGGCGAGCCCATCGGCACGCGCGTGTTCGGCCCGGTGGCGCGCGAGTTGCGCGAGAAGAAGTTCATGAAAATCGTCTCTTTGGCGCCGGAGGTGTTGTAATGGCGAACCGTTTGGCGAGGCGGCGCAACCAGCCCAAGCTTAAGCTCCGCATCAAGATCAAGAAGAATGACACGGTGAAAGTCATCGCCGGCAAGGACAAGGGCAAAACCGGCAGGGTTCTGGAGGTCAACCGCGAAACCGGGCGGGTGCTGGTGGAAGGCGTCAATCTGATCAAGCGCCACACGCGGCCCAATCCGGCCAAGCAGATCAAGGGCGGAATCGCTGAACGCGAGGCGCCCATCCACGTTTCTAACGTCATGGTGCTGACTTCCAGCGGTCAGGTCAGCCGCATCGGCTGCCGGATCGAAGGCGAGGGCGCCGGCGCCCGGCGGGTGCGAATCGCCCGCAAAACCGGGGAGGTTCTGGACAAGAAAGGCTGAGATCCGCCGCCCACCCGGGCCCAGGAGGCTTCCGGAGGCGGGCGGAGACATAGGAAGCAGGTATGAAGCCGAGGCTCAAAGAGCATTACAAGAAAAACGTCATTCCGGCTCTGATGAAAGAGTTTGGATATACGAACGTGATGGCCGTGCCCAAGCTCGAAAAGATCTCCTTGAACATCGGGCTGGGGGAAGCCACCCAGAACAGCAAGCTGATGGACGGCGCGGTGAACGAGCTGGCGTTGATCGCCGGCCAGAAGCCGGTGGTCACCAAGGCGCGCAAATCGGTGGCGGCTTTCAAGCTGCGGGAAGGTATGTCCATCGGTTGTATGGTGACCTTGCGCGGGGACCGCATGTACGAGTTCCTGGACCGGCTCATGAACGTCGCCCTGCCGCGCGTGCGCGACTTCCGCGGCGTCTCGACCAAGAGTTTCGACGGCCGCGGCAATTACACGCTGGGCATTCGCGATCAGTTGATCTTTCCGGAGATCGACTACAACAAGGTCGACAAGATCAAAGGCATGAACATTTGCATTACCACCACGGCGAAAACGGATGCCGAAGGGCTCTCCTTGTTAAAGCACCTTGGCATGCCGTTCCGCCAGTAAGCGGGTTGAAAAGAGAGGGAATCGTAGATGGCAACCACGGCCAAGATCGCCAGGGAAAGCAAAAAACTGAAGTTTAAGGTGCGCTACCGGAACCGGTGCAAGCGGTGCGGGCGCCCCCGGGGGTATCTGCGCAAGTTTAACCTGTGCCGCATCTGTTTCCGGCAATTGGCGCTCGCCGGCGAGATCCCGGGAGTGATCAAGGCGAGCTGGTAGCAAGGAGAAACGACGTATGGTGTCCGACCCGATTGCCGACATGTTAACGCGCGTGCGCAACGCGATTCAGGCGCGGCACGCCAAGGTGGACGTGCCGGGCTCGAAGCTGAAGATCGAAATTGCGCGTATCCTCAAGGAGGAAGGCTATATCCTGAATTACAAGCTGGCCGAAGAGGGCGCCAAGAAAGTCATTAAGATCTACTTGAAGTACACTGCCGGCAACCAGCCCGCCATTTCCCACATCGAGCGGGTGTCCAAGCCGGGATGCCGCGTCTATTGCGGCGCCCGGGAAATCCCTAAGGTGTTGGGAGGAATGGGCGTGAACATCCTCACGACGCCGAAGGGCGTCATGACCGGAGCGGATGCCCGCAAACAGGGCGTCGGCGGCGAGCTCCTGTGTCAGGTCTGGTAAGGAATTGAGCCATGTCTAGAATTGGAAGAAAGCCGATTCCCCTGCCCAAGGGCGTCAAGGTCGCCATTGGCGACGGCCTGCGGGTGGAGGGGCCTAAGGGCGCGCTGACTGTGCCGGTGCCCGCCGGCATCCGCGTGCAACAAAAGGATTCGATCTTGGAAGTGACCCGGGACGGCGATCAGTACTCCGCCCTGCACGGGCTCACCCGGGCGCTGGCGGCTAACGCCGTCCAAGGCGTCTCGACCGGATTTACGCGCGAATTGGATATTGTGGGCATCGGCTACCGCGCCGATGTCAAGGGCAACATTATCACTTTTACCCTCGGCTACTCGCACCCCATCGAGTTCGTGCTTCCGCCGGGCGTCGAGTGCAAGATCGAGAAACAGACCCACTTGGTGCTCTCCAGCTACGACCGGCAACTGCTCGGGCAGGTGGCGGCCAACATCCGGGCCCTGCGCCCGCCCGATCCCTACAAGAACAAGGGCATCCGCTACACGGGCGAAGTGCTGAGGAAGAAGGTCGGCAAGGCCGGCGCCGGAGGCAAGTAAGCATGATCAAGAAAAAGTCCAGAAACGAGATCCGCTTGCGCATCCATAAGCGCATTCGCCGCAAGGTGCGCGGCACCGAGGAGCGCCCTCGTCTGGCGGTTTTCCGCAGCCTCAATCACATTTACGCTCAGGTGATCGACGACCGCAAGGGCCACACCCTGGCGGCGGCGTCCTCGTTGGAGAAAAGCGCCGGCGTGGCCGGCGGCGGCAATGTCGCCGGCGCCAAGGAAGTCGGCAAGCTCATCGCGCAAAGGGCGCAGGAAAAAGGCATCAAACGGGTGGTTTTCGACCGCGGCGGCTACCTGTATCACGGCCGGGTAAAGGCCCTGGCTGAGGCCGCGCGGGAAGCGGGACTGGAGTTTTAGGCGCATGGCAGCCACGACTATGAAACGCATCGACCCTTCGACGCTGACGCTCAAAGAGCAGGTGGTCAGCATCAACCGGGTGACCAAGGTGGTCAAGGGCGGCAAGAATCTCAGCTTTTCGGCTCTGGTGGTGGTCGGCGACCCGGCCCAGAAAGTGGTGGGCTTCGGCACAGGCAAGGCCAAAGAAGTGCCGGCGGCCATCAAGAAAGGCATCGAAGCGGCTAAGAAGAATTTGCGCAAAATCCATGTGCTGGATACGACCATTCCGCACAAGGTCCTGGGGCGCTTTGGTTCCGGAGAAGTGCTGTTGAAGCCTGCGCCGGAAGGCACCGGCGTCATCGCCGGCGGGCCCGTGCGCGCTGTCATCGAGGCGGTGGGGATTGCCAACGTGTTGACTAAGTCCATCGGTTCGCGGAACCCGCACAACGCCGTGAAAGCTACCATCGCGGCCCTGGAGCAGTTGCGCGACCGCAATGAAGTGGCCGACCTGCGGGGCGTGCCGCTGGAAAAGCTGGGTTAGCCTCGCGGTTGTCTAGGGAGATCGATATGGCCCAAGGGAAAATCAAGATCAAGCTGGTTCGTAGCACGATCTGCGCACCGGAAAAGCACAAGAGGATCGTCCGCAGCCTGGGTCTCAGGAAACTGAACCGGGTGGTGGAGCGGCCCGACACACCGGTGTTCCGGGGCATGGTGGCTAAGGTGCCGCACCTGCTTCAGATCGTGGAAGAGTAAGGATACAGACCATATGAACCTCAGTCAGCTCAAGCCTCCGGCGGGACAAAAGAAGGCGCAGCGGCGCGTGGGCCGCGGCATGGGTTCGGGCCGTGGCAAGTATTCCGGGCGGGGCCAGAAGGGCCAGAAGTCCATCACCGGCTATTCCCGGATGCGCGGATTTGAAGGCGGCCAGATGCCCATTCACCGCCGCTTGCCCAAGCGGGGTTTTACCAACATCTTCCGCAAAGAATACGCAGTGGTGAACGTCGGACGATTGGAAAAATTGCCGGGCGACAGTTTCGATCCGCAGACTCTGATGCAGATGGGCGTGGTCAAGAAACTGGGCGCCGGGCTCAAGATTCTGGGCGCGGGCGAACTGAAGCGGAAAATCTCCGTCAAAGCGCACGTGTTTTCCAAGTCCGCAGAAGAGAAAATTCAAGCTGCCGGCGGAAATGTGGAAAAGATTGTGGCGGCGGTGGCGCCGGTTCAAAGAAAGAAAAAGTAACCGCGAAACGAGCGAGCCATGAAGTTTTTCGAAGCAGTTGCGAATGTCTTCCGGATTCCGGACCTTCGCAAACGGGTGCTGTTCACCCTTGCCCTGCTGGCGGTGTACCGGCTGGGCGGGCATATCCCCACTCCGGGAATCGACGCCCACAAGCTGGAAATGGCCTTCCAGCAAAACATGGGAAGCTTGCTGGGCTTTATCGACCTGTTCAGCGGCGGCATGTTCCGGCGCTTGACCATCTTCGCGCTGGGCATCATGCCCTACATCACCTCCTCGATCATCCTCCAGTTGCTCACCGTCGTTATCCCCACCCTCGAGAAGCTCCAGAAGGAGGGTGAGCTGGGGCGGCGCAAGATCACTCAATGGACGCGCTACCTGACCGTGGCGCTGGCCATGATCCAGTCGTTCGGTATCGCCACGGGGCTGCAATCCATGCAAGGGGGCTTCGTTTTGAACCCCGGCGTGGGCTTCGTGCTCATGACAGTGCTCAGTTTAACGACCGGAACCGCTTTCATCATGTGGCTCGGCGAGCAGATCTCTGAGCGCGGCATCGGCAACGGCATGTCGCTCATCATCTTTACCGGCATCGTGGTCGGACTGCCGCACGCCATCGACCAGATTTACGCTAACACCTTCGTCACTCGGCAGTGGAACCCGCTCCAGTTAATCATCATCCTGCTGATCATGCTGGCGGTGGTGGCGTTCATCGTTCTGGTGGAACGCGGCGAGCGGCGCATCCCGGTTCAGTACGCCAAGCGCGTGGTGGGACGCCGGCTGCTCGGCGGCCAGCAGACGCACCTGCCGTTAAAAGTGAACGCCGGCGGCGTGATTCCCGTCATTTTCGCCTCTTCTTTGCTGGCTCTGCCCCAGACGCTGCTCGGGGTGCCGGCAGTGCGCGAGAACCCCTGGCTGCGGGGTATGTTGAACGCCATGGGCTACTCCGAGCCGCTCTATGCGGTGCTGTTCGTGGCGGGCATCGTTTTCTTCTGCTTCTTCTATGTGTCGATCATCTTCAACCCGAATGAAGCAGCCGACAACATGCGCCGCTACGGCGGCTTCATCCCCGGCATCCGCCCCGGCAGGAACACCGCCGAGTACATGAACAAAATCCTCACCAAGATCACAGTGGTGGGCGGGCTGTACCTTTCGTTGCTGTCCCTCATCCCGCAGATCATGATCTCCGGCATTAAGTTACAGCACCTGCCGCTGGTCGGAAACTTCATCGACCAGTATTTCCCGCGCTGGTTGCTCGATGGGTTGGGCGTCAATTTCTATTTTGGCGGGACTTCGCTGCTGATCGTCGTCGGCGTGGCGATGGATACCGTGAACCAGATCGAGGCGCAGTTGATCATGCGCCATTACGAGGGCTTTACCCCGCGGGCCGGTAGAATCCGCGGGCGGAGAAGTTCATTTTAGCCATAGACGAAGGACTGAGTAGAATGCCGCAAGTGCAAAACGGGCCGATAGCGGTCCTGATGTTCGGGCCGCCCGGCTCCGGCAAGGGAACCATTAGTAAGCTCCTGATGGAGAAACTGAACCTGCCCCACATTTCGACCGGCGACATCTTCCGGGAGAATGTCAAGGCGGGCACGCCGCTCGGCCGCGAAGTGAAAGCCGTCATGGATGCCGGCGGCCTGGTTTCCGACGAGTTAGTGAACCGGATCGTGGCGGACCGGCTCTCAAAGCCCGATTGCGCGGGCGGCTACATCTTGGACGGGTATCCCCGGACCGTCGAACAAGCCGAGTTCCTGTCCCGGTTGCTCAGCCAAGCGGGCGTCCGGCCGCTCGTGTTGAGCGTCGAAACCGACTATAATGTAATCGTTAGCCGCCTGTCGGGGCGCCGCTCGTGTCCGAATTGCGGCGCGGTCTATAACCTGAACGGAATGCCCCCCAAAGTGGAAGGAATCTGTGACGCCTGCGGCGCGCGGCTTGTGGTTCGGGATGATGACCGGGAAGAGGTGATTCGCCAGCGTTTCGAGGCCTATGAAAAGCAAACGGCGCCGCTGGTGGCTTACTTTCAAAAAGCCGGGGTGGCCTTTTATACCGTCAACGGCAACGAAGGCACGCCGGAAAGCAAGGCGGAAATGGCCGCTCGGTTGATTCGAGGATGATTATTCGTAAAAGCGCCGCCGAATTGCAGAAGATGCGGCGCGCGGGCCTGCTGGTGTGGGAGATCCTGAACCGGCTGAAAGGCATGGTCAAAGAAGGAGTCACCACACTGGACCTGGAGAACGAAGCGGAGAAGATGATCCAGGACGCCGGGGCCCGGCCGGCTTTCAAAGGCTATTATGTGCCGGCAGTCGGACAGAAATACCCGTTCGTGCTTTGCACTTCGGTCAACGATGAAATCGTGCACGGGATGCCGAGCGCCAAGCGGGTCCTGAAAGCCGGCGACGTGGTTTCCATCGACACGGGCGTCGAACTGGATGGATACTTCGGGGACTCCGCCATTACCGTGGCGGTTGGGGAACCCGAAGAAAAGGTGAAGAATCTGTTGCGGGTGACCGAAGAAGCGCTCGAGCTGGCCATCCAGCAGGCGCGCAACGGCAACCGCTTGTTTGACATTTCGGGCGCGGTGGAGCGCCATGTGACAGCCAACGGCTTCAGCGTGGTCCGGGAGTACGTGGGGCACGGAATCGGAACCCGGCTCCATGAGGAGCCCCAGGTTCCCAACTATGTGGACCGGAAGAACGAGAACCCGCGCCTGAAGCCGGGTATGGTTTTGGCCATCGAGCCGATGGTGAACGCCGGACGGCCGGAATCGAAGGTCTTAGAAGACCGCTGGACGGCGGTGACCAAAGACGGGTCTTATTCGGCCCATTTCGAGCACTGTGTGGCGATTACGGAAAACGGTCCATGGGTGCTGACAAGGCCGTGACGCGAAAGCCGGACCCGGAAGCCGAGCGGCGGACGGGCGACTTGACCGAGGCGCCGCCCGACCGCGGGCGGGGCCGCAAGGCGAAGGTTTTGGAATTGCTCCCCAACGCCACCGTGCGGGTGGAGCTGGAAAACCGGGCGCAGGCGCTGGCCCATTTCGGCGGCGCTACGGTAAGGAATTTCGTAAGAGTCCGGGTGGGCGATACGGTGCTGGTGGAACTCGCCGCGCACGATCCGACCCGGGCCAGGATCACGAAGCTGCTGCCCAGGCCCTAGGCGGGGCGGCGGCAAAGGAACGAACATGAAAGTACGGGCTTCAGTCAAGAAAATGTGCGATAAGTGCAAGGTGATCCACCGCCACGGGGTGGTGCGGGTCATCTGCGTCAACCCGAAGCACAAACAGCGGCAGGGATAGGGAGATAGGCTATGGCGCGTATCGCAGGCGTGGATTTGCCGAACAAAAAGCGGGTCGAAATCGGCCTGACTTCCATCTATGGGATCGGGCGGACCCGGTCCCGGTCCATCCTTTACCGTGCGGGGGTGCCCTTCGACAAGAAGGTGGCCGACCTGAGCGAAGAGGAAGTGAACAAGATCCGCCAGATCATCGAGGCGGAAGGCGCCGTGGAAGGCGATCTCCGCAAGGAGATCTCGATGAACATCAAGCGGCTCAGCGAGATGGGATCCTACCGGGGGCTGCGGCACCGCCGCGGGCTGCCGGTGCGGGGCCAGCGCACCCATACCAACGCCCGGACCAGGAAGGGTCCGCGGCGCGGAACCATCGCCAACAAGAAGAAATCGACGGCCAAGACCTAACCGGGAGCGGGAAAGAGCAAAAGCATGGCGAAAGCACCAGCGAAGGGAAGCAAGAAGAAGACGTTCAAAAAGCGCGAAAAAAAGAACATTCCGGCTGGAATTGTGCACATTCAGGCCACTTTTAACAACACAATCGTCACGTTCACCGATCCGGTGGGCAACGTGGTGGCTTGGTCCAGTTCGGGGTCGCTGGGATTCCGCGGCTCGCGCAAAGGAACCCCGTTCGCCGCGCAGCAGGCATCTCTGACGGCGGCGAACAAGGCGAAGGAAGTGGGAATGCGGACTGTGGACGTGCGGGTCAGCGGACCGGGCGCCGGGCGGGAATCGGCGGTGCGGGCCCTGGCCACGGCGGGCTTAGAAGTGAAGTCCATCCGGGACACCACGCCCATTCCGCACAACGGGTGCCGTCCCCCCAAGCGGCGGCGAGTGTGATGGATTATGGCAAGCGGGACGAAGGCCGGCGAAGGCCGTAAACCGCACCTGAGATGTAAGGACAGGTAAGGAGAACGCAATTGGCAAGATACACGGGCCCGGTTTGCCGGCTATGCCGGCGTGAGGGCATGAAACTTTTCCTCAAAGGCGAACGTTGCCACAGCGAGAAGTGCGCCATTGAGAAGCGCAACTTCGCGCCCGGACAGCACGGCAAGGACCGCAAGCCGAAGCTCATCGGCTACGGTCTGCAACTGCGCGAGAAGCAGCGGACCAAGCGCTACTACGGTTTGCAGGAGCGGCAGTTCCGCAATCTGTTTGAAAAAGCGGCGCAAATGAAGGGCGTCACCGGCGAAAGCATGTTGCAAATGCTGGAGCGGCGTCTGGACAACGTGGTTTACCGCATGGGCTTCGGCACCTCCCGCGCCCAGGCGCGGCAACTGGTGCGCCACGGGCACATCGCCGTCAACGGGCGCAAGGTGACCATTCCATCCTTCATGGTGAAGGTCAACGACACGGTGGAGGTGCGGGAGAAGAGCAAGAAGAATCCCACCATCCTGGCGGCGCGCGACGCCACGGCGCACGCGCCGACGCCGAACTGGCTTGAAGTGGACCGCGAGGCGCTTACGGCGAAGGTTTTGTCCTTGCCGAAGCGCGAGGAGCTGGTTCAGATCCAGTTGAACGAGCAGCTCATCGTCGAGTTGTACTCGAAGTAACAAGGAGGCATCGATGTTCAAGGGCTTTCAAAAGCCGAAGCGGTTGGTGGCGAATACGGAAACGCTTACCGAGCGTTATGGCATGTTCTGGGCGCAGCCGTTCGAGCGCGGCTTCGGAACGACGATCGGCAACAGCCTCCGCCGCGTGCTGTTGAGTTCGATCGAGGGCGCCGCCATCACGGCGGTGCGAATTGAAGGCGTGGCCCACGAGTTCAGCCCCATTCCGGGAGTGGTGGAGGACGCCACCGACATCATCTTGAACCTCAAGCAGGTGCCGTTCAAGATGATGGGCGAAAGCGTCAAGACCGCCCGCATCGAGGCCGTGGGACCCTGCGAGGTGTTGAGCGGGCACATCCTTACGGACGCGGACGTCGAAGTGCTGGACCGCAACCTCCATATCGCGACGGTCGGCGAAGGCGCCAAGCTCAATGTGGAAATGCGGCTGAAGATCGGGCGCGGCTACGTGGGCGCGGACCGGAACTTCGATGAAGATCTGCCGCTGGGGTTCATGCCCATCGATTCGGTCCACTCGCCGGTGCGCAAGGTGAACTATTCGGTGGAAGCCGCCCGGCTGGGCCAGGTGACCGACTATGACAAGCTGACCCTGGAGGTATGGACCAACGGGGCGATTTCGCCCCAGGACGCCATCGGACAGGCGGCCAAGCTCCTCAAGGACCACATGACCATCTTCATCAACTTCGAGGAGCTGCCGGAGGCGGTCGAGGAGCCCTCCGAAAGGGTTCAGAGCCAACTGAACGAGGTCTTGAACCGCTCGGTCGAAGAGTTGGAGTTGAGCGTGCGCTCCTACAACTGTCTGAAGAACGCCAACATTCAGACGATCGGCGATCTGGTGCAGAAGACCGAGGCTGAAATGCTCCGCACGAAGAACTTCGGCCGCAAGTCGCTGAATGAAATCAAAGAGATTTTGTCCGGTTTAGGGCTGCAATTCGGGATGAAATTCGACTCGCAGGGGCGTCTGCTTACCCCGTCCGGGCAGCCGGTGACCCTCGGCGCGGCGCCGGAGCCGGGCCCGGAAGCTCCCGCCGAGGACGAGACCGCCGGCGAGTTGAATCAGTAGGGTAACGCGATGAGGCACAAAGTAGACGGTTATAAACTCAAGCGGGACAAAGACGCCCGCAAGATGCTGTTGCGGAACATCGTCACCAGCGTGATCGAGCAGGAGCGGGTGATCACCACCGTTCCGAAGGCGAAAGCCGCCAAGCCGCTGGTAGAAAAGATGATTACCCTGGCCAAGCGCGACACCCTGCACTCCCGGCGCATGGCGGCAGGCTACCTGTTGAAGCCGGCTGCGGTGAAGAAACTGTTCGACAAGCTCGGCCCCCGCTTTGGGCAGCGCAACGGGGGGTACACCCGGGTGGTGAAACTAGGCTGGCGCAAAGGAGACGGCGCCGAGCAGGCGATGCTCGAGCTGGTCGGCTCCGAACTGGTGAAGCGCGCGGCCGAGCGAGCCAAGCGCCGCGAGGAGCGCCTCAAAGCCATGCGCGAGGGCCGCGAAGCCGAAGAAGGCGGCGCGGAAGAGACGAAGTAGAAGCGCGCCGGGTCAAGGCATCCGGGCTAGCAGTTTTTGCGCCAGGGGGACAGGGTCGGCATCGGCTGGGAGGTTGGCGAAGCCGGCCAGGAAGCGGCCTTTGCGAAAGATGCAGATCCTGCCCAGGAATTTGTCGTCGGCTTGGAAAGCCTCATCGCCGAGCGCGGCGGGTTTGGTGTTGCCGATGCGGTCTCTGAGTTTGGCCAACAGACCGGAGGCGGCTTCCGGAGTGGCCTCCGGAATCACCACCGCTTTGCCTTTGCCGTACAGAGCTTGGTAGCCGCGCCGCAACATACGAAATCCCAAGACGCTTTCCGGAATCATGCGAATCGAATCTTTGTTCAATCCCTCTTCCGGGAACCAACTCACGGCTTCGGGCAGCTTCGTGCTGCCGGGAATCTTTTTATCCCAGGCGTTCAAAAAGGCTCTGAGCACTTCGCTGTGATCGCCGGCGGGATTGGCGGCTATCTCGATGAAATACTTATCCTTGGCGAAGATGCCGCGCCGGGGGGTCACTTGTCCGGCGGTTCCGATCTTCTCGATCGGGCGGTTGGGGTCCCGGTTTGAAACCAGGATGCCCCAGGCGAAATCGGGCGATTCCATCTCCGAGATATCAAATACCAACTCGATCTCCCCTTTGACGCAGGTGACGCCGTCCATGCGTTTGAAGTTATAGACCAGGTATCCTTCGGAGTTGCCGTTCATGTACTCATAGAGGTTCTCGCCGATATAGGTGCGGACGGGACCCTTTTGGGTCCAGCCGGGAACCGCGGAGCAGTCAGGCTTCAAACCGGCGGGCCCGGCCGCTTGCAAACACAGCGCAGCGGCCAACAAAAAAGCGCACCGCATCAGGCGAACAACTCCTGAGCGCGGATCAAGCGGTCGGCCACCGCCACGCCGTTGGGGCACTTCACGGCGCACTCCGAGCAATCCTTGCACCGGACCGACTGAAGCTCCTCAGGAAGCTCCAGGAAATGTTCGAGCCCCAGTGCGTACTGCCCGTAGCCATCGGCGTACATGGCGAAGCGCACGATGTCAGAGACCGGCAGGCCCTTGGGGCACTTGCCGTCGCACTGGCCGCAGGAACGGCAATAGAGCGGGCGGATGTAGTCCATCTGGCGGGCCAGGATCTGCCTGTCCTGGTCCGTAAAGGGTTCCCACATGCACCGGAAGTCCTCATCGAGCTGGTCCATGTCCGTGATGCTGGGGATGGTGGTGTCGACATTGGGGTTGCGGAGCACCCATTTGAGGGCAGCCGTCATGGCGCCTTCTTTTTTCAGGGTGATGCCGAGCTTGTCGCCCGGTTTCACTCTGCGAAAGCCTCCCGCCATCACCTTCATGGCCACCACACCCAAATTGGCCTTTTTGGCGTCGGCGAGCAGGGAATCGATACGGTCACCCATGGTGAAGTTGTAAGAAGTTAAGATGACGTCGATTTTGCCGCTCTTGATGGCGGCGGGGATGATGTTATCGAACCCGTTGTGGGTGCTGACGCCGGAGAACCGGATCATACCCTTCTTCTTGGCGATTTCCTGGGCCTCCAACCGTTCGGCGGTTAGTTGCTCGGCGCGGCTTTTGCCGTGGATGTACCAGATGTCGACGTAATCGGTGCCCAGGCGCTTGAGGCTGGTTTCCAGGTCCGCGAGGGCGGCATCCTTCTCTTCCCTAGGGCTCTTGGTGGACAGCACCAGCTTGTCCCGTTTGCCCTTGATGGCGGCGCCCACCATGCGCTCGCAGTTCCCGCCTTGGTAGCCGACGGCGGTGTCGTAGTAATTGATGCCCATATCGATGGCCTTTTCGATGACGCTCTGATCGGAAGTCACCATCGTGCCGAAGGCCACAGTTGTGACCTTCAACCCAGTGCGGCCGAGCGTTTTATATTTGGGCTCGCGGGCGGCGGTCAGGGCTAGTGGGGCAGGGGATCCCGAAGGATCCAAGCTTTTGATGGTAGCCATGCCGGCGGCGGGCAGCGCCAGACCGGCGGTTAGAAAATTGCGGCGTGAAGATGCGGACATCAGCGGACCTCCCTGGCTTTTGGCCTATAATTAGATTCGAAAGTCCATTATAGGCTGGAGGCGTCTCAAATGCCATCTTTCGTGTCCCGGAGAGATTTACTGCACCTGGCCGCAGGAGTTGCAGGCGCGCGTCAGGTATTGAGAGGCCAGGAAGCGGTCGCTCCTCCTGGTCCGGTCGAGTTCCCCATCGTTGCGCCTTACGACAAGCGCGCCTTTGTGTCGATCGCCCAAGGCGAAGAAAGGCGAAAGATCGTCTATGAATCGCTGGCGGCGATTGACGACCAGATCCGCCCGGCGCTCAAGGCGAAGAAATATGTCATCATCAAGCCGAACAACGTATCGACGGTAAACCAACTTGCGTCGACGCACGCCGACACGCTGCGGGGCATTCTGGACTATCTCGATGGGCGGTTTAAGGGACCGGTGGTGATCGCCGAATCGTCGGCGGGCGATACGATGACCGGCTTCGAGAACTTTAAGTACAACCAAGTGGCGGCGGAGTACAAGAAGTTTCCGGTGAAACTGGTGGACCTGAACGAGGAGGCGAAGTACCAGCTCACGCACCTCATCACTCCCGATCTGCATGTGACGCCGGTGCGCCTGGCGGCCCGGTTATTAGACCCTGAGGCATTCGTGATTTGCGCCGCCATCCTGAAGACGCACAACACCGTGATCGCGACCCTGTCGGTGAAGAACATGACCTTGGGCGCCCCATTGCATCAAGCGCCCAAGGAAACCACGAAGTGGAACGACAAGCGCAAGTATCACGGCGGCGTGCGGCAGACGCATTACAACATGTTTTTGACCGCCATGAAGATGAAGCCGTACTGGGGCGCCACGGTGGTGGATGGTTATGAGGGCATGGAAGGCAACGGTCCGAGCTCCGGAACCCCCGTCGCCTCCCGCATCTCGATTGCATCCACCGATTACATCGCGGCGGACCGCGTGGCGGTGGGCTGCATGGGCATCGACCCCACCTGGTTGGGGTATCTCAATTACTGCCATCAGTGCGGCTTGGGGCAATACGACATCCACAAGATTGAAATTCGGGGTCCCAAGATCGAAGCGGTGGTCAAGAAATACCGCCTGCACCGCGACATCGAGCGGCAGTTGCAGTGGATGGGTCCAATGACCGACATCCCGCCGAAACTTGGCTGATCCCGCCGCGACGACAGCCGGGGACCATGCGCCCGTTAGGCCTGCTCTATTTGACCGCATTCCTCGCGCAGGCGGCTGCTGCGGCGCCGCCGGGATGGGAGCTTGCGGGCAAGATCCCCCTTCGGGGCGTGCTCCACCATGTGCAGGGTATCGATGTAGAGGGTGGAACGCTGTGGGTTTCTTCGGTGGACGCCAAGGCCGGCAAAGGTTTCCTGAGCCGCTTCGAACTTCCCTCCGGACGCTTGGTCCAGCAAGTGGAGGTGCAGGAGGGGGAGCGGATTCATCCTGGGGGCATTTCGCTGGACGGCGATTCCATCTGGGTTCCGGTGGCCGAATACCGCCGCGAGGGCTCGACCAGCATGCAGCGGCGCAACAAG
>Ga0272446_1003511_pt1 | contig 19639 bp, 30 predicted proteins | sample YNPCB0061_FD_194587 | JGI IMG/M metagenome (GOLD analysis project Ga0272446, IMG submission 194587) | Hot spring microbial mat communities from Yellowstone National Park, WY, United States - YNP-CB-006-1 | ecosystem: Environmental > Aquatic > Thermal springs > Hot (42-90C) > Sediment | place...
AATCTGCAAAACCTATTGACCAAAAAGCGGCTTTCGTGTAGTGTACCGAAGCACGGGCTGCTAGCTCAGTAGGTAGAGCAACGCCCTTTTAAGGCGTGGGTCACTGGTTCGAATCCAGTGCAGCTCAATTATGTAAAATGTTGACAGGAAAGAAGATGGGGAGCCCTCCAAATCGGAGGGCTTTCTTGTATTTAAGGGCGACGGCATTCTATCGGCATTTTATGGTCTTGACGCCATCGTTTTGATCGACCATTATTGCCTTATGGGAAGAAATTCATTGCCATGGTCGCTCAGAATTCGACCGGACACAGGCTATTATGTGTACAAGCTCAGAGGTTGGAAAGACTATAAAACGACGGGGACTAAGCTAAAAGGCGAGGCTATGACCGTGGTTATGCAGGCCCTGAAAGAGGCGGAGCAAAAAAATGAGGGCCGCGTGACTCTCCGCGTCTACGCTGATCCGTTCTACATCTACGATCGTTGCCCCCATATCCAGCGGATTGGGCGTCGTATCACGAAGAAAAGTGCGCGGATCATGCGTACCTACCTTGAGAACCATCTTTTTACCGACCCTCTCGCTAGTAAGGTGCTGAGCGATATTACTGTCCGTGATATCACAGACTATCGGGCTCGTCTCGAGAAGAAGGCTGTTGCGAAACAGAAAAAGAAGTCGAGAGAATGGATGGATGAAGATCCTGGTCAAAAGCCCAAGACCGAGGCCTTAGCCAAGCCTTTAGCCGCCGAGACGATCAACAAAATTATGGCCGGAGTGAAGGTCATTTTTAAAGAAGCGTGCCTGAACCGTGACCTTCTCTATAATCCCTGTTCGGGAATCGTCCGCCTCGACCCCGAGGAGAACCCCCGGGGGGTTTTCACGCGCGAAGAGCTTCTTGTCCTCTTCAAAAAGGAGAACTGGACGAATAAGGAAGCCCGCTCTTGCTTCTTATTTGACGCTATGACCGGGATGCGATGTGGTGAAATTCTCGCCTTCCCGTGGGGGTGTTTCCTTCCCGACTTCACCCTTGTTATCGCGAATGCCTGGAAGGATACTGCGGAACCAGGAGAGCCGAAGTGGGAAAAGCCCCGTTCGATCCCCGCGTCTGAATCGGCGAAGAAGCTCCTTGAACTGTATAAGCACACAAGGAAGATGACGGCCCCCAAGGATCTTCTCTTTTGCGAGGAAAAGAACGAAAAGAAGAAGGGCACGCGCCGAGGAGCAACCTGGTGGAAGAAAAACTTCGAGGGCCCTATGCTGAAGTCGAAGCTTCCGGAGTTCGATATCGATGGGCATAAGCGGACTCCGCATAGCCTTCGGCATTCCCTTAACACGATACTTCTCCAGGCGGGATGCAACCCGCTACTTGTGCGTGAATACCTTGGATGGAGCGAGGATGGACCCCGTGTTACGCGCGTTCAAAAGGGGTACACTCATTTTAATGTGAAGGACATGAAGGGTGTCCTTGAAGTAATCGACGGGCTATTTTATAATTTGGTGGAGGAGGGATTATGAAAAAGCTATCACTCGCTATTTTCTTTTTGATAGTGTTAATGGCAACCGTTTGCGCCCAGAGCCCTTCGGAACAATTGAACATTGCCTTTTGGGATTCTCTTAGTCCCGAGGCGAAAAAGGCCTTTTCTCTTGGTTTCTCCCTAGGTGGAGGCTTCGTGGGTAAGGATGAAGGTTTTAACATAATAAAAGATCATACAGATGAATACGTTGCTATTGTTGATAAGATGTCGGAATCAATATCCCCACTCCAAAAAATTGTTCCATTGGTCATCTCTCTAGGAGCGGCGTATAACGCCATCACTGAAAACTACGGAGATCCGTATAAGGGCGAAGGAGCAGGGAGTAATTGGTCTTCAGCATATAGAATACAATTGATGTTCGAGGGATTGTCTCCGTCGCAGAAGCTATATATAGCTACTCATCCAGAAGTGCTAAGCAATGTAGTGGCGGAGAATTCCTATGAAGAGGCGGAGCGTGTCCCCTGGCTATCCCTAAAGCTCAACCCTGACAAATATGCCAAAGACAAGACTCCAAAAACAATATTAATTGATTCGATTAGGTTATTTGATGATTTCCGAGAAACCGTTGTCCGGTTGGATGATCCCGATTTAACTCGGGTTATTTATTTTAAGGCGAAAATCGAAAACGATATTTTATTTACTGATAACTCTGTTGGATGGAATTTCGTTGTTTGCATGGAGCGCGATTTCGGCCAAAGGGCCATCGAGCGAATGGGGAAGATATCCCCGGATAAACGTGTCGAGGGCTGTGAACTTCGAAATGCAAAATGCCAAGTATATAAAATTGCCTACCAGAAAACCTGGCTCATCGTGATCAGAGACGCGGACTAAACACGCACTGAATCCTCACTGAGTATTCAGTGCATCTTCAAACCAAGGCGTTTTTCGGGGCTAAAAACCTCGGGAAGCGCCTTTTTTGTCTTTCCGGATCAAGCCGATGTTAAAATACAGGGATAATATACAAGGCCTGATTTATGGGCTAACCATTCAATCTGGCGCGGAAATTCCCTCGGACGTGGAAGAATATGGTATGGGCATGTAAAATCGATCCTAGAGGGCTTGGCATGCGTTTGGAGCCATTTTACATGTTCTTTTTGAATAAATCTTCCGCCCGCTTGCCGCCGTCATTGACTGGAGACGTGCTATAAATTTCTTGGAATAATACGTTTATCCTCTCGAGGTAGCCGGGCGTATTATCACCAGGATCGTTAATGCCTCTATTCTCGAACTCGGCCCGAGCCTTCGCTACCGCCGCGCCCCACGCATCCTGCCGGCCTTTCAGCTTCGCCACGGCCTCGCCCCACGCGTCCTGACGGCCTTTCAGCTTCGCCATGGCGGCGTCCAGTAGTGCATTGGATTCTTCCCATTCGCCATGGCAGAAACCGATAATCTCTCCCGATACTATGGCTTCTTCGGGATCGTCATAATCGAAGTACCATGTATCAAGAGCGTCATGTTTTGGAATAATTGGATTACGCAAGGCTTCATCTATCGCTATTCGATCGGCGAATACGCATTGTCGGCGGCATGGCATTCTGCATACGGCTCTGACGTATTTTACGTCTGATTGCTTGAGGGATAATAACTGGAGCATTCTCGATTTTGACAGCTCGTCATAGAAATCATCGCCGCGCTCGAATAGGACTCGTGCTTGTTTATAGTGTTCTTGACTCTGGTCTTGGTAGTCGATTCGGCGAGACCAAGACCGCTGTTGGTCGATAATGGCCTTTTGAGCGTTGCTTATCTTCATTCTGCCGAGAACCGTTCGTATGCCGTGCTGTTTTTTCTCAAGCGGTATAGTCCTACCATCACGTTCTAAAAACGCGAACATGGTCTTAAAGAATTCCGAGATGTCATGCTCGCTTATGGGTGAGTCTTTAGCCATGAATAGCGGTACGCCATCCCAGGAGAACGGCCTGTCCTTCGAGGCATACTTCCACGTATCGGGATATAGTATATCGAATCGTTTAAAAAACCTCATGTTTTCATTATCGGTTTGTGGGTCTTAAAATCCATAGCGATTATCCGCCTATCATTTTTTTTCTTGCGCGCGCCTCTTCGGCCATGTTGTGAATCGAAGTAGCAAATGCTCGGAAAGATGAGTCATCGAGTTCTTCTAGATCATTCAGTACCGAAAGGTATTTTTCCGCTTTGTTCTGTAGGGATATGGTTTTAACTGTCTTTGGACCGTTAACCAGTTCTTCGGCGCTTACTTCAAGAGCCTCTGCAATTTTAACTCCCTGCACTACATCAGGTAGTCTATTTTTACTTATCCAGCCCTGGAACGTTCTGAAGCTTATTTTTGCTTTGATTGCTACCCATTCCTGAGTTGTTTTTGCTCTTTTTATTTCCGTCTTTACGTTTTCCCAAAAACTCATACTTCATTTTCGGTAAAAAAAACGTCAAATGGAGTGAAAAAACGATTGACAATAACGCCAAACGGAGTTATAATGACCCCATGAAACACGCCATACGGAGTAGTTCTCCATCGATCAAGGTTTTTCTTAGTGACGGTGATATGCGGAGAATATCCGCTGGACCTCTTGCCTCAACCGGAGGCCGCGGTAAGGCCTCATGGGTTCGGCAATTAATCATTCGCGCCCTCGAAGAAGACGAATCCATCCGCTCCAACAAGACCCAAATCGACACGGCGGCCTTCGAGCCCCAAGTGGAGGCGAAGTCATGAGCGATATCGAAACTCGCGTCAAGCAGTCGGGTAGCGCCGATTGTGTAATCCCTGATTTTCTCAAGCAAATCGAAGACGTACTGGCGAAGGCTGGGCTTGGCCTTATTGAGGTGAAAAGGGTGTATAGGCCCGACGACCCTTACACCCTCGTTGCAGAGGTCGTTATCGGGACTGACCGGTTTGCCCGTGCTGGATGTAAGCCGCAATCTGTTCAGCCTTTCGAATCAGGTCGTCCATGATTTCGGTATCGGGTCGGTTGAAGCCCTGTGGTCCCATTGTGATCGCTGCGGTCTTGATCGCCTCTGCTCGGATCATCTGCTCTTCGTTCATCTTGTCCCTCCTATCGGAAATGTTTGGTTGCACTTTCAGAGTACGCCAGGAGGGACTTTCTTTCAACAGTTACCATGCAAACCACCCCAAGGTAGTCGTCAGCGAATCCGGCCTCGCCATCATTGAAGCGATAGCGCGAGAGGAGGTGTGAATTGAACGAGTTAGCAGAGTATATCGACAAGAGGATGACCGTCAAGGAAGTGGCCGAAGCGCTCGGAGTGTCCGAAGATTCGGTTCTCAGGTCGGCGAGGCGGCAATTTTCGGAGGCCATCCAGAACGGCAAGACTACCTACCTTGGTGAAGCTCAGGTAACGGCCATCAAGCAGGATTTACAGACTCATCACAACCTCCGCAGTACTGCGGAGCTCTCTGCCGCAACTACCGACCTGGAAATGATCGAACAAGGCGCAAAGTTCGCCGCATGGGCACTTGCCAAGCTCAAGGAGCAAGAATCCGCCCTCGCCGAGGCCAAGCCGAAAGTCGAATTCTTCGACCAGGTGGCTTCGAGCAAGGACGCGATCCCCATGCGCGAGGTAGCGGCCGTGCTGAATCTCAAAGGCTGGGGGCGGAACAAGATATTCGCTCTTCTGCGTGCCGAGGGTGTCCTGGACGACTCGAACATTCCCTACCGCGAATACCAGGACCGGGGCTACTTCCGCGTCGTCGAGCGCTCGTGGAGCGACGACAAGGGCGAGACCCATGTCACCTACACAACGCTCGTCTATCAGCGGGGACTCGACTATATCAGGAAAGTTATCCGCTCCAACAAGGCTCGGAGCGAGTGATCGATATAGAAAATCGCCTCCTCATATGAGGAGTAGTTTTATAGCAAAAGGAGGAACAAGACATTGATCAACCAGACGATACGCGAGGTGGACCTTGAAAGCCTAAATGGAGGAGCCATCCAGGAGCTCTTCGATGTGGAGTGGAAAAAGGTCGTACGCAACATTTCCGACCTCAACACTAAGCCCGATGCCGCGCGCGAGATCACCATTAAGGTGGTAATCCGCCCAGACAAGCTGCGAAAAACCGCCGTGTCCAAGGTCGCGGTTACATCGAAGCTCCCGGCGATGCAACCCCATGAGTCGTTCGTTTTCTTCGACAGGAAAGATGGCAACCTGGTGGCATACCCGGACGATCCGCATCAGGGCAAGCTCGAAGGTATCGAGGACGGACAGCAAGAAGAGTCCGTCGCCGATATGAGAAAATTCTCTTTAGCCAAGTAAGGAGGCTGTACAAGTGATTGATGCGAATTTCGTCGATAAGATTGTCTCTCTCAGAGACGATGCGGCCGTGAAGGAAGTGGATGGGGTCAACTACTCCGTCCGCGACCTAAAGCCCGTCTACTTCGAGCCTAGGCCCGACCCGGTGAAGGTCCTCACCCTCACCGGCCTCTCCGACTACATCGAGAAGAACGTCGACGAGCTCAAGAGGTCCGAGCTCATGCTCCACATCGTCAACCCGAAGAATGTGAAGCTTGTGTCCAAGATTTGCGGGGTTAATCGCAGACGCGACATTTTTGTCGAGGCCGAAGTTGACGAGGAGCTCGAGGAGTACCCTTTCGGCAAGTTCATGCCGACGGAGGAGTTCGTAATCCGGCTCCGCTCAATGTATTCCCCGTCACCGGATCTCGATCTCGTTATAGCCTATACCTCGAATCTTTTCTCCGGCACGAATGTTGTCACCGAGGACGACGGTATCACTCAGACCGCAACCGTCAAGGTCGGCGTGACAGGTGCGCTGAAGAAGAATGAGCGGGCACCGGTCATCGTCAATCTGAAGCCCTTCCGGACCTTCCGGGAGCTCGATCAGGTCGAGTCCGAGTTCCTCTTCCGCGTCCGCGTGGACGGCGAGGGGAAGGCGCCCGTGTGTGCCCTCTTCGAGGCGGACGGCGGGCGCTGGCGCAACTTTGCTGTCATGGAAATTCGCGATTGGCTCGCGGAGAAGATCCATGACATAGCAATCATCGCGTAACCTATGAGTTTTGACTACTTCGTGTGGGTTATCGGGGTTAAGCCAGCTCAAGAACAAAACCCCGGACGCCTTGGTGATGATGGCGAGGCGGATGGCTACGGCGGGATGGAAGTCCGGCATTGGGATAAGGGCCCAATGATCCGGGAGCGGGGCTCTGAGAGCGATCGGCTGAAAGCCTGCTTATACTAATGCTTCCATTATTGAATGGATGGGGTGGACGGAACGGATAGTTGCGAGCCGTCCGCCCCTACTTCATTCGGAGGATCGGAATAATGACAATAGAGCTGGATGCCCAAGTGCTGGAAAACATATTTCGTTTCGCGAACAACGCGGGGATTCAGGAGAAGCTCTGGTTCAGCATGGAGGACTGCGCGCTCGCGTGGGGGTTTGAGAAGACGTATTTCCATCGACGCAAACATCTTCTCCCTGGCTTCGGGGTCTTTGATGATCCATCCCATAAGCGCTTTTCACGCGAGCATTTTCTCGAGTGGGTTGGGATCCCGCTTTGTGAGCATGAACGCAGGTGGGGCGCTATGACGGCGGCCCAGAGACGCGAGATTTCCAATCTCCGCGAGAGAGTGGCATGAGGGGAGTGTGGGGGAATAATGTTCGAAAAGATCGCGATTATCGGTTTTCTAGCTCTCATCTGCTTTCTGCTTCTGGCCGTGGTAGTCGAGGGCGTAATCCAGATGATCGATAAGGAACGCAGGCGTCGGGAGGGTAAGGATGAATAGGGGTAGATGCCTGATTTTTGTCGTAGCGCTCTACATGACCTGCGGATCCGCTAAGCCGTACTCGATAGCCAGGGCCGAGGATCCTGTCGCCAAGGATGATGTCTCAGGGCCCACGAAGAGCCTTGGCTATGCCTTCCCGAGAGAGTATGCCGCGATAATATCGGAGATCAACGCTTCTTTGCAAATCCCCGAGGCTGTACTTGGACGGCTTATCGAATGGGAATCGGGCTGGGATGCCTTATGTGTGCGGGCTAACCCGAACGGATCAATTGACTATGGCCTTATGCAACTTAATTCCCGCTACTTGATCGACTACAAGTGGCGATACAACGGCGACAGGGGGTTCGATCCGCTCGACCCTGGCGATAATCTGTCGGTGGGGATGCGGCACCTCCGCCATCTTTACGACGTTACGGGAAATTGGTTTGACGCCGTGTGCGCCTACAACGCGGGACTCTCTCGCGTCCGCTCCGGTAATGTCCCCGAAAAAACCATCATGTATGCAAACTGGGTTCTTGAAGGAGGAATGTGATGACAGGATTCGATCTAGAGAGAGAAAAGGTGATTACCCTTATCGAGGCAGAGCTCCAAGGAGCGGCCCCTGGCGGCTGGACGATGGATGCTTTCGATGACGGATCCCTTGACATCGAGGGTGCAATCTTCCGTGATGGGAGCGCGACTGCCTATGTCATTTTCCGTTGCACGCATTCCACGGAGAATTGGTTCGAAAACTTCATCTTCGCCAAGAAATCTCTGGCCTATGGGAACAAGTCGAGCAAGATCAGACTACATCTTGGTTTCTTTTTGGATTACACGGGCTACGTCCGGGGCTTCATTCATGCATGGCTCAAGGACCACCCGGATGTAAAGAGCGTTGTTGTCGGTGGGCATTCCCTGGGCGGAGCGCTGGCGACGCTTTGCGCGGTCGATCTCCAGTACAACTTCAGCGATCGGTTCGTAGATGAGAACTCCGTTGGATGCATTACCTTTGGGTCGCCGAGGGTCGGCAACAAGGCTTTCGTGGAGAGTTTCAACAAGCGGGTGCCGTTGACGCTCCGCTACCGCTATGCCAACGACATTGTGACCCATCTTCCCCCAGAGCTTTTCGGTTTTAAACATGTTGCAACGACGATCCAGCTTGGGAAGCCTGGGTGGCCTTCGGCGAAGGCCCACGCTCTCGAGAACTACAAGAATGCGTAGAGCAATAGGATCATTTTCCTTTTTTGTTCGGAATAGCCGGATTTGGCGGCAACAGGTCCGGATAATGCTCGCGAATCCAGGTAGCAAGGATTTGTTCCATCATGTTCGACCTCGTTCGGCCCTGGGATTCCGCGAGGGTATCGATGGCGGCAATGAGGGCCGGAGGAATTTTCAGGGAAATTATTTTTCGTTTTTCCATAGTTCCAGTATCGGAATAAAAAATACAAAGTATTACCAATTTCTCTTGACAAAGGTATTTCCAGGTAATACCATTGGAGCATGGACATGAAACAAGTGGTGATTGTCTTTAAGGCAAAAGAAGACCTCTTACAGGCAATCGACAGGGTGGCGAGGATGGAAGATCGCACTCGGTCAGGAATGATCAGGCACGCGATCAACGAATACCTAGACCAAAGGTTGGACATCGAAGCGGGCAAGACGCAGGTGGATCTGGGGGCAATGAGGGGGGAGAGCTGATGGATGAACCACGGTTAAAGCAGGGGGCCACTCTGAAAGGTCGCGGCGTGACGTTCTGGGTAGAAGAAGAACGCCTGAAGAAGCTCGACGAGGCCTGCGAGGTGTTTAATTGTTCACGATCTTGGTTGCTCGGCCGCGTCATCGATCATTTCGACTTTGATGCGCTAATAGGGGCAAACAAAGATTCACAGGAGTGAATAGTCATGAAGAACAGGACCCGGAAAATGGTTGATGAGGTGTGCTCAGGGAAGATCTACGATTTCGACGACCTCCAAAAGGATCTCCTCCGGAAGCACGAAGCAGAGATGGACCGCATAAGGAATGCTCCCGATGTGGATACCGATGTCGAAATGGGCAATACCGGACGTTGGTCCCGGACTGTAAGAGGCGCGCCATGAGCCCGCGGATCGATAGACTGGTCAGGCAGACGAAGGACTACATGAAGTCGCCGTCCGGGACGGTGCGGTCCTATGAACTAATCCATGGTTATGGATGCTCCTATCGCCGCCTCCTGGCGCTCATGGTAATCGAGGCGACGTGTGAAGAGAACTACGAGACGATCGGAGCGGTCGTTGAAGCAATAGCGTAAAAGGAGGGGAACGTGAACGAGATTCAAGTATTTGACTTCCAGGGGAAAGGAGTCCGGACGGTCTACATTGGCGATGAACCATGGTGGGTACTCAAGGACGTGTGCGAGGTACTCGGATTGAGCAATTCCAGGGTGGTTTCTGAACGACTAGAGCAGGATGAGGTAAGCCAGACTTACGTCACCGATTCGCTCGGGCGCTCCCAGGACACCACCGTCGTCAATGAATCAGGACTCTATTCCGTGATCCTACGCTCCGATAAGCCCGAGGCGAAGACCTTCAAGAAGTGGGTCACAAGCGAGGTCCTCCCAGCTATCCGTCGCAAAGGCTTCTACGTGGCTCCTACCGCGGAACCCACGATGCGTCCACTTCTCCCGGAGCATGAGGCCGCCAGAGCCTCGGCGATCATCATGTGCGACATCCTCAATCCATCGCCTTCGGCGAAGATTGTCATCCTCCGCGATGCCCTGAAGCACGCGGGGCTTCCGACGGCTGGGCTCCCTGCCTATGTCGACGAGGACCTTACAAGGAGCATGACGGACCTTCTGCACGAGTATGGGGTTCCTATGCAGACCTCGCAGGTGAATCTCATTCTTGAGAAGAACGGCGTTCTGACGCATATGAGCCGCCCGGCCTCAAAGGGGAGTGAGTCAAAGTTCTGGGCGCTCACGAAGATGGGAATGCTCTACGGAAAGAACATTGTCTCCCCCGAACAGCCGCGCGAAACGCATCCCCATTATTACCCCGGCCGCTTCCTTGACCTCATGCGTCTTGTCGGAATCGACATCGAGGCCATGAAAGGAACGGCGTCGTGACTGTGAAGAAGACGGTCACCGTCACGCACGAGGGCTTCGAGTTTGAGGTATCGGGGGACTGGGAGCCACCGATTTCGGGGGTCATGCGCGATCGGTATGGGGATCCCGGATACCCGCCGGAAGGTGGTTGCTTTGCAGACTTCGACATACTTCTGGATGGGAAATCGATTTACGAGCTCCTGGCTCCCGAAGTAGTCGAGGAGATCGAAGAGAAGGCCGTTGAGGCTGTAATGGACTAGGAACATGCGCATCCGTTGGGATTCGTACAAAAAACCGGGAAGGAGAGAGTAATGAAAGAAGGAAAGAAAGAGGCCCCGACGGTTCTGGTCCTCGACGCTCTGCGGGAGCGGGTCGAGAAGGAGACAAACGGCCACGTGACGGTACTACGGGATGATCGGGACAACCCGTCCCACATGCTGGTAATCCCGAAGTTCCAGTGCGAAGAGATCGATCCCGCCCTGGGCACGGGGACCTTCCCGGCCTTCATCGTGGACGGCCAGGAGAAGAGCGAGCTGTTCATCGGCCACTGCCAGGCCATGGTGAAAAGCGGCCGCGCGTACTCGCTGCTCGACGAGAGGCCGCAGTATGGCATCGATTTCGACGACTCGCGCGCCGCCTGCGTCGCCAAGGGCAAGGGCTGGCACCTCACGAGCGGTTGGGACTGGGCGGCCGCGGCCTACTACGTCACAAAGCACGGCCTTCAGAAGTACTTCGATCGCTCTGGCTGGTGGGAGTGGGTCGACGGTCTGAAGATCGTGGACGGGAAGTTGTTCTTCCCGAACGGCAACGACTACGCGCTTCCCGAGGCCGACTGGCCGTTCCAGGGCGCCTGCTTCGACGCGGACGGAGACGATCCGGTTCTCTCGGCCGAGGTGACCAACTTCTCCGAGCCGATCCCCAAAGGCGCCGCGGATGACCGCGACGATGACTACGCCTACGTCGGCAGTTTCGAGAGGCTGGAGCTCTCGGACTCGTACAAGAAGCTCGACCAGACGACTCGCGAGCGGATGGCGAGGATGATGATCGAGCCCGCGGCGAAGTCGATGTTCTCTGAGATGTCCGGATCCCTGTTCGTTCGCAACTACGGCGAGCGGTTTCCGGTCCGGGGTGGCAGCTGGGGCATCGGTGCGGGCGCTGGCCTCGGTGCGCTGACCTTGGGCAACCGCCGGTCGTACGTGAGCAGCTGCATCGGCCTTCGCCCCGCTTTTCTCCTCTGAAAAGAAAGGCCCCTCTTTCGAGGGGCCGGAATCCCACCCGGATCAAAGGGCTAGAAACCAGAATCCGGAAAAGGAGTCTTTATGAGTATACAAGCAAGTGATGATCGCGATCAAGTCGCAATCGAGCTCAAATGGCGAAGGTGCCCCAAACTGGACTTTCTCCGCGTCGTGAACGTGACTCGGGCTAGCTTTGCCTATGGGAAGGTCGGAGTACATCTGGCCTGGGCCTGGCTGGCGGAGTACAACCGCTGGGGTATCGTCTGGGTCGGGAACCGCCTCGAGTCCTCCATCTTCCCCGATGGGGCTTCCCCTGATTCGTTCACCCAGGTGTCCTTCGAGGACTACATCACCTATTACGGCCTTAAGATCGTCGACGACGGGGAGCCCGCGGGGTATCTCGTCCCGGCGGCCGCTACCAGGAGGGTAGCCGCATGAATATCACCATCATCGACAGGTTGAAGGTTGAAAATCCGTCCTGTATCGTCCTCTCCGACAACTCGTCCCTCACCGAGGAGGAGTGGAGAGCCGAACGCCGCCGAGGAATCGGAGGATCGGACGCCGGCGCCATCTTGGGGCTCAGCCACTACAAGAGTGCCTTCATGGTCTACCTCGACAAGCTCGGGCTCGCCCCCGAGATGGAGGAGAACGACGCCATCAGGCACGGCAAGCGCATGGAGCCCGTCCTTCGGAGGGAATTTCCCCTCCTCTTCAACGAAAAAACTGGCATGACGATAGGAGTCTTTGAGTCCCCCTTCTTCTACCAGTCCGTCAAACATCCCTTCATGATTGCGAACATCGACGGCCTCGTCGTGCTGCCCGAAGGCGGATATACCACGCCGGACGGGCTGCACCTTGAGGGCATGGGCGGTCTCGAGATCAAGACTGCACACTGGCTTATGGCGAAGGAGTGGGATGACGACTCTGTACCGGATTCCTACTACGCCCAGGTTCAGCACTACATGGCCGTCCTCGACCTCAAGTGGTTCATGCTCCCCGTCCTTATCGGGAATCACTTCGATTATCGGATCATCCCCAGGAATGATGAGTTCGTAGCGAAGCTCATAGCGGCTGAGGCGGCTTTCTGGAACGACAACGTGGTCGCGAAGGCGATACCGGCCCCCTCGGGGCTCGAGGACGAGGATAGCTACCTCATCTCCCTCTATGGGGAGCAGGACGACGTGGCCGTCGTGCAGGCCCCTGAGCTCGCCGCGGACACGGACCGCTACATCCAGATCAACGAGGAGCTGAAGGCTCTGGAGGACGAGAAGAAGCGGTTACAGGCCAACTTCAAGGTGCGGCTGGGGAATGCCAAGGTGGGTGTGGCTGGTGGCCACAAGATCACCTGGAGCCGGTTCGAAAGGTCGGCGTTCAACCGGGAGAAGTTCGACAAGGCCTTCCCCGGCGTCTACGAACAGTTCTGCGAGGCCAAGCCATCGTCGCGGCTTACGGTTAGCTGAAAGGAGATAATATGAAACTGATAGGGCTATCCATCGAGGGCCTCCGGAAGATCAAGGCGGCCGAACTCGATTTCAATGGCAAGCATCTCGTCCAAGTACGCGGTGCGAACGGGGCGGGAAAGAGCACCGTCCTCGACGCGATCCGCTTCCTCCTCAAGGGGACGCGGGACATCCCCAGCGGAGTGGTGACGCAGGGAGCTGATGAGTCGGTGCTCCTGGGCAAGATCGACGACTACATCGTCAGGAGAACCATCAAGGCCGACGGGCGGAGCGCACTCTCTGTGGAGCGCGAAGGGGGCAAGGTCGCCCGGCCGCAGGAGTTCCTTGACACAATCTCCGGACAGTTTCTCGACCCGGAGTGGTTCGCGAAGCTTCCGGGACCCGAGAAGCGCACCGTGCTCATGAGGTATGTCGGGATAGACTTCACCGAAATCGACGCGAAGATCGCCCAGGCGGAACAGGATCGGCTCGTGTGTGGTCGCGAGCTCAAGGCCCTGGGAGACCCGGTACCGGTTTCGCCTTGTGAGGCGGTATCGCTAACCGACCTCATGGCCAAGAGGAAGGAAATTTCCGATTGGAATGCGAAGCAGGACAGCGTTGCCGCAGAGCTAGCGAGGTTAGTCCAAAACACCAAATCGGCCATGTTGAGGTGCTTCGATGGGAAGGACACAATTAAGGGGCTATCCGAGGCCCTTGATGCGGCCAAGGTGGAGTACAAGAAGCGCCTTGTGGACATGGAAATCACCATGCCCCAGGAGAAGCGCGATTTCTCTGAGATCGAAGGGAAGATTGCCAACGCCGAGGCAACGAACGATAAGGCCAGGAAGTACGCCGAGTACATCACGAAGCGGGACCAGAAAGAGGCCAAGAAGCGCGAATACGAGGAGCTTGGGAAGCGTGTAGACGAGCTCCGACAGGAGCGCATCGACATGGTGAAGGCTGCGAAGCTCCCCGTCGAAGGGCTCCAGATCACCGAGACCGGCCTCTTACACGACGGCGTGAGCGACGAGAACTGGAGCGACTCCGAAGCCCTCAAGATCGCCCTCATGCTCGCCGTGGCGTTCTCGGGCGAGCTCCGCGCCGTCTACATCAAGCGCGGAGAGGCCCTCGACGCTGCCAGCCTCGCCAAGGTGAAGGCCTTCGCTGAAGCGGAAGACTTCCAGGTCATCATGGAGATCGTCGACGATTCCTACGAGGGAGCGGACGACGGTATTGTCTGGATAGAAGACGGCGAGATCTTATCAACAAAGGTCATAGCTGGACAAATTATGGCAGAGCGCAAAGGAGGCGAGGCGTTATGAAGATCCTCTGGCTTGACCTTGAGACAACAGGTCTCGATCCAGTCAAGAACGGCATTATCCAGGCCGCCTTCATCGTTGAGGTTGACGGACAGGTTAAGGAGAAGAGGGATTTCAAGATGAACCCCATCGGTAAGGTTCTCGACCCCCAGGCGATGGCCGTCCATGGTCTCTCTGAAGCTGACTTGGCCGCCTTCCCTCCATCCATATCGGTCAAGAAGGACATCGAGAATTTCCTGGCTCAGTACATCGAGAAGTTCGACAAGACGGACAAGTTTACGGCCGCAGGCTACAACGTCGACTTCGACCTTGGCTTCATGGAAGGGCTCTGGCTGGAATCCGGGGACAAGTATTTCTACTCGTGGGTCAACCACTTTCCGGTCGACGTGTTCAAGGTTCACCCGTTTATGGAGTGGGCGGGCATCGCGACGGCGCCGGAGCGGCGGAACCTGGAGACGCTCGCCGCTCATTACGGTGTCGCCTTCCCGAACGCCCACAACGCCCTGGCCGATATCGAGATGACCCGCGAGCTCGCACTCAGGATTCGCGATAGAACCAGGGGGATAGTTTGACGAAGCTCGAAGAGACGAAGAAGATACTTGGCTGCCGGAAGGATGGCCCTCGCTGTGGAAACTGTAAATATTACACGAGCGATATCCAGAAGCATGCCAGCTGGGATGGGACGGTGGAGTATCCGGCAGAGAAGAACACCCGGTGCTCTCTCGGCAAGTTTGCGGTGAAGAAGACGGCGTGGTGCAACAAGCACGAATGGAGGAAAGTATGAAGGCGAATGGGCAGGATGCTACTATACGGATTCCGGCGACCGCAGGGTCGGCCGCCCAGGAAAAACCCAAGCAGAGGACGCTCCGCGACTGGCTCAACGACAACAAAGCCAGGTTTGAGGCGGCCCTCCCCAAGGGTACCATCGACATAGACAGGTTTGTTGCTGCGGCGGCGATTGAGATTGCGAATTCCCCGAAGCTCATGCAGTGTGACCGCCAGTCGATCGCGATATCGCTCGGGCAGGCCGCGCGCTACGGATTGGAGGTCGGATCCCTTCTCGGACAGGCTTGGCTTATTCCCTACAACGAGAAGAGAAAGATGGTCGACGGTTCGGTGCAGAAGGTGATGACCTGCCACTTCCAGCTCGGCTACAAGGGAATCATCATGCTTGCCCGACGATCAAAGACGATTAAGACCATCTCTGCGGAGGTTGTCTACGATCACGACAAGTTTGAGGTTGAACTTGGCATGGGGCGTCACCTTACCCATCAAATTGACGTTCGAGAGGAGAGAGGGGACCCGATAGCCTATTATTGCCTCGTCGAACTCGAGAACGGCGGGACACAGTTCGGCGTCATGACAATGAAGGACATAATCAAGCATCGTGACCTTTACTCAAAAAACTTCCAACAACAATCCGAAGATCCGGACAACATCTGGAACAGAAACTTCGACGAAATGGCCCTCAAGACAGTTATTATCAAGACTCTCAAGCTCTGTCCTATGAGCGTAGAAGCTCTCGAGGCCGTCAGCCGCGAGGATCGTTCCGACATGCGCAACGTGACGCCGGGGCTCGATCTGGACCCAACTGCGTTGCCGGAGCCTCCTGAAGATCCGGTGACAATGGAGGAGGAAGAGACTCCGGACCAAATTGCTGAGAATCCGTCTGTGGAGTCGGTCCCCCCTAAGACCGCCCCTGATACTCAAGCGGAGCGAAAACCTGAGCCAGTCTCAATGCGCCAAGGTACCGCTCCGACTAAAACCAGTCTTTTCTCCTGAGCGAGTAAAAAGTGAAAGTGTCTGGAGCGTGCGAAGCTGTCATGATCCCTGGGAAAGGTGTGGTATGGCTCAAGCCAAATCCCACCGATCTCCAGATTTTCATGAGGTTCTTCGTCTCGAAGGAGAAGAAAGAAGAGCGGTTCGAGAAGAAGATTCTTCCCATCGTAACCCTCGACCTTCCTGCTGAGGGGCGGACTTTCAAACAGAACAACACGCTTTGGGCGCTGATCACCATTATCTTCGTCTCGATGAATGGGAAAAAGCCGACGGCGGAGGAGAAGCAAGAACTGTACCTCGACATCCTGGAAGAGTATGCCGACAGGGTCCCTACTCGCTTCACCCATCGCCTGAGGCCCGTCCATATCTCGGAGAGCGATACAGTGCACGCAGCGAAGCTCATCCAAGCATGCTTTTACATTTTGCGCGACTACTGCGACCTAAGTCTGGATCTCCAGGCCGATGTCCGGACGCTCTTCTGGGAGTGGCATCGCTGGCGCGGCGGACTTGAGCGGGACCCTTTAGATTACAACGAGGGGGCGGAGAAGCCTGTCGATGAAGGGGCTTGGCGAGCGAGTCACATGGTCTCCGACGCCTCGGGCGTTGGTGGTGTTATAGAGAAGGCCCACATCGTAAGCCGTGGCGCTGACGTTCCGGATATCGATGAGCCATGGAATTGGCTTGCCCTCCTCCCGGAGGAGCATCGGGAGCAACATCAATATGGCTGGGGGCCCTTCCTGGAGCGATACCCACACCTTGAAGGTCGGGTGAAACGGGCTCAAGAGTTCGCAGTAAATCGTTTTAAAATATAGGTATCGAATCTTGTCCGAACGTTCGGATAGAAAGAGAGGGACATCGTGGCACGCATACGAACTATAAAGCCGGATTTTTTCCGCCATGAAGAACTATATCAAGCTGAGAAAGAGAGCGGGCTACCGTTGCGCTTGAGTTACATTGGCCTATGGACGGTTGCCGATCGTGAGGGCCGTTTCAAATGGAGGCCGCGTGAAATAAAGCTTGACATATGTCCGTATGACGATCTTGATTTCGAAGAAGTCCTAGACGCTCTTGCGGAATATGGATTCGTCGTGAAATATCAGGTCGAAGGAGAATATTTTGGATTCATCCCAACTTTTTTAAAACATCAGGTGATAAACCCCCGCGAAGCAAAGTCAAAGATACCGGATCCAAAAGACGCACAATCACACACATGCTTGCACGTGTATACATTGGAAGAATCATCACAGGTAAACGAAACTAATATTCCTGATGCGCTACGCGAAACGGTGTTCAATAGGGATGGTCGTAAATGTGTACGCTGTGGATCGGTGAGTGATCTTACTGTAGACCGCATATTTCCGCTATCAGTGGGCGGGACAAATCTTTTAACCAACTTAAGAACTCTTTGTAGTAAATGCAAATCGGAGCGTCCTGTTCAAAGACCGGCATTGGACAATGATCTAGCGGAAGACGGACTTACATTCGAAGACTTGGAACGCACGTGCATGTCCGTGCATGCACGTGGGGAAGGGAAGGGAAGGGAAGGGAAGGGAAAGGAAGACTCTTCGAGTGTCGTTTCGCAAAGCTCAACGGCACTCGCCATCAACAATTCTCCCAAGGTCCTCTGTCGGAGGGATGAACTACCCTCTGACATGATGCAGACCTACCATGCGGCGAAGATTGCATTCGAGGGATCGGAAAAGGCGAAGGCGATAATCTATCAAGACCCTGGATCGACTGCGAGAGAATTAAAGAGCCTCAAACTTATCGTCCGGAGAGTGCACAAGCTTTGCCCTGACGCCCCTGAACCCTTCCTTGCCGCGGTGATGCAACGCTACCGCGACCTTGTGAACGGCAAGCTTAAGGGGAAAGTATCGTGGACGCCTTCGGGACTCGTGACAACCTGGGTGTGGAATCTCGTGCTTGAAGGGATGCAGACAACACCGACCGAAGCGGAGGCGGCGATAATTGAGTCCGTTGCTGGTTTATTTGCCAGGAATAAGTCATGAATACGGAAACGATGATGAGGGCATTCGAAGCCTACTATGGCGAAATGTACTCGGGCCCCTTTAAGTCCATCATGAAGGAATACCTCGACACCTTCAGCGATCAAATCAGGCAAGCTCTTTTTATGATAGTCATCCGTAAATACTCCCGGAGATGGGGAAAGGCTCCGGATGTCGCAACAATCGAGGAATTTGTCGATGCTGCATTCGAAGAAATGAAAGCATCACGGCCAAATCTTATAGAGCATCGGAAAGAACCGACAGATGAAGAGAGGGCCGAGGTCGAGCGCATGTTTGAAGAAGCGAAGAAGACGCCTGCGGGGCGAATGCTTCTCGGAATTCTAGGGAGTGACAAGAATGGCCAATGACACGAACGCAGTAGTACTCGTCGGGCGGCTGACCCGCGACGCGGAGCTCAAGTATACCAATTCGGGAATGGCTGTATGCCGATTCACGATCGCGAATAATAAGCGGAAGAATTCCGGCGACGGATGGACTGACGTGGCCCGGTTCTTCGATATTGTGATCTGGGGTAAGCAGGGAGAGACGCTCATCCAGTACCTCAAAAAGGGGAAGCAGGTAGCCATCCAAGGGGAACTCGAACAGGACCGCTGGGAGCAGGAAGGGAAATCCCGGTCGAAGGTCGAAATCAATGCAATAAGTGTGCAGTTGCTCGGAGGGATAGATAGGCAGGATGGGGTCTCCGGGGGATCGCCAATGCTTTCATCCGTAAAAGCTCCGTGGCATGGATCCGCTGGAGGCGGGCGGCCTGTTCCCGACGTTCCGGGTGATGTGGAACAGCAATTCACCGACGATATTCCGTTTTAAGGGGGAGGGAATTATGAGGTACTGGGAGGCGCTCGAGTACGCCAAGAAGATCGGTTCGGATGGGCTAAAGCCCGATCCCGAGAGGATGGAGCGGGCCCTCTTCGGCTGGAAAGATGCCAAGAAGGACTCACCACCGGAGGGTGTGGCGACTGTCTACCTTGTGCTTGCCCAGGGCTGGGCTACTCTTGGCACGGCCGCCTATACTGGCTTCGCATGGCGGGATGGCTTCGGCGACAGCATCGATGTGCTCTTCTGGATGGAGCCCCCAAAGCCACCGAGGCGGACATGGTACTGCCCGACTTGCGAGAAGGAAGTCCCCGCAGAGGAAGTTACCTTCGAGGATACGCACGACGAGAGACATGGCGGGTGCGGAGGGCATAAAGAATGAATGATAGCCCCGAATATGGCGACTTATTAAGGACTGAACGGGAATCTCAACGGTTCCTTAAGCGGAATCACTACCGAATACCAGATAACTCTTGTTGCGCTTATGAGGGGAGGTAAGGCGTGGGGCGAAAGAATTTCTCGCGTAACAACTTGGGCCAGAGGAAGGCCAACGATTTCTACCAGACGCCACTATCGATGACGGAGCGACTCCTTGATATCATGCCGCTGGAGGTGTCCGACTTCCCGGTCATGGAACCGGCTTGCGGAGAGGGGGCGATCGTGCAGGTACTCGAGCGGCGCTATCCTGGAGCTCGAATCATGGCTTACGACATCA
>Ga0272446_1003512_pt1 | contig 19637 bp, 16 predicted proteins | sample YNPCB0061_FD_194587 | JGI IMG/M metagenome (GOLD analysis project Ga0272446, IMG submission 194587) | Hot spring microbial mat communities from Yellowstone National Park, WY, United States - YNP-CB-006-1 | ecosystem: Environmental > Aquatic > Thermal springs > Hot (42-90C) > Sediment | place...
CTCTTATGTGGACGCTTTGCAGGATCCGGACAACCCCATTCTGCGCGGACTGGAGCGGGTCAACGAGAAAGAGTACCTGACCGACGCTTTCGCGCGCGAAGCGACCGCCTTCATCGACCGCCGCAAAAGCCAGCCGTTTTTCCTGTATCTCGCATTCAATGCGGTGCACGCGCCTTTGCAGGCGTATGAGAACTATCTGAAACGATTTCCCGCCATCACCGACCAGCGGCGCAAGACGTTTGCCGCGATGACCGCCGCCATGGACGACGCCGTCGGACGGGTGCTGGCCAAGCTGCGCGAGCTGCGGCTGGAAGACGATACGCTGATCTTCTATGTGAGCGATAACGGGGGACCCACGCTGAACACAACCTCGCAAAACGGCCCGCTGCGCGGCTATAAAGGCCAGGTGCTCGAGGGCGGCATCCGGGTTCCTTTCTTCATGCAGTGGAAGTCTCGCCTGAAGGGGGGCCAGGTCTACAACCAGCCCGTGATCGCCCTGGATATTTTGCCTACGGCGGTGGCGGCAGCCGGCGGCGCACCGGAGTCCAACTGGGACGGCGTGGACCTGTTGCCCTATGTGTCGGGCAAGAAGCCCGGAGCGCCGCACCAAGCACTGTATTGGCGTTTCGGAGAACAGTGGGCGGTCCGCAAAGGCGACTGGAAGCTACTTTCCATGAGCGGCCAGCCGGAGCTTTATAACCTGGCTGCCGACATCGGCGAAAGCAAGAACGTGGCCGCGGACAATCCGTCTGTTGTCAAGGACTTGCAGGCTACTTACGACGCCTGGAACCGCAACAACGCCGCCCCCCGCTGGGGCCGCCCCGACCGCCGCCGGGGCAAGAAAGGCGAAACCAAAGCCGCCCGCAAGAAGCGCTGAGGGCGGGCGGCATTAAGCCGTCGGCGGATGCTGGTGGAAACGGTCCGAGTATGTCCGGGTCAGCTCTATATATTGCCGCCCGTACTCCTTGGTTTCGCAAATGGCGGTGCCTTCGAACAATTCGTTCCAGGATTCCACATGAACCAGCCACGGTCGTGGTTGCATCGCTAGAATTTTCTCCCATACCGCTCGGTACCGCCTGCCTCCTTCGCGCGGGACCACCAATTTAGGACGGGTCCGCAGCCCGCTCTGATCGTATCCGGGTCCGATTGAGGCCACGCCACGCATGGTGGGACAGATGGCGGCGCTCCAATAGAAGGTATTATCCGCCGGGCCGGGGTTGAAACGCCCAAAGTACTCAAAAAACCATCCCGAAACGGTGGCTTCGAGCACTTCCTCCCGGCGCAGAAACTCGCTGATGGCCGCTTGGCGCGGCATCCGCTTTAGGTTTCCCAGAAACTCCTGCTTACCTTCCTCGCCTGTGGACGTTGTCGAACACGTCTCGCAGCCTGGATTTGGACATCGCCATACCACTTGCTGATACAAGTTGTCGATAAGATACTCGTCTGTCGCGCCGCTCGCTAAGTAGAACTCTGGGCCAGCCAACAGCGAGGCAAGAACCGAGAAGTAATCTTCCCCGGCAGCTAGGCGACCAGCCAAATTCGCGAGGTTGGATTCGATCCCCGGATCGCCGCGTGGGCTCTCCCGCCGTAGATAACGGCGCCACCAGTTAAGCGCTATGTTTGTAAGCACGTCGCTGCGAGACAGGAATTGGCGGGCAAATCTCAAGCGACCTTCTTGGAGCGCCGTTGTAACATCTTTCTGTCCCTCTGCGATCCCGGGATCGCGGCTCAAGAACTTGCGATACAGTCGGGTTACAAAACCCTCCGGCGTGCTGCCCGCCCTGCGGTAAAACTCGTCTTCAGCAAGCAACTCTGCGAGAACAGAGAGGTACGGGCGGCTCTGGAGTTTTTTCACCCATGGCTGTAATGATGTGCGGTCTACGACGCGGGGCGCTTCCTCTTCGGCTGCTGTGACAATGTACGGTTCCACCTCGAAATCGGCAAAGAACCAACTACGCACCCTCGGATAGAGGTCCTCTTCAACGTGCTGTCCGAAGCTAGGATGGTACACCCAGACCATCGGACGGCCATCGATCATGGCCCACAGGCGGGCCGGAACGAGGGAGAAGAAATTGCGGATACTTTCATAGAACCAGCGTTTGCCGGCTATGCTGTTGAGCGTCACATGCCATCGTTTGGCATTGTCGTTGTAAAGGGTCGACGTATCATAAAACATCCCGATCCGTGGCGGCCGAAGCTGACGCAGGGAAAGGCGATCGCAAGCTCTGACAATATTGCGCAAGCCGGGCTCGCTGAACGCCGAACGCTGGTTCCATCCTCGCTCGCGCTCGCCTGGATCGTCGCTGGGTTCGGAGAACGGAGTGCCAAAAAAGACCGGCAAAACAATGTCAATCCCGGCTTCACACATATCGGCGAGCTGCCGCTCGTGCCATTCGATTCGCCGGAAGCTCAGTTGACTTAGGTCTGGAGGGTTCAAGGTCAGGGCCAGTTTTCCGTCGTCATGGCGCTCCGGGTCAGGGCTGATGAGGTAATTCATCCCATGGATCGAGTCGTACCAGTAGAAGTAGCTGGTTGCGATCAGAGGTTGTCCGGTGCGGAAACTTTGGGCGGGCGGCGGCTGTTGCCTCCTAGCCGGCAAGCGGAAGGTTCCCGGTGGGGGAGTCCAACACCGGAAGCCGGCTGCGTAAAGATCCGGCGGGAAGCCCAAGTAGTCCTCACTAGCCAGAAACTCTACGAGGGCGCTGTGATAATGATTCGCTTTCTCGATCCGGTCAGCCCAGTAGGCTAGGCTACGTACCCTTGAAATCCCACGGCGCGCCGCAGCCTGCAGCCAAATGGTCGCGATCTCCCCTGGAGTCCTCGCACCTCTGCCCATTTGGCGATCTGCTTGGTGGACGCCCTTGAGCCGGAGGCTGGACAATTGCCCACCCGCCGCGTTGGGCAAAAGAATGAGATCGTACAGAACCGTTTCAAGCTGGATGCGCCCGGACAGCCCGCTTGTGATGCGTGGAACCCAGTCGACGTACTCCTGTCCTGAGGGCGGGCGCTTAAAGAGGTCTGAGGCCAACCTCTCGAATAGCTTGGTGGCGCATCTCTCAAGCGAAGAGAGGGTATTATCAGCGGCGCGCCCCAGGTATTCCTGGGAAGCCAGTAGCTCTGGCAGGAGTAGTTCCGGTGCTAAGCCTTTTCGCAGCAAGGGAGCATATTGCTGCACCTCCCGTGGAGTAGGTGGGCGCAGCAAGTAGCGCTGCACAAGGCGCCGTAAATTGCGATTGATGGCCTCATCGCTATACAGAAGCCGCCTAATGATTTCCCCTCGTGCGATCCCTTTCGCTAACGCTTGTTCCCAATCGGCCAGCGTGCTGTCCGTGTTGCGGCCGAGCAGGTCCAAATGCAACGCTGTGAGGAACATCCGGTCATTGCCGCCCGACCGGTGTTCGTAATACTCGGGTGAGGTCAGAATCCCAATAACGATCGGTGAGCTGGAGCGCTTTGGGTCGAAGGAAGCCAGATGTGCGCGCAGGCCCGGTGCGTCAACGGGACGGCCGAGAAACGCACGATACAAATCGTCAATCAGCAGGGTCTGGTACTCTTCGGATTCTTGAACGGCGCGTACCGTTTGGGCTGGCGTCGAGCCGTGTTCCAATTCCTCCACCCGGTGCAGGAGTCCAACCGGATCAGGTTCCCGGCGAAGGAGGTCTTTGTAAAGCAACGTGACGAAGTTACGAGCATTGAGGTTGATGTCGGGAAGGGATGCGGCGCGCGTTCGAGGCACCAATATCCCCGCACAGGCTGACAGGAGGAGATCTCTTCTCGTCGGTTCAAGGCGATTGTCAAGGGTCATCTCTGAACAGTGTAATGTTGAAGCATTGACGGTGTTCAGATGGCGGCCATCGCGTGCAAGGCGGTTGCTGGTTTGTGATATTGTTGACAGCGTTATGTCTGATGCCCGTTTTACCCGGCGGGACGTGTTGCGCTCGGCGGCGGTCGCCTCGCCTGCTGCGGCGCAGCCTCGCACCGGCTTGCCGAACGTTGTTTTTCTGATCTCCGACGACCATAGTGTGCCGGATTTGGGCTGTTATGGGAATTCCGCGATCCGCACGCCCAATCTGGACCGGATGGCCCGCGAGGGCATGCGTTTTCAGAACGCCATTGTGGCTTCGCCACAGTGCAGCCCCAACCGCTCGGCTATTTTTACCGGGTGTTCGCCCCACACCACCTCGACGTCGCGCTTGCACACGCCGTTCCCGGAGTGGGAGCGCACCTACATCGAAGGTTTGCAGGAGCGCGGGTATTTCGTGGGCGCCTTCCGCAAGGTGCACCAGGGCGAGGAATTTGATAAGCGCTGGAACTGGTACGGCGGCATGGAGATCGACTTCGAGCGCTTTTTCCAGGCGGCGCCCGCCGGCAAGCCTTTCTTCCTCCACGTGGGATTCACCGACCCGCACCGTCCCTACAAGTCCGGGGCCGTTTCGCCGCCCCACGACCCGGCCAAAGTCGTGGCGCCTAAATTTCTCCCGGACTCGCCCGAGGTTCGGACCGATATCGCCCACTATTACGACTACATCTCCCGCATGGACGCCCAGTGCGGCCAGTTGTTCGATCAGCTTCGCAAGCGGAAGCTGGAAAAGGACACGCTGGTGATCTTCACCGGCGATAACGGGATGCCTTTCCCCCGCGCCAAAGGAACCTGCTACGAGCCGGGCATTCGCGTCCCGCTCCTGGCTTGGTGGCCGGGCCGCATCTCCGCCGGTGCGGTGCGGAATGAGCTGATCTCCCATGTGGACTTGCCCGCCACCTGGCTGGATGCGGCCGGCGTCGAGCCGCCCAAGAAGATGCAAGGCCGAAGCTTCCTGAACTTGTTGCTGGGCAAGGAGTACAAGCCGAATAGCGCGGTGTTTTCCGAGCGCAACTGGCACGACAACTTCGACCCTATACGCTGCGTGCGCACCGCCCGCTACAAGCTCATCTTCAACGCCATGCCGCAGTTGCCATACCGGCCTACGCAGGATCTGGAGAACTCTCCCAGTTGGCAGTCCTATGTAGAGCTCGCCCGCAGAGGCAAGCTCAGCTTGGTGCACCGCAGGCTGCTGGATCCCTCGCGCCCGATGCTCGAGCTGTACGATCTGGAGACCGATCCCGATGAGTTCTCAAATTTGGCCGGGGATCCGAAGCACGCCGCCGTCCTGGAGGGACTCCTGGGAACCCTCGCCGACTGGATGCACGCCACTCGTGATTATTTGCCCCCGGCCTTTCCTCGCCGGGGTCTGCCTGCCGGGCGCGGTTGGCCCCTGTCGCTATAAAAAACATCTTGACGAAAGAATGTTTTATCCGTCATGATGCGCTTAGGAGCATCTGACTATGGCATGCAAACCCAAGGCCGCCAAGGCGGCGAAACCGAAGAAAGCGCCGGCCAAGAAAGCCAAGAAGTAGGATTTCAACCTGGAGATTCTGTCACGAATCCCGCACGCCCAGCCGCCGGGCTGGGCTTTCTTCATTTCAGGAGGCTGGAATGAAAAGTCTGATCGTGTTGGCGCCGGCGTTGCTGGCAGCCGCCGCCGAGCAGCCCCGCACCTTACGGGTGGACTATTTCCACACCGGCAACGCCACCGAGGAGGTTTTTGCGCTGGATGCGGTGGTGAGGGAGGGCGCCTGGCCCGGCCGCATGGACCGAACCCACGACGAATCCAACCTGGGCAAGTACTACTTCGAGGTTGTGGACCGCAAGACCAACCGCGTGTGGTACTCACGCGGCTTTGCCAGCATTTACGGCGAATGGGAAACCACCGCCGAAGCCAAGCAGATGCGCCGCACCTTCCACGAGTCCCTGCGTTTCCCCGAGCCCCCCGGTCCGGTGCAAATCAATCTCAAGAAGCGCGACCGGGATCATGCTTTTCGAGAAGTGTGGACCTTCACCGTGGACCCGGCCAGCCCGTGGATTGATGAAAGCCGTCCTCCGGCTGCCGCCAAGGTGTGGGCGGTTATGAAAAACGGCGAACCGCGCGATAAAGTGGACGTCCTTTTAATCGGCGACGGATACACCGCAGCGGAGATGTCCAAATGGCATGCCGACGCCAAACGGCTCGCCGAGACGCTTTTCTCCGTGTCCCCATTTCGGGAGAACCGGAGCCGCTTTAATCTCTGGGCCATCGACATCCCCGCCGATGAGAGCGGGGTCTCGCGCCCTTCCGACGGCGTCTGGCGGCGGAGCCCGTTGCGAACCAGCTACGATGCATTCGGCTCGGAGCGCTACATCCTCACGTTCGACAACAAGACTTTGCGTGAAGTTGCGGCCGCGGCGCCTTATGAATTCATCGAAATCGTGGTGAACGGGCGCAAGTACGGCGGCGGGGGCATTCATAACTTGTTTGCCACCGTAGCGTCCGACAGCGAATCCACCCCCTATATCTTCGTGCACGAATTCGGGCACCATTTTGGCGGATTGGCGGACGAATACTACACCTCCGACGTCGCTTATCTTAGTCCGCCGGACCGCCCCGAACCGTGGGAGCCCAACGTCACCGCCGATCCGAAAGCGTCTCGCTGGAAGGACTTGGTGACACCGGGGACGCCTCTGCCTACCCCATGGCCCAAAGAAGAGTTTGAAAAAGGTCAAAAAATCGTGCTCGAACAGCGCCGTAAACTGCGCGCCGAAAAGCGTCCGGAGGAGGAAATTGAGAAGCTTTTCCGCGAAGAACTGGAGCGGACCAAGGAACTTCTCGCCCGCCCGCCCCACGGAGGGGTGGTGGGCGCCTTCGAGGGCGCCATGTATGAGTCGCGCGGTTACTACCGATCTCAAGCCGATTGCATCATGTTTACCCGCAACATGGCAGGCTTCTGCGCTGTTTGCCGCCGCGCACTGGCCAGGATCATCGACCTCTATGCCCCCTGAAGGCATGGCGCCGGAAGCCGTTCTCAGTGCCCCATCACTCTAGCAATCAACCTTTGCCTGTGCCGGCGCCTGTGCCACGCTTCCCAATAGGGTTGTACTCCCCGCCACAAGCTCAGCATCACGCCTGCCGCCACCGACCCGAGCAGCTTCACGCCAGTCATGACAATCGATCATGCAATTGAATCGCCATTCGAGCGTCCAGTCAATTCAATCACTTGAGCTCCCAATGGGGCAGTTTCATTTCGGTGCGTCAAGATTTTGGCGTTCCATTTCGGATCTGTGCCGCTTTCGCAACTTGAGCCAGTCCGGAAAAAGCCCTGGGTTTTCGAGCCATTCGAGCATCCACAGGATCATCTCTTCTTTCGCCTTCCGGCGTTCGCCGGTCAGCTTGCCAAGCGCCAGACGGGCGTGATCCTTGGCGCGAATCACCGCCCGCCGGCACGCCCTCCGGCGCTCCCGGTTCTCTCCTGCTGCCTCATACTCAGCCAGTATAGCCAGCAGGGTCCGCTCCAAATCCTCGAACGAATCCTGCCGGACGCCTTCCACCAAAGGAGCAAGGGGCACGCCGCTGCCGCGCAGGATTTTCCGCAGGCTGCGTTCCGAAATGGGCGCGAACTCGTCCAACAATGCGGCGAACTCGGCTTCATCCAGCCGCGCGGGGCTCGGCCGCTGCGCCAGGCGCTCCAAGATCGCTTTCTTTTTTGGGCTAGCGCCTCCCACGACGGTATTGTGCCACCGCCCGGTGGTGCGCCGAGATATCCGTTGAAAAGACGTGTTTTCCAGACCCGTCCGGCTTGGCGACGAAGTACAGGAACTTGGTTTGCGCCGGGCGGAGGGCCGCTTCCAAGGACGCCCGGCCGGGATTGGCGATGGGTCCCGGCGGCAGACCGCCAACCTTGTACGTGTTATAGGGATGGTCACGCTCCAGGTCCGCCTTCAAAACGGCGCCCCGGTAATGTCCTTCCAAAATCGCTGCGTAGGCCGCCGTGGGATCACAGTCCAGCTTCATGCCCAACCGCAGCCGGTTGGCGTAGACCGAAGCCACCAGCGGACGTTCGTCCGCGATGGCGGTCTCCTTTTCCACCATCGACGCGAGGGTGACCACGGCATGAACGTCGGTCCCCTCAGGCGCCTGGAGTTCCGACCACACTTTGCGGAATTGGGCGGTCATCTGCTTACAAATTTGATCGGCGGTGGCCTTTTTGGGGACGTGATAGGTGGAGGGGAACAGATACCCCTCCAGCGTCGGCGCTCGCGGCGCGATATCCGCCACCAGGGATGGGTTCCGGGCGGCTTGCAGGAAGCGCTGGGCGGGCATCAGCTTGATTTCCTCGAGCGCTTGGGCGATTTCAAACAGGTTGTACCCCTCCGGAACCACCAGTTCGTAATACACCACATCGCCCCGCACGATTCTCCGGAAAACCTCCCAGGCGGAAGCCGGTTTTCCGAACCGGTATTCCCCCGCCTGCAAGCGGGCTGTGGGGCGGAAGATGCGCACCAGCAGAAACTGCCAGGCATACCGCACCACCCCCGCCTTGGCCAGGCGCTGCCCCATCTCCGCGCTGGTAGTGCCTTTGGGGAACTCGATGAGCACGTCGCCCTGGAACCCGGCGTAAGGCTGGAACAGGGAAGCGCCGGCGAGAGCAATCGCTGCAACGATCAACACGATGGGCCAGTATCGAATCCTGCGTTTCCGGCGTCTCATGCGGGCGGAGGCTCCCAGGGCGCCTCTTCCGCCCGCGAATCCAGGTAACTTTCCAGCAACAGCACCGCCGCCATGCGGTCCACGGATCGCTTCTTCCTTTTCAGCGTGGCGCTGCCTTCGCGCAGGGCTCGCTCAGCTTCCCGGGTGGTCAGGCGCTCGTCCCAAAACTCGACCGGCACGCCGCTGGCGTCCGAAAGGCGCGCCGCGAAATCGCGCACATAAGCCGACTGCGCGCTTTCGTGGCCGCTCATGTGCAACGGCAAGCCTACCAGGAACAAGACCACTTCCCGCTCGCTCGCCAGCCGGACCAAACGCGCCAGGTCCTCCCGCAGATTCTTACGCTCGAAGGTTTCCAGACCCTGGGCGGTTATCCGCAGCGGATCGCTGATGGCCAGTCCAATCCGCCGCCTGCCCACGTCCAGGGCCAAAATTCTGCCTTGCGCTGATTTGTGCACGTGCGTTCATTCCATTATAAGAACGGGCGTGCTAGATTAGCCTTTGAACAGGGTGTTTCGGTGGCCATATCCCCAACTTCCATGCTCCCAGAATCGGCGCGCGGGACCCGGACGGCAGCCCTCAATTTGATCGCCTTGGGGTGTGCTGTCGCTCTGCTTTATTTCGGCCGCGCGTTTCTCATCACGCTGGTGGTGGCCATTATTATCTCTTTTTTGCTGGATCCTTTTGTGAGCTTTTTCATGCGCTTCAAGCTGCCACGGGCCCTGGCCAGCTTTGTGGTCTGCGCCATCGCCCTGGCAGTGGTCTATTTGGCAGGACTGGGCGCTTACTCGCAGATCGCCGGCTTGGCGGCGGACCTGCCTCGGTACGGGCAGCGGCTGAGCGAGCTGATCGACGCTGTTAGTATCAAGCTGGAAGCCACCGAAGCCGCCATTTACGAGACGGTGGTGCCAAAGCGGATACGAGACCGGCGTACTCAGGCGCCCCAACAGCTTCCCGAGCCGAAGCGCCCCACCACGCGGCGAAGAACCGCCGAACCCGTTCCGCAGCCGGCCCAACCTCCTCCCATCCAGGACGTCCGCATCCGTCAGGAACAGTTGCTTTGGCGCCAGCTTTATAACTATCTTTGGTCCATTTACGACGCTTTGCTGATGGCTTCCTTCATCCCGTTCCTGGTGTATTTTATGCTGAGCTGGCGGGAACACGTCCGGCGGACCTTCTTGCAGTTTTTCGAGGGCGAGCAGCGGCTGGTGGCGGGCAAAAGCTGGCAGGGCATCGCCGACATGGTGCGCGCCTATGTGGTCGGCAACTTCCTGCTCGCCTTGATGGTTTCGGCCGTGACTTGGGTCCTATTCGCCTCGGTGGGCTTGCCGTATCCTCTGCTGCTGGCGCCCTTGAGCGGTTTCCTCAGCATGGTCCCGTACATCGGATTGCCCTTGTCGTTGATCCCGCCTATCGCCGGCGGGCTGATGGTTTGGGACAGCGTAGCGCCGTTCCTCATCATCTGTTCCGTTGTAGCCTTTTTGCACCTGCTGGCGCTAAATCTGCTGTACCCCAAGGTGGTGGGCGCACGGGTCCATCTAAATCCGCTGGTTGTGACGGTGGCTCTGATGTTTTGGGGCAGCGTTTGGGGCGCTGCGGGTTTGGTGCTCGCCATCCCGATTACCGCCGGGATCAAGGCCGTTTGCGACAATGTGACGGCCTTACAGCCCTACGGCCGCTTCCTAAGCGATTGAGCCTGGTTGGGTAGGCAATACGGACCCGGTTACGGCTGTCGTTCGCCGTCTTTACGCATGGTCCCCGGCCACAGGGGAATTCCCAACGCCAGCGCAGACCGGGCCAGCATGTGCGCGGCCACCGGCGCGGTGACGAACAGAAAGCCGACCACCAACAAGGCGCGGGCGGCCACTCCGAGCTCTCCAAAATGAAGGGCGACAGCAAGCAGCGTGCAAGACACCCCCAAGGTGGCCGCTTTGCTGGCGGCTTGCATGCGGGTGAGCAAGTCGGGCAGCCGGAAAACCCCCAATGCCGCCAGAAGCATAAACGAACTGCCGAAGAGCAAGAAAAAAGACGTGATGAATTCTTTCATCGGCCGCCTCGCATCGCTAAATAACGGGCAAAAGCCACCGTGCCCAGGAAGGCAATCAACGCCAGCATCACCGCCACGTCCAGATACACGGCGTGCCCGCTGAGCACCGAGTGGGCGGCGATAACGCCCACCGCCAGCGTGCTCATCAGATCCAGCGCCACCACGCGGTCGGGCAGGGAGGGGCCGCGCAGCAAGCGCACCAAGGCCAAAATCAAGGCCGCCGCGAGCATCACCAGGGCGGCGTAGGCGGACCATGCCGTCAGTTTCATGCCGAGCAACGTCACCTCAGTATCTCCAGGATTCTTCTCTCGAAGCCTTCTTTGATAGCGCGCTGCACCTGCTCCGGGTCTTCGCCGAACATCGCATGGATGTACAGAACCTTGCGGTCGGGCGACACATCCAGCGAGAGGGTGCCGGGCGTAAGCGTGATCATGCAAGCCAACATGGTGATCTCCGCGTCGGTAGCCGCCTCCAGCGGAATGGCCACGATGGCCGGCCGCATCCGGTAGGTGGGGGAAATCACGTCATAGGCCACCCGAAAATTGGCGATCACCAACTCCTTAAGGAAGTAGACCAGCAATTGCAGCGACCGCCACATCCGGGCAAAGTAGCGCGCCGGGCCTAAAGCTCGCCTTGCAAACCACAACACCAGGAATCCGAGCACGTAGCCCGCTACCATGTTGGTGGGAGTGAACTGGCCGGTCGCCAGAAGCCACAGGATGGCCAGCAGGATATTCCAGAGCAAAAAAGTCATGGTTGCGCTCCGAACACCTTCTCGATGTACAGGCCCCGGTCCAAAAGCTGCCGCGCCGCGGCTTCGGAGAGCTCGAACAGCGGCCCGGCAGCGAAGCCTATCACTACAGTGCAGGCTGCCAGGAAAACGATGGGACCTGCCATTGCCGCACCGACCTGCCCGCCCAACCGTCCCGCCTCCGGCGCAGGTTTCCAGAAGGCTTCGTTCCAGATCTTCATCATGGAAAGCAGCGTGAGCAGGCTGACGGCCAGCGCGACTCCGGCCACCGCGAATTGCTTTTCATACAGGGCGCTCTGAACCAGCGCCAGCTTGGCGAAGAAACCGGAAAGGGGCGGTAGCCCGGCCAACGAAAGCGCCGGAATCAAGAACAGCACTCCCAAAGCAGGCCGCAGCGCATTCAATCCGCCCAGCCGCTTTAACTCGAATGTGCCCCCTAAGCGGTGCGCCACGCCGCTCACCAGGAACAAGTTGGTCTTCACGATGATGTGGTGGACAATGTAAAACACCGAGCCGGCTAGCGCCAGCGGAGTATAGAGCGCCAACCCCAGCACCATATAGCCGATCTGGCTCACGATGTGAAACGAAAGGATCCGCCGAAACTCGTTTTGCGCCAAGGCGCCCAACACGCCCGTGATCATGGTGAGCGCTGCGATCAGCAGCAACAGGCCATGCGTATATCCGGTATCGTGAACGAAAACCAACGTGAAGGCGCGGATCAATACATAGACCCCCACTTTGGTCAGCAAGCCGGCGAAGATGGCCGACACCGGAACCGGGCACGTATGATACGACGCCGGCAACCAGAAGAACAACGGGAACACCGCCGCTTTTACTCCGAAGGCAATCATGAACAGCACGGCGAGCATCGTGGTGATGCCGGTTTCCGGCAGCCGATCCAGTTTTTGCGCCAAGTCCGCCATATTCAGCGTGCCCGCCAGCCCGTACACCAGTCCTATGGATGACAGCAGGACCGCCGAAGCCACGAGGTTCAGCGTCACGTACTTAATGGAACCTTCAATCTGCGGCGGCTCGCCGCCTAGCGATAGCAGCGCGAACGACGAAATCAGCATCACCTCGAACCAGACGTACAGATTGAAGATATCGCCCGTGAGAAACGACCCGGAGACGCCCATCAAGAGCAGATGAAAAAGCGGGTAATAGCCGAATCTCTCCCGTTCCCGGTCCATGCTTTCGATGGAATAGACGAGTACGGCTACGCCCATCAAGCCGGCCAGGATCAGCATGATGGCGCTGAACAGGTCGCTTACCAGCGTGATGCCGAACGGCGCCGGCCAGTTGCCCATCTGTGTGGCTTGGATACCCCGCTGGCGCACCACGCTCAGCAGCCACATCGATACCGCCAGATGTCCCAACGCTCCCGCCAGGCTCAGCCATCGCTGCCAGCCCGGACGCCGGAAGATGACCAAGCACAGCGCGGCTGTCGCGGCTGGAATCAGCAGAGGCAATGTCAGCGGGAAGTTCATGTGTCCGTCCGGTCTAGCTGGTCCAAATCGTCGGTTCCCGCCGTGCCGTACGCACGGTGGATCAGCACAACCGCAAAGGCCAAAACACCAAAGCTGATTACAATGGCGGTCAACACCAAGGCCTGCGGCACCGGATCCACCGTTCCGGTAGGCGCCGAAGCTCCCTCAGGCACCAAAGGCGGGGCCAAGCGCCGCAAGTGCGCTGCGGTGAAGACCAGCAGGTTTACGGCATGGCTCACCAAAGCCAAACCGATAATGACCTTGACGATGCTGCGCCGCATCATCATGTACAGTCCGGCTGCAAACAATATTCCGACGAGAACCGCCGCGGCGCTATTCACGAGTTTCCTCCGCCAGCGAAGTGATGATCAGCATCGCCATGCCGATGACCAGCAGATACACTCCGATATCGAAAAAAAGCGGAGTGCCGATATCGAATGCCCCCAAGCCGGGAACGGTTACCTTCATCCACACTCCGGTCAGAAACGGCGCACCCCACAAGGGTCCGATCCATCCGCTGCCAATGGCGAGCAGCAGACCGGCGCCGATCAAGCGGAACGGGCTAAGCCCCAAGGCACGCTGCGCGGTTGCCGCATCGAAGGCCACCCAGTACAAAGCGAATGCGGATGAGGCAAGCAACCCGCCGGTGAATCCGCCGCCGGGCTGGTTGTGCCCCCGCAAGAGCAAGAAAATCGAAAACAGCAGCAAAAGCGGAAACAGAAAACGCGCAGCCGCACTGAGAATCAAGGAATTCACGGAGCGCCTCCCTTGCCCAACCTTAACTTCAGAAGACCATACACGCCCAAGGCGGCGATCGCCAGCACGGTGATCTCGCCCAGCGTATCCAAGGCCCGAAAATCCACCAGGATGACGTTGACAATGTTGCGGCCGTGAGCCTGGGGAAGGCTGGTCTCACTGTAATAACGCGACAAGGCGCCTTCGTGAGTAACCGCGCTGACCGCCAGAATGGACACGGTCAGCAGGGAGCCCGCCGCCAAGGCCACCATCAGGTCCCGGAGCCGGTCGCCGAACCGGGAAAGCGTGGCGAACCGCGGAAGGTGGTACAGCACTAGCACCAGCAAGATCACCGTCAGAACCTCGACAGCAACTTGCGTCATTGCCAGATCGGGAGCGCCGAATAAAAGAAAAACCAGCGCGACTCCCAAGCCCACCACGCCCAGCGAGGCAACCGCCGCCAGCCGGGACTCGAACCGCAGCGCCGCGATCGCCGCCACCGCCGTAGCCGCCGCCAGCACGCCCTCGTGAAAGCGCAGGTCGGTCCAGTCCCACGAGACGCCGACGCCGCCCCGCGACACAAGCGCGTGGTATCCCAGGCCGGTCACCGTCAGCAGCATGATCAACATATAGTTGCGCAGTTTGCCGCTTTGCACCAATCGGGTCAGAAGGCCGGCGAAGGCGAGTGTCCCGTCGAGCGTGCTTTGGTAAAACGCCGCCGGGCCGTACCGCAGTCCGCGCCGTATCACGCGGGCCGTGCGCAACAGGGTGTCCAGCCGCCAGTACGCGGCGGCGCCGACGGCAAGGAACAAAAGCGAGAAGGCCAACGGCGCGTTGAAGCCGTGCCACAGCGAAAGATGGAGGTCTGCCGGAACCGTGGCTATCGCCCCGGCCGCCGGCAGCACCAGCCAGGAGTCGGCCAGCCCGGGCGCCAGCCCGCACAACAGTCCGGCAGCGGCCAAAACGGCGGGCGGCAGCCACAGCAAGAGGGGCGGCGCGTGAGCGTCCGGCGCTTCGCCCCGTAAGGGCCGCAAAGCCAAAAGGGCGGCGATGACGACCGACGACAACCCCGCCACCCCAGCCGCCGCCAGCCCCATTGGGGCAGCCCACCCGGACTCCCATAAGGCAGCGAGCATTTGCTCTTTGGCGACATAGCCAAACAGGGGCGGCAGTCCGGCGAGCGATGCACCAGCCAACAGCGCCGTCACACCCGCCGCCGGCATCGTCTTCCATACGCCCCGCCACTCATAGACATCCCGGCTTCCCGTCGCGTGGTCCATCAGTCCGGCGTAGAGGAACAAACTGGCCTTGTAAAAGGCATGGGCCAGCAACACGGCCATAGCGGCATAGAGCGCCGCCGGCCTGCCTACTCCGATCAGCATAGTCAGCAGTCCCAAAGACCCGACTGTTGAGTAAGCCAACATCCGTTTGCCGTCACGCTGCGGAAGCGCCGCAAGGAACCCCACCGCCATGGTCACCGCGCCTGTCGCCGCCAGGAGCGCCGCCCAGGGCGCCCAACCGCCGGCGAGCGGCGCTAATCGCGCCAGCAAGTAGACGCCTGCCTTTACCATGGTTGCCGAGTGCAAGTACGCGCTGACGGGCGAAGGCGCCTCCATCGCTGAAGGCAGCCAGAAATGGAAGGGAAACTGGGCTGATTTGGTCATGGCGCCCAGAAGGACCAGCAGCAGGGCCGGCACGAACAGCGGGTGCTCTCGCAACTCGGCCCCACGGGCCAGCAGTTGCGAAATCTCGAAGCTGCCGGCGGCGCTCGCCAGCATCACCAAACCTGCCAGCAGCGCCAGTCCTCCCAAGCCCGTTACGAGCAGCGTCTGAAGCGCCGCCTCGCGGGCGGAGGCGCGCTCATGATCGAAGCCGATCAGCAAGAAGGAACTCAGGCTGGTCAGCTCCCAAAAGATGAACAGCAGCACTGCGTTGTCGGCCGTCACCAACCCCAGCATCGAAAGGAAGAACAACAGAAGGTAACTGAAAAAGCGGCCCAAGCGCGGGTCGCCTTCCAGATACGCCGCAGAATACAGGAAGATCAACACGCCGATGCCGCAAATCAGCCCGGCAAACAGCATGGCCAAGCCGTCCAGCGTGAAAGTCAGATGAATTCCAAGCGAGGCTGACCAAGGTACACTTTCTTTCGCCAGCCCCTTGGAGGCGGCGTAAATGACGTACCCACCGGCGCCCAGCGGCAACAAGGCGAGCGCGGGCGCCAGGCGCGGGAACCTTCCCAGCCATGCGGGCACTGCTGCGGTACACACCAGCAAGATGGAAAAAAGAATCCACATCATTAGCCAGAACGCGCACGGACTCCATTGGCCGGCGGCTTAAAACTACATGGATGCCCGCCTTATATCCATGGTCGCATCAACCGGACGCCGCCGCATCCCGCACGGCTTCAAAAAGCGCCGCCAAGTTCTCCACCGGCGTGCGCGCCTGAATGTTGTGAATGGCGTTGAACACGAAGCCGCCGCCCCGTCCGAACACCCGGCAGCGCTCCAGAACCTCCTCACGCACCTGCGCCGGCGTCCCGAATGGCAACGTCCGCTGCGTGTCCACCCCTCCTCCCCAAAATACGATCCGGTCGCCGTAAGCGGCTTTGAGATGTTCCGCGCCCATGTTAGCTGCCGAACACTGCACCGGGTTTAAAATGTCAAAACCCGCCTCGATAAACAAAGGAATGAACCTTTCCACCGACCCGCAGGAGTGCTTGAAAGTTTTCCAGGTTGTGTGCGCGTGCACCCAGTCGTTCACCCGTTTGTAATAAGGAAAATACAGCTCCCGGAAGGCCGCAGTGGAACAGAAAGCGGACGATTGCGTGCCGAAGTCCGTCCCGCAAATGAAGACCACCGAGACAGCGTCGCCTATCCGTTGGTGGATCTTGGCCAGATTCTCGATGCCAATCTGGCACTGCCGCTCGAAGATGGCGTGCACGTATTCGCGCCGGCTGGCGGTCGCCATGTACCACTCCGCCACATCGCGGATGCCCTTGGGATGTTTTAGAAACGGAGCCGGGACCAGAGCAATATCGCCGAATGCCGTTCCGCCGAAAGTCGCCACCACGGGAAGACCGGTGGCGGACGCTTCCCGTACGCTGCGCTCGAAGTAGTCCAGGTCCGCTTGCGAGATGGGCTGGAACTCTTCGAGGTTGTCCTCTACGTTCAGGTTTTCCTCATCCAGCGGCTCCTGCCGGATGATGGTGTCAAAAAAGTAGCCGCCACTCGGCATGCGCCCGCTCGGCGGAGCCGTGGTGTCGCCTTCCGGATAGATTAGAATGTCGCCGTTGGGCGCGGTGGTGGTGCGAAAATGTTCTGAGACCAGCACCTCCAAGCCGTCCGGGCAACGCCAGGTTTTCCAGTTTTCGTTCGGAAATCCGAACATGGTCTTGGGGGGGAACACGCCGACCGTGTCGATGCCGAGCGCTTGGCGCAGATCGTCTTCGATCAGCCCGAGCATTTGGTAGGGCTCGTGGACCTTCACCAGGCGCTTTTCCAGCCCGAAGTAATCACGCAGCGCCGCCACGCAACTGACGTGCATGCCGGTGACCGCAGTGCTGCCGAAGTCCACCGGAATCCGGTCCGGCTGCCGGTGATCGAGCGCGGCTTCCAATCTTTGCTTGCTGTCCATTGCAGTCGATGAATCCTTTCGTCAGAATAGGACAAATGCTTCCGCTTGTCATTTGTATCCTACTTTTCGTGCCGTTCCTCTCGGCGGCGGAGCGGCAAACGGTATCTCTAAATGGAACCTGGGACGTAGCGGATAGTCTGTCAGCCACTGAGATCCCCCGCTCGTTTCCCCACCGGGCGCCGGTCCCCGGTTTGGCGCGCTCCGCTAAACCGCCGTTTCCTGAAGTAGACAAGTTCGAAAGCTACGAATGGATCGAGCGCGGCATCCGGCGAAAAGAATTGCCGGAGTCCATGCGCGTTCCGGCGCCCGGGCGCTCCCGGCAGCCTCGCAACTACTACTGGTATCGAACCCGGTTCCGCGTGGACAAGCCCCGCGCAAACGCCATTCTGCGCATCGCCAAAGCGCAATTCGGCACTGCGGTCTGGCTCAACGGGGTCAAACTCGGCGAGCATCTTGGCTGTTTCACGGCAAGCTACTTCGAAGCCACCAAGGCTTTGAAGGCGGACAACGAGCTTTTGATTCGCATCGGCGCTCATCCCGGCGTGCTGCCCGTCTCGGTTCCCAGCGGCACGGATCAGGAAAAGCGCTGGTGGACGGCGGGCATCTATGACAATGTTTCACTGATCCTGGCCGACAACCCGGTGATCGAATGGGTGCAGGTGGGTCCCCGGGTGCAGACCTCGGAAATCGTAGTTGAAACCAAGCTCAAAAACTACGGCGCTGCATCTGTGGCGTTCTCGTTGACGCATCGGGCCGCCGGCGCCGCCGTGGCTCAGAAGCTGTCGCTCCAAGCCGGTGAGGAGCGTGTGGTGCGGCACACCCTCAAACTTTCCAGCCCAAGACTGTGGACGCCCGAAACGCCGCACCTCTATACTCTGGAAACCTCCACCGGCGGGGATTCGCTCAAAACGCGCTTCGGAATGCGGGAATTCCGCTTCGATACCGCCACGAAACGCGCCATGCTGAACGGAAAAGTGTATTTTTTGCGCGGCTCCAACATCACCTTGCACCGCTTCTTTGAAGACGAGCAAGTGGGCACGCTTCCCTGGGATGAAAAGTGGGTGCGCCGCTTGCTCACCGAAGTGCCCAAGAGCCTCCACTGGAATGCTTTCCGTTTCTGCATCGGACCGGTTCCCGAGATGTGGTTCGACATCGCCGACGAAACCGGCTTGCTGATTCAAAACGAATTTTTCATTTGGCAGTACCGCAAGGAGTGGGATACCGGCGAGGTGATCCGCCAGTTCAAGGACTGGATGCGCGATCATTGGAACCACCCCTCCGTCGCCATTTGGGACGCCGACAACGAGACGCGAGCCGACGTTTTGGCCGATATCATCCGCTCGGTGAGAGGATTAGACCTTTCCAACCGTCCTTGGGACAACGGCTACAACCCGCCCGTAGGTCCCGATGATCCCGTCGAGGACCATCCCTACCTGTTCAGCCGGCTGACTTCGACCACCCGGCCCTTTACGCCGGCGGACCTCGAACAAATGACCGGCGCCAAAAGCACCAACTCGCCCCACCCCTCAGCCCACGCGGTCATCCTCAACGAATACGGCTGGCTGTGGCTAAACCGCGACGGTTCGCCCACCGAGCTGACCAAGGATGTGTACGCCCGGCTACTCGGTCCCAACGCCAGCGCCGAGCAGAGATTTCAGACTTACGCCTACTATTTGGCCGGCCTTACCGAATTCTGGCGCGCCCATCGAAACTTCGCCGCCGTTCTGCATTTCACTTTTCTGACCTCTAGCTACGACGGCGCCTACACTTCCGACCACTGGTCTGACGTCGTGAATCTGAAGCTTGAACGGCACTTCGAAGAGTGGATACGCGAGGCTTTCCGCCCGCTGGGGGTCTATATCAATTTCTGGCAACCCAAAGTCCCGGCAGCGACGGAACGCCGGTTGGCGGTCTCCTTGGTCAATGACCTATACGATGAAGCCCGGGGCGTGCTGGAGCTCACGGTGGAAGACGGCCGCGGAAACGTCGCGGCGCGAGTCGAAACGCCTTTCGAGGCGCCGGCGCTGGGCCAGCAGACGTACCAACTCGATTTGCGCCTTCCCGCGCAGCCGGGCGAATACATCATTCGGGCTACGGCTCGGCCCAAGTCCGGTCCACCCACCGTGAGCAGGCGCAAAGTTACCCTCACGGCTGCTGCGGCTCGCTAATCCGTCCCTGCCCGCCGCCTTCAGACGCGGCTGGTGATGATGCGGTCGATCATGCCGTAATCGAGCGCTTGTTGTGGATCCATGATGTAATCGCGGTCCACATCGCGCGCCACGCGCTCAACCGGCTGCCCGGTGGCGTCAGACAGAATCTGATTGAGCGTCTCCCGCATGCGGAGGATTTCCTTGGCGTAAATGTCGATGTCGGTCGCCTGACCGGCCAATCCGCTCATCGAGGGCTGATGAATCAAGATGCGCGAATGC
>Ga0272446_1003514_pt1 | contig 19632 bp, 19 predicted proteins | sample YNPCB0061_FD_194587 | JGI IMG/M metagenome (GOLD analysis project Ga0272446, IMG submission 194587) | Hot spring microbial mat communities from Yellowstone National Park, WY, United States - YNP-CB-006-1 | ecosystem: Environmental > Aquatic > Thermal springs > Hot (42-90C) > Sediment | place...
GTCCCCGCTGCATGCGCCGACGCTCGACCGCGTCGCGCCGGCGCATGTGGTGCGTGCGGAGTTCGATCCCCTCGGCCCTGAGATCGACGCCTACGCCGCGCGGCTTGCGGCAGCGGGACGGCTCGCGGGGCTCTCCCGCCGCAAGGGGGTGATGCACGGCTTCTTCGCCCACGCCGGGCGGGTTGCGAAGACGCGGGCGCAGGAGGAAGGTGGTATGCCGACTGTTCGCTGAGGCGCTCAGCGCAGACAGGCCCGATCCGATCGAACCGATACCGGTCCGATCGGATCGGGAGCCTTCCTAACGCGGCATCAGTGCAGCCGATCGCGGCGTCGTCGGCTGAAGGCTCACCTCGTTCAGCGCCGGGTAGTCACGCAGCATCGGCGCACCGAGCAGCGGCTTGTAGGCGCCCTGGTGGCAGGTCATGCAGTTGGTCTTGAGCGCATCGCCGTGCGGCCCGAGCCGTGCCAAACTCGCGGCTGGCCCGGCCTCGGGCGGGCCGGCTGGGTTGGCACGCCACAGCGGCGTCAGCGGCGAGATGAAGTCGTTGTTGATCTCCCGCACCATCCGGATGCCGTACCAGGCATTGACCCGCGTGGGCGGCGCGTCCGTCCATGAGGCGAAGTTCCGGCTGTTGTGGCAATAGGTGCAGTTCTGACCCGTCGCCGATGAGAAGTGCATCATCAGCGCATAGGTCCATTCCGCCTGCTTGATCGAGGCGCGGTTGTTCGGGCCGTGCGGCGTCGTTCCGCCGACGCGGATCGGCAGGGCGTCCTGGAAGAAGGCGGTGAACGGCTCGTAGGGCAGCGACGAGAGCGCTGCCGCGGACGAGACGACGTTCTTCCCGCCCGAGCCCGCGAGCATCGAGGAGCCGCGCCCCGGCTCGGTGTGCCACACATAGGCCGGAACCGGCTGGCCGCGGTGGCAGGTGTAACAGGTGACGCCCGTCTCCTTCACATGCGTCTGCCAGTTGGCGTTGATCGCCTTGGTCATCTGCAGCATGCGCCGCGCGACATGCTTCGTGTAGACCTCGTCGGAGGCCATGTTCTCGACATTGTGGCAGTAGCTGCACCCCTGCTCAGGCGAGACCCAGGCGGTGATGGCGATCATCAGGCGGTTGAACTCGGCGGCGTCGAGGTCGCCGAGCACCTGCACGTTCTCGTAGACCTCGCTCGCCTTCTGCCCGGCCGGCTCGACCTTCTCGGTGGCCTCGGGCGGAATGTTACGCGCCGCGATCTGCTGCAGTGCCCGCGGCGTGTGGACGAGTTCCATCCCGGTGCCGCGGAATCCACGCTGCTGCGTCTCGACCGGCGGCCTCTCGAAGGTGAAGAAGACGATGGCGGCGCTGACCGTCGCGGCGACGCCAAGGCCGACTGGGGCGAAGATGTTCATCGCGGGGCTCCTGGAAGGGTCGCCGGATCGACCGAGGGCGGGAACCACGCCGGATAGGCCGGGGCGAAGTCATGCTGTACCGCCCACAGGTACCAGTTGTCCACCACCGTACCGGTCAGCAGGATGCCGATGCCGCCTGTCAGCGGGCAGAGGACCGCGAACCACCACGCCCAGCGGTGGATCGACTCGTAGGTGGCATTGAAGCCCATCGTCCAGCGCCAGAAGAGCGCGGCACGCTCCGCCGCGGTGCCACGGTCGAGCGTGAGCTCGATCTCGCGCTCGCCGCCGAACCGGCTCACCGCGAGGATGGTCGCGCCGTGCATGGCGAAGAGCAGGGTCGAGCCGTAGAGGAACACGATCGAGAGCGCGTGGAACGGATTGTAGAAGAGGTTCCCGTACCGGATCGAGAACGCTGCCGTCCAGTCGAGGTGCGGGAAGATGCCGAACGGCACCGCCTCGCCCCAGCTCCCCATCAGCACGGGACGGATGAAGCCGAGCACGAGGTAGAGCCAGATCGCCGCGGCGAACGCCCAGGCGACATGGGTTCCCATGCCGAGCTGCCGCGCCCGCCGGTAGACCCTGACCCACCAGAGCAGGATCGAGGCGGTCAGGAAGAAGCCCGCCACCAGCCACCAGCCACCCTCCGCCATCGGCGGGAAGGAGAGGCCGTAGGAGGGCGGAGGCGGCTCGAGCGCCAGCCAGAACAGCTGCCGCACGAACTGGACCGGGTCCCAGTTCACCGAGGCGAGCATGTTCAGCCCGATGATCTCGAAGGCGACGAAGCCGCAGGCGAGCGAGAGAACCCCGAGCCAGCCGAGATAGATCGGGCCGATCTGCGCGTCGCCGATCCTGCCCATGAGGTGGGCGAAGCGCGGCGTTCCCGTGCGCGGCTCGTCGCTGCGCGGCAGCGGCACTCCCGGATAGGCAGGCCCACGGACCTGCACCCGGGTGAAGATGTTGAGGTATTCGGCCATTGCGCCCTCCCTAGCTCCAGATCGGCAGGTTGAGCCACCAGCCCCACCACTCGGGCCAGCCACGTGTCCAGAACGGACCGCTGATCACGATGCAGACCGCGCTCCAGAACCCCGCCGAAAGGGCCAGGAACAGGCCGAGCCGGTGGATGCCGAGCGTGCCGATCGAGTAGCCGATCGTGTCGCGGAAGAAGGTGTTCTCGTGCTCGGCCGTCTTCACCGGCTGGCCCTTCGGCGGATTGATCGCCGAGAGCACCAGAGCGCCGTGCAGCGAGAGCGCGAGCGTCGTGGTGAAGAAGAAGCTCACCGCGATCATGTGCGCGGGGTTGTAGTGGAAATGCAGGTACTGGTACCCGACGTTCGACACCCAATCGAGATGGCTGAAGATGCCGTAGGGGAAGCCGTGCCCCCAGGCGCCCATCAGCACCGGCCGGATGACGACGAGGGTGAAGTAGGCGAAGATCGCCATCCCGTAGGCGAACGGGATATGCAGCCCCATGCCGAGCTTGCGCGAGATCTCGGCCTGCCTCAGCGCCCACGAGACGAAGGCGCCGAGCGCGCAGACGGTGATCAGCTGCCAGAGCCCGCCCTCCTTCAGCGGGGCGAAGCCGAGGCCGTAGGACAGGTCAGGCGGCGGGATGTTGATCTTCCAGACGTTCCAGGTGCCGCCGATCGCCGCGCCATAGAGGATCAGCGCGGTGCCGAGCACCGTGAAGAAGATCGTCGTGACGCCGAAGAACCCGACGTAGAAGGGCCCGATCCAGAAGTCGAACAGATCGCCCCCGACCAGGGTGCCTCCCCGGACTCTGTACTTCTTCTCGAAAGTGAGCATCGACATGGTCGAAACTCCCGGGTGTCGAGGTCGAAATGCGTCGGCCTCTCCGTTGCGGGTCCCGGCAGCCGAGGGACGGGGAGCGATGCTCCTCGCCCGCCGGCTGCCGGGCTAGGCTCGCTACCGTGACGGCGGCATCGGCGACGCCTGCGACGTCACCGCCGCCGGCCGCGGGCCCTCGATCCAGTTGAACCTGTCGGTTCCGAGCAGGATGAAGTGGATCAGGAGCGCGAGGATCAGCAGGAAGGTGGCGAGTCCGACGAGGACACGCCTGGGATCGAAGATCAGCCAGATGCGCCACATGGCATCCCCCTCCTACACCAGGTACGAGACGGTCGTGACCACGTTGTCGAGCATCGCCCGGTAGCCACCCACCGGCGGAAACCAGGGGCGCCACATCCAAACCAGGAAATGCGCAACGATCGCGATCACGGTGAAGATGACGAAGGATTGCACGAAGATCGCGTGGAACTCCCTCGCCTCGTTCTCCGTCAGCCCAGACAGCGAGCTGTCTTGCCTGTCAGCCATTTCGTCTCCTTTTGGCTGGCGTTGTTACCGCGCACGTCCCGCGCGGCGGGGACCGCCGTGACCACCACGGACGAAGGGTGCCCCGGAGAGCCCGGGGGCAATCGATGCGGGCGGCCCGCACTGTGCCTTCCACGATCATGCCGGGACGGCCTCAGCAGGATCGCCGAGCACGGCACGCACGTCCTCGGCACGCACCCTGTCTGCGCCATGCTGCCGAAGCTCGGCCTCGACGCGTTCGCGAAGGCGCTTGGCAGCCGAGATCCGCACCAGGAACGGTTCTGCCTCGACATGCCGCTGCAGCAGCGCCGCCGCCTCCTCGTCCCACTGCGCGGCGGCGTGCGCCTGGGCGCGCGCGGGCGTGGGCTCCACGCGATCGAGGTCGGTGCCGAGCGGCAGGATGTGGAACAGCGCGTCGAACAGCGCGTTGCAGTATTCCTGCACGACATAGGTCGCGCCCGCGTAGCCCATGAACGGCGTGCCCGTGGCGCGGCGGATGATCGCGCCCGGGAACGAGGCCGGGATGTACATCGAGCGGCCGCCGAGCTCGGCCGCATACATGCGCTCGTTGTAGGAGCCGAACAGCACGAGTGGCGGCGAGGTCCGCATCGCCGCGCGCACCGCCGCGTTGTCGGGCTTCTCGCCGGGCTTGCGCGCGAAGGAGAAGGCGCATGGCACGCCCATCTCCTCCTCGAGAAAGCGGCGGAGGCCTCGCGCATAGGTCTCGGTCGCGACCACCGCGAAGGAGGCCGAGCCGAAGAAGTCCTGCGTCACGCTCCGCCACAGGTCCCAGATCGGCTTGATGGTCGTGTGCTTCTCGCGGGCGATGAACGGCTCGGGGTCGACGCCGACGAGGGAGCCGAGCGTGCGGAGGAAGTTGGTGGTGGCGAACAGCCCGATCGGGGCGCGCAGCCACGGCCGCTCGAGCGTCTCGCAGAGGCGGGCCCCGAACTCGCGGTACATGCACACGTTGACGTCGGCGTCGGGGAGCTTCGCGATGTCGTCGATGTGGCTGCCGAGCGGGAACACCATGTTGATCTCGCAGCCGATGCCTTCCACCAGCCGGCGGATCTCGGCGAGATCGGACGGCATGTTGAAGGTGCCGTAGATCGGCCCGATGATGTTGACGCGCGGCTTCTCGCCGGGCTTGCGTTCCTTCCGAGGGCGTATCCTGGTCCGCTTGGCGCCGAACTCGGTCCAGAGCCAGTTGATGGCGCGGTCGGCCGCCTGCCACTGGTCCTCGTCGATCGTGCGGGGAATGAACCGCTGCAGGTTCGATCCTTCCGGCGTCACGCCGCCGCCGATCATCTCGGCGATCGAGCCGGTGACGACGACGGCCGGCAGGTCGGGGTCCTGCGTGGCGGCGGCGCGCTTCAGCGCCTGTTCCGTTCCGTTCTGGGAGAGCGCGTCCTCGTCGAGGCCGGTGACGACGACGGGAAGCTCGTGCGGCGGCAGCGCATCGGTGTAGTGCAGCACCGCCGTCACCGGCAGGTTCTCGCAGCCGACCGGGCCGTCGATCACCACGCGCAGCCCGCGCACCGCGGAGAAGGCATAGACCGCGCCCCAGTAACCGCCTGCCCTGTCATGGTCGAGCACGAGCATCGCGTCAGGTCCCCACCGCCTCTTCCGCCTTGGCCTTCGCGGCGCGCAGCTTTCGCTGCCTTTCGCGGAAGCCTGGCGGATCGGCGGGCCTGTCGGTGAAGCCGTAGCCGGCGCCCTCCGGCGTGCCGACGCCTTCGAAGAAGCCGACCATGCGGGCGAAACGATCGGCCCCGCGCGTCTGGGCCGCGACGATCGCCGCCAGAGCGCCAGCGCCCGCGGGCCCGAACAGCGGCCGCGCCGAGACCATGTTGGTGAAGTAGAGGGCGGGAATGCCGAGCTCCTTGGCCTTCTGCACGAGCGGCGTGGTGCCGACGGCGAGATCCGGCCTCGCCTCCCTCATCGCCGCGACGTCCTGCTCGAGCGAGGCGCGGTACTGCACGTGGACGCCGCGGGCCTCGAGCCACTCGCGGTCGGGATCGGACCATTCCGTCCGCGGGCAGGCCGTGCCGACATACGGCACCTCCGCCCCGGCCTCGACCAGAAGCCTGGCCACCAGAAGCTCCGATCCCTCGTAGCCGGACAGCGTCACGCGGGCACGGACCGGGTTCGCCGCGAGCGCCGCGCCGATCGCCGGCAGAGCGCGCGCCCGGGCGGCGTCGCGCTCCGCTGCGCCGACCCCGGCCGCCGCGGCGACGGCATCGAGCCAGGCCGCCGTGCCCTCGACGCCGACCGGAGCGGAGCCGACGACCGGCCGGCCGGCCGCGCGGAACTCGCGCACGCTCGCCGTGTAGAACGGGTGCACCGCCGCGGCCACGGCACAGTCGAGCGCGGCATAGAGGTCGCGCCACTCGCGCGCCGGCGTCTGCGGTGCGAGCGCGAGTCCCATCGGGGCGAGCAGTGCCGCCACGCCCGGCGGGTCGCCGGGAAAGAGCTCGCCGATCAGCGCGACCGTGCGCGCGCCCTCGACGAGGTTGCGCGGCCGCGCCACCGGGCCCGCCTCGGCCTCCGTGCGGGCGTAGCGCAGCATCGCGCCGGCCAGCACGTCCTTCGCCTCCGCATGCGTCGGCACCCCGAAGCCGGGGACGTCGATGCCGATGATGCGAACTCCGTCGATCTCCTTCGGCAGGAGGTCGAGCGGCACGCCGGAGGCCGTCGGCACGCAGAGGTTGATGATGACGACCGCGTCATACTCCTCGGGCTTCGCCGTCTGGTGCACCGCCTCGCGGATGTCCTCGAACAGCTTGCCGGTGACGAGCGTCTCGGAGTTGAAGGGCACGTAGCCCACGGTGCGTCGGGCACCGTAGAAGTGGCTCGTGAAGGTCAGGCCGTAGACGCAGCAGGCGCTGCCGGAGAGGATCGTCGCGGTGCGCCGCATCCTGAGCCCAACGCGCAGCGACCCGAAGGCCGGGCACATCGACTGCGGCTGGTCGTGCGGACCCTGCGGATAATCCTGCTGCAGGCGCTCGAGCGTCTCCGACTTGCCGGCCGCACGCGCCGCCTCGCGCATCGTCTCGCGCCCGCCATGGCAGCCCGCCTCAACCGCAGGCGAGGCGGCCACAGCTGGAACCGCGTGTTTCGGTGGAGTCACCGCATTCATCTCAGGCGCCCTCGTAGACCACTTCGAGCGAGGGCTTGGTCACCGTCTCGGCGGCGCACATGTCCTCCATCGTCGCGGGGTCGAGAACGACGCCGCGGCCGACCGTCTCGCCCTTGAAGAGCCCGAGCAGCGCATCCTGGGCGAGCGGCGTCGGCCGCACGGGAGGCGCCTCCGCCACCTGGCGGGCAAGCTCCTCGAACATCGGCGCCCATTGCGACCCCGGCTTGCCGATGATCTCGTAGGAGGCGCTCTTGCGCCGGATGTCCTCGTGCGCGGGAATGGCGGCGAGCACGGGGATTCCGGCCTTCTCGGCGAAGGCCTGCGCCTCGCCCGTGCCGTCATCCTTGTTCACCACCATGCCGGCGACGCCGACATTGCCGCCGAGCTTGCGGAAGTAGTCGACCGCCGAGCAGACGTTGTTGGCGACGTAGAGCGACTGCAGGTCGTTCGAGCCGACGACGATCACCTTCTGGCACATGTCGCGCGCGATCGGCAGGCCGAAGCCGCCGCACACGACGTCGCCCAGGAAGTCGAGCAGCACGTAGTCGAAGTCCCAACTGTGGAAGCCGAGCTTCTCGAGCAGCTCGAAGCCATGGATGATGCCGCGGCCGCCGCAGCCGCGGCCGACCTCGGGGCCGCCGAGTTCCATCGCGAACACGCCGTCGCGCTTGAAGCAGACGTCGCCGATCGCGACCGCCTCGCCCGCCGCCTTCTTGCGCGACGAGGTCTCGATGATGGTCGGGCAGGAGCGGCCGCCGAACAGCAGCGAGGTGGTGTCGCTCTTGGGGTCGCAGCCGATGAGCAGGACGCGCTTGCCCTGCTGCGCCATCATGTAGCTGAGATTGGCGAGCGTGAACGACTTGCCGATGCCGCCCTTGCCGTAGATCGCGATGATCTGCGTGCGCTTCGTCGGCTCGGCCGCGGGCGGAACATCGGGCTCGATCGCCGCTTCCGCGCGCAGCGCCGAGGCCTGGCTCGCCTGGGCGGATTGCACCGGTGTCGCACCGACGGTCACGTTCATGCGCAAGCCCTCCAATCGAGCACCATCTTGAGGCACGCCGGGTCACCGAAGGCCGTGCGGTAAGCCTCTGAGGCCTCGGTCGCCGGCTGGTGGTGGGTGATCAGCCCGTCGAGCGAGAGCCGGCCCTCCCCGATCAGCGCCGTCACCGCCTCGAGGTCGGCATCGCGCCACTCGGCGGCGACGCGGAGCCGCGCCTCGCGCATGAACGCCGGCGGGAACGCGAAGGACACGCGGTCGGCGTAGAAGCCGGCGAGCACGATCTCCCCGCCGGGCGCGAGGCGGGCGATCAGCGTGTCGAGGATCGTCGCGTCGCCGCTGACGTCATGGATCGCCCGGTAGTCGCGCCGGTCGTCGGAGATCGGATCGATGACCGGATAGCCCTCCGCACCGCCCGCCCGAACGGGGTTGGTCTCCCACACGGTCGGAGCCGCGCCGCCGAGCGCCAGAACGAGCCGCGCGATCAGCCGGCCGAGCACGCCGTGGCCGATGACGAGATCGGGCAAGGCGGCGCCGGGCGAGGCGACCGCGTGGTAGGCGGTTGCGGCGAGCGCGAGCAGCACGCCGCGCTCGCCGAGCCCATCCCCGATCGGCCGTGCCTTGGCGCCAGGAACGACGAGCCGCGACGCGGCGCCGCCGAACAGGCCGCGCACCTCGCCGAAGCAGCGCGCGCCCGGGACGAACACGCGGGCGCCCACCGGCCTGCCCGCACGCGGGCCGGCGGCGACGATGCGGCCGACCGATTCGTAGCCTGGCACCAGCGGGTAGCCCATGCCCGGGAAGGGCGGCATGCGGCCGGTGTAGAGCAGGCGCTCGGTGCCGGTGCTGATGCCGCTCCACTCGATGTCGACGACGACATCCGCCTCCCCGGGCTCGGCGAGGGGGAGCCGGCTCAGCGCCAGCGTCTCCGGAGCCTTCAACAGGACAGCAAGTGCGTCCACCGACCACCTCTCCCGATGCGCCCACTGCCGGCAGGGCTCTCCTGCGTGGCAGCGGCTCGCGTGGCTGAGCGTTGTGAGTCGAGTGTCAGTTTAACTTGACGCTTTTCTGAGTCAAGCAAGATTGACACTCGATCACGATGCAGGCGCGGCGCGCGCCGTCACGAGCCCCGTCAGCATCGGCGTGTCGGTGCGGATCTGCCGCACGTCGACGAAGCCGGCGCGCGACAGGACGGCCGCGAGCCTCCCGATGCTGCGCGCCTGGCCACGCCCCATCGCGAGGAGGTAGAAGCCGAAATACGCGGCGCCGATCGGCTCGGCGCCCGGCGTCTCGGCCAGCGGCTCGGCGATCAGGAGCGTCCCGCCGGGCGGCAGGGCACGCCTTGCGGCGCCGAGGATCGTCCCAACGCGTGCCTCGTCGTGGTCGTGGATGACGCGCACGAGCGAGATGATGTCCGCCCCCTCGGGCAGCCGGTCGGCCAGGAAATCCCCGCCGACGCAGCGCGAGCGCTCGGCGAGGCCCTCGGCCGCGAGTCGCGCCTCGGCGCGGGCGGCGACGGCGGGGAGGTCGAACAGCATCAGGCGCAGGTCCGGATGCCGTCGCCCCACCGCGGCGAGGAAGCTCCCGTCTCCGCCGCCGACATCGAGCAGGCAGCGATGGCGGGAGAAGTCGTAGGCCGCGAGCACCTCGGCCGAGACGAGCGGCTGCGTCGCCGCCATCAGGGCCGTGTAGGGCGCGACCGAGGCATCATCGAGCGCGGCGTGGCTGCCCTCGGCCGCGTAGGGCCAGTACCCGGCGAGGGCCGAGGTGCGATGCTCGCCGCGCAGCAGCGCCACGGGGTCGGCAAGGTCGCGGTAGACGAGGGCGTGATGCTCGATCATCGCAGCGAGCCCCGCATTGCCGACCATCGCCGCGCCGAGCGGCCCGAGCGTGACGCGCCCGTCCCCGAGCCGGCGGAGGAGCCGGAGCGAGACCGCGGCATCGAGAAGCCGCGTGGCGGCCTCGACCGTGAGCCCGGTGCGCGCGGCGATCGCCGCGTCCGCGGCCGGGCGCTCGGCCAGAAGATCGAACAAGCCGAGCCGGACGCAGGCGAGCAGAACCTGCGAATAGACGAAGCCCGCGCAGAGATCGAACAGCGCCCGCGCCTCGCGCCGCGCGCGCGGGCGGGTCAGCGGGAAGCGGGCTGCCCAGGCGCGGAACCGGGGATCGGCGATGCGGCGGTCGCGCCAGGCGAGCAGGCGCTCGATCGCCGCCCGGACGGGGCTGGGCACCTCCTGCGCCTGCGCCTCGCCGGTCAGCGCAGCCATGGCTCAGGCCGCGGTCAGCGCGAGCTTCTCCGGCAGCAGCCGGCGCGCCTCGAGGCGGATCAGCGCCTTGAGCTGCGCCGCCCCGTCGCAGGCCGGAACGGCGGCGACCGCCGCCTCGGCGAGCTCCTCGAGCCGCTTGACCGCCCCCTTGAGCCCGAGGCTGCGCACGGCCGAGGGGCGGTCATGCGCGACGTCCTGACCGCAGGTCTTGCCCGACACGGACTCCTCGGAGGCGGCATCGGAAAGGTCGTCCGCGACCTGGTAGGCCTCGCCGAGCCGCTCGCCGAACAGCCGCCAGGCGTCCGACGGCGCACCGGCGGCGATCGCGCCGGCCACGGCGGCAGCGGCGAACAGCGAGCCGGTCTTCTGCCTCTGGTACTCCGCGAGGTCGACCTCGGGCTCGCATTCCCAGGCCTGGCCGGCCACGATGCCGAAGGGCATGCCGACGCTGTCTCCCACCGTGAGCAGGAGCGCGGCGGCGCGCGAGGGCGCGAGCGGTGCGGCGCGGGCGATCGTCTGGAAGGCCAGCACGATCAGCGCATCGCCCGCGAGCACCGCGAGCGGCTCGCCGAAGGCCCGGTGCAGGGCGGGCTTGCCGCGGCGAAGCTCGGCATCGTCGAAGCAGGGCAGGTCGTCATGCACCAGCGAGGCGCAATGGAGCAGCTCGATCGCCGCCGCGCCCGCATCGGCGATCTCGGGGATGTCGTCTCCGCAGGCGGAGGCGACGGCGAGGCAGAGACGCGGGCGGACCCGCGCGCCGCGCGGGAAGACCGCGTAGCGCATCGCCTCGCCGAGCCTCGGCGGCGAGCCCGGGACATCGGTGCAGGCCAGAGCCGCGGCAAGGGCACGCTCGATCCGCGTGATGGCGTCCATGCAAGGAACCTCCCGCAGGGCAGGGCGATTGACGGGTGCGTCACGCGCCCTTGTCAGTCTAGACTGTCAGCCTGACTTGACAGTCGCGTCAACGACTTTTTCCCGCAACGGTGCCGGAAGGGAACGGAGGCGAATGGCAGCGGGCAGCGTGGTGGTGATCGGCGCAGGGCTGGGCGGGCTTGCGGCAGCGCTCGACCTCTCCGCCCGCGGCGTCGCCGTGACCGTCTGCGAGCGTGCCGCGGAACCGGGCGGCAAGATGCGCGAGGTGGAGGTCGCCGGGCTCCGGGTCGATTCCGGGCCAACCGTCTTCACGATGCGCTGGGTGCTCGAGCGGCTGTTCGCCGATGCCGGGCTCGCGCTCGACGACCATGTCCGCACGCGGCGCCTCACCGTGCTCGCCCGCCATCATTGGCGGGATGGCTCGACGCTCGATCTGTTCGCCGACCGCGGCGCGAGCGCGGATGCGATCGGCGCCTTCGCCGGTGCCGCCGAGGCGCAGGGCTACCGCGACTTCATCGCCCGCGCGGGCGCGATCTGCCGCACCCTCGAGGCGAGCTTCATGACGGCCGAGCGGCCCTCGCCGCTCGGCCTCGCCTGGCGCGTCGGCCTGCGCGGCCTGCCCGGGCTCGCGCGCGTCTCGCCCTTCGCCACCCTCTGGTCGGAGCTCGGGCGACACTTCCGGGACCCGCGCCTGCGCCAGCTCTTCGGCCGCTACGCCACCTATTGCGGCGCCTCGCCCTTCGCGGCGCCCGCGACGCTGATGCTGATCGCGCATGTCGAGCAGGAGGGCGTCTGGGCGGTGGAAGGCGGCATGCACCGGATCGCACGGGCACTCGCAGAGGCGGCGGCACGCCGCGGGGCGACGTTCCGCTACGGCTCGGAGGTCGCGGCGGTGCTGGCGCGGTCCGGCCGGGCCGCGGGGGTGCGGCTCGCCACCGGCGAGGAGATCGAGGCCGACGCCGTGATCGCCAATGCCGACCATGCGGCGCTGCGGACGGGGCTGTTCGGCGCGCCGGCGGCGGCGGCCACGGCCGGGCCGGCGCCGCCGCGCTCGCTCTCCGCCGTGACCTGGAGCATGGCCGCGCGCGCCTCTGGGTTCCCGCTGCTCCGCCACGGCGTGTTCTTCTCGGACGACTACGCGGCCGAGTTCGAGACGATCCTCGGCCGCCGGCGCCTGCCGGACGACCCCACCGTCTATGTCTGCGCCCAGGACCGCGGCGACCCCGACGACCCGGAGCCGCGGGGCACCGAGCGCCTGTTCTGCCTCGTCAACGCGCCGGCGGATGGCGACACCCGCCCGCCCACCGCCTCGGAGATCGCACGATGCGAAGAGAGAACCTTCGACCGCCTCCGCCAGGCCGGCCTCTCGGTCACGCCGGAACAGGCGGTGGTGACCGGGCCGGACCGCTTCGAGGCGATGTTCCCGGCGACCGGCGGGGCACTCTACGGCCGGGCGCTGCACGGCTGGTCGGCCTCGTTCCGGCGACCGGGAGCGCGGACGCGGCTGCCGGGGCTGTTCCTCGCGGGGGGCAGCGTGCATCCGGGAGCGGGGGTGCCGATGGCGATGCTGTCGGGACGGCTGGCGGCGGCGGCGGCGGCGGCGCACCTGGCGCGGCGCTCCGTTTCGACGCGCGGGTTCGTCCCGGCGGCTATCTCTGGTGGTACCTCGACGGCCTGAGCGACGACGGCCGCCACGGCTTCACGATCATCGGCTTCGTCGGCTCGGTGTTCTCGCCCTACTATGCCTGGGCGCGGGCGCGCGGCGGCGGCGTCGCCGAGCCGGAGAACCATGTCGCGCTCAACGTCGCGCTCTACGGGCCGAAGCGGCGCTGGGCGATGACCGAACGCGGCGCCGGCGCGCTCCTCTGCAGCCCCGAGCGCCTCGCCATCGGGCCGAGCGCGATGGCCTGGGACGGCACGGCGCTCTCGGTCACCTTCGACGAGCGTTCCGCCCCCCTCCCCCTGCGGCTCTGCGGCACGGTCAGGCTCTTCCCGGCGGCGCTCGGTGCCGAGACCTTCACCCTGGATGCCGCCGGGCTGCATCGCTGGACGCCGCTCGCGCCGGCCGCGCGCGTCGAGGTCGCGCTCGCCGAGCCCGCGCTCTCCTGGTCCGGCCACGGCTATCTCGACAGCAACATGGGCGACGAGCCGCTCGAACGCGGCTTCTCGCGGTGGGACTGGGCGCGCGCCGAGACGGGCGGCGAGGCGGCGATCCTCTACGACGCCTGGCGGCGCGACGGCTCGCGGCTTGCGCTCGCGCTCAGGCCGCGGCGCGACGGAACGCTCGAGCGGCTGGCGATGCCGGAGGCGTCTTCCCTGCCCTGCACCCCGGTCTGGCGGATACGCCGCGCGGCGCACGGGGACGGCGCGGCGCCGCGCGTGACCGCAACGCTCGAGGACACGCCGTTCTACGCACGCTCGACGATCGCAACGAGGCTCCTCGGCCGTGAGGCGACGGCGGTGCACGAAAGCCTCGACCTCGACCGCTTCTCGCGCCCGTGGGTGAAGGCGCTGCTGCCGTTCCGGATGCCGCGTCGGGGGTAGGCGGAGGGCTCACCCCCCGTTCGGCTTGCCCCCTCGCGCGGCTTCCTTCTTCTCCCGCGCCTCGCGGACCTCGCGCCTCGTCTTCCTGAGCTCCCACAGCAGCAGGCCGAGCGGGACCAGCAGCATGATCGCCCATTCGTAGCGTGCCATCTCGGAAAGGGTCATCGTTCCGCCTCGCCGCCAGCCCTGCCGCGCGCCACTCGGGATGACGCGTTCCTGATCGCTCCGGCCTGCCGCATCTGGTACCCTCTCCCTTCTGGACAAGGCTGATCGGCTGCCGCGGTGCAGCACTGTCGCCATGTGCTGCCACCGTCGTGTGCCGAGGCCACCCCGCGCGGGACGGGGCTTCAGGGTCGCGACAGGAGGAGGTCCATGGCAGAGGCGATCACCGGCACCAACGTCGCCGAGGCGGCTGCGGCACCCGCCCCGGAGATCCGCCGCATCGACATCGCCGATCTTCGCGAGGCGGTCTCTCGCGGCATCGACGATTTCCTCGCCGCGCCGACGCAGCTCGTCTTCCTCTGCATCATCTACCCGGTGGTCGGCATCGCCGCGGCGCGCTTCGCCTCGGACGGCGCGATGCTGCCGCTGATCTACCCCCTGGTCGCGGGGCTTTCGCTGCTCGGACCGCTCACCGCCGTCGGGCTCTACGAGATCAGCCGGCGCCGCGAGCAGGGGCTGCCCGCAAGCGCGCGGGATGCGCTCTCGGTGCTGAACGCGCCCGGTTCGGCCGGCATCGCCATGCTGGGGCTGATCCTGCTCGGGCTGTTCTTCGCCTGGGTGGTGGCGGCGCGGCTCGTGTTCCTGCACGTCTTCGGACCGCTCCGGCTGACGGCGTCGGAGTTCCTCGCCCTGCTCGCGACCCCCGAGGGCGTGCGGATGATCCTGATCGGCCATGCCGTGGGCTTCGTGTTCGCCGTGGTCGCGCTCGCGATCACCGTCGTCTCCTTTCCGCTGATGCTCGACCGTGCAGTGGACATCCGCACCGCGATCTCGACCTCGGTCCGGGCGGTGGCGAGGAACCCCATGACGATGGCGCTCTGGGGGCTGTTCGTCGCCTTCTCGCTGGCGGCTGCGTGCCTGCCGCTGTTCGTCGGGCTCGCGGTCGTCATGCCCGTGCTGGGGCACGCGACCTGGCACCTCTATCGTCGCCTCGTGGTCTAGGCGCTCAGCGCCAGGAGAGGGCGAAGGAGCAGGCGGCCGTCGCCTCGGTGGCGCGCTGGAGCGCCGCGACGGTGGTTCTCGGGTGGACGAGCGCGCGGAACAGCGCCTGGAAGGTCGCCGCGTAATAGGCGGCCACGCCCGGAGCCGCCGGGCCGGCTGCGCGCAGCGGCCCGCCCGTGATGGTCACGACCACGAGGCTCCCCTGCTCCGCCGCGAAGCTGCCGCTGCCGCAGAAGGTCCAGGCGTGGCGGCCGATCGCGCGGAGCAGGAGCCGTGCCGAGGGCCCGGCCGGAAGCAGGCGCAGCACCAGCCGCACGGGCGCGGGGATCCGGTTCGCGAGCAGGTAGGCAGCCGTCCTCCGCCCCGCCGCGCCGGCGACCGCACGCGCCTCGGGCTCGCCGAGCTCGGCCAGCAGCGCCCGGTGCAGCGCGGCGACGTCCGCCTCCGGCACCATCGCCGCAGGCGGCCAGTCGAGCCAGCCGGGAAGGCCGGCGCGGACGAACACCGAGCGGGCCACGTCCGGACCGTGCAACGCCTCGAGCGCCTCGGCGACGCGGATGATGGCATTTGGGCCGACACGCGGGCACGCTGCCTCCCCGGCGAGGGAGAGTGCGCCGATCGCGCCGGCTTCAGCCATGGGATGCCGGCTCGCCGCTGTCGGCGAGCTGCTCGGTGCCGCCGCCGCAGGCCTTCACCATCGCTGCCTCGCGCACCGTTCCCCCTCCCTTCTTGCGGTGGTGCATCGTCTTCCACATCGCGTTCGCCGGCGCAGAGGCGGCCGGCGCCTCGAGCCTGCGGGACGTGTCGAAGGCGAAGTCCACCCGCTTCTTGGACTGCGGGCCCCAGTAGCCCACCTTGCCGAGATCATAGAAGGTACGCTGGAACCCCGACTTCGCGAAGGCCTTCAGGCAGCCCAGCATGTAGCGGCGCTTTGTGCGGTCCTTCAGCCACGGATAGTGGAACAGCGTCTTGTTCAGGTAGAAGCGGCGATAATTGTGCATCACGCGGTCAAGAAGCGTCGCGCGGTCCATCGCGTCCGGCTTGATGATGGGCGTGACGAAGTTGTACTTCTCGAAGTCGAACACCTCCACCTTGTCTCCGAGTTCCTGGAACAGGTCCGAGAACGGCCAGGGCGTGTACATCGCCCAGTTGGCCATGTCGGGGTTCCAGTCACGCGCCATGCGGTAGGTCTCCTCGAGCGTCTCCTTCGTCTCGTTCTCGAGGCCGACGATGAACTGCGCCTCGGCGACGATGCCGTTGGCGCGGAGGAGCTCGATCGCGCGCTTGTTCTGCGCGATCGTCGTTTCCTTGTTGAACCGGTCGAGCTTGAGCTGGGCGGCCGCCTCGGTGCCGAGCGAGACGTGGATCAACCCGGCCTTCCGATAGAGCGGCAGCAGCTTCTCGTCGCGCAGGATGTCGGTCACCCGCGTGTTGATGCCCCAGAGCACCGGCAGGTTCCGCGCGATCAGCTCCTCGCAGAAGGCGACGAACTTCTTCTTGTGGATCGTCGGCTCCTCGTCGGCGAGGATGAAGAAGCCGACCTGGTGGTCGCGCACCAGCGCCTCGATCTCGTCCACCACCTTCCTGGGGTCGCGCACCCGGTAGTCGCGCCAGAACTTCCACTGAGAGCAGAAGGAGCAGGTGAAGGGGCAGCCGCGCGCGAAGTTCGGGATCGCGACGCGCACGCCCATCGGGATGTAGATGTACTTGCCCCAGTCGAGGATGCCCCAGTCGGGCGCGATGCGGTCGAGATCGGCGATCGGCGGCTCCGCGGGAGTCGCGACCACCTTGCCGTCCTCCGCATAGGCGATCCCCTTCACGGCGGCGCGCTCGGCCGGCCAGCGCCCTTCCGCCACCGCGGTGACGAGGTTGAGGAACACCTGCTCCCCCTCCCCGCGCACCACCGCGTCGATCCACGGCGCCTCGTGCAGCACCTGGGGATACATGAAGGTGCCGTGGATGCCCCCGAGCACGGTGACGATGCCGGGATCGACCTCCTTGGCGATCGCGAGCAGCTGCTCCGCCTTGTAGATCGCGGGCGTGATCGCGGTGGCGCCGACGACGTCGGGCTTCAGCGCCGCGATCGCCTCGCGCACCTGATCGTCGGTCAGGTGGTTCGTCATCGCGTCGACGAAGTGGATGTCGGTGAAGCCGGCCGCCTTCAGATACCCGGCGAGATAGGCGACCCAGGCGGGCGGCCAGTTCCCGGCGATCTCCGCTCCGCCCGAGTGATAGTTCGGGTGCATCAGGACGACGCGCATGGACCCTCCGGACGTTGCTGGCCGGCGTGCTGCCGACCCTCATCCCGTAACGGACCTGTCGCGATCAGGCGTTGAGGTGTGTCAATCGACGTTGACAGCTGCGGCGGCCGGAATGGCAGCAGGCGTCAGCGCGGGGGCGGCAGTTCCCGATAGCGGGAGCGGAACACGACGGACGTGCCGTAGCCGGCGAGCAGGAACAGCAAGCCCGCGAGATCGAACAGGGAGAGGTACTGGCCGGCATCCGTCACGGCGAAGGCAAGCGCCATCGTCGCGCCGACGATGATGAGCGCGAGCACGATGATGGGCGGCATGGCGTCGCCGAGCACCTGCAGCGAGGGGTGCAGCGCGGGGGCAGAGAGCGGGCCCGCGGCCGTCACGCGCCGCCTGCGGGCGTAGGCCGACCACAGGAGCCACGCGCCGCCCGCGAAGCACAGGACACCGACGATGTAGCGCACCCGCTCCTCCCTGGCGATCGGCGGGGCGCACGGCCTCAGGCCCGGCTCCGCCCAAGCCTGTCCGCACGCTGAAGCCGCTCGAACAGCTCGATGGTCCATGTGATCCGCGCCGCGAGCCCGTCAAGCCGGCCGGCCTGGAGCGGGGTCGCCACCACCGCCTGGACCAGGAAGCGGGTCTCGGGCAGCGGCGGCGCGGCGAGCCCCGGGCCCGGGGCGGCAAGCGGGGCGGCGGCGAGGCTGCGGGCGAGCAGCGCGAGCTTGCGCTGGCCTGAGACGATCGCCCGCGTCGAGACGCTGTCGAGCCCGCGCCGCTCCAGCTCGCGGCCGATCTCGGCATAGATCAGCCGGGCTGCGCCGATGCCTGGCCGGCAGGCGAGCGGCAGCGCGGCGATGCCCGGCTCGGCGCGGGCATAGAGCGCCTCGGCGGCGGCGAGCAGGCGGGCGATCACCGCCCCCAGCGCCGGCCCGAAGGAGGGGCTCGCGAGCCAGCGGTCGGGGTCGATCCCGGCGTCCTCGAGCCAGTCGGTGGGAAGGTAGAGGCGGCCCATGCGGGCATCCTCGCCGACGTCGCGGGCGATGTTGGTCAGCTGCATCGCGACGCCGAGGTCGCAGGCGCGGGCGAGCGCTCCCGGCTCGCGCACGCCCATCAGCACCGCCATCATCGCGCCGACCGCCCCGGCCACGCGTGCGGCATAGGCGTTCAGGGCGGAGAGATCCCGGTAGCGGCGCCCCTCGGCGTCCCAGGCGAGGCCCTCGAGCAGCGCTTCCGGCAGCGCCCGCGGCAGCGCGTGGGTGGCGACGATCCCGGCAAGCGCCCGGTCGCAGGGGTGGTTGTCGGGCCTGCCCTCGTAGATGCGCGCGAGCCGCGCGGAGAGGCGGCGGAGCGCGGCAGGGCTCTGGCGCTGGCCGTCAACCGCGTCGTCGGCGAGGCGGCAGAAGGCGTAGAGGGCGGTGGCCGGGGCGCGGACGGAGGGGGGAAGCAGCATCGAGGCGGCGTGGAAGCTCTTCGAGCCGTTGCGCAGGAGAGCGCGGCAGGCGGCCAGATCGGATTCACGCATGGGCGAAGGCCTCGGCCGGGGGAACGACCGTGTCCAGCACCTTGGCAGAGGAGATCACGCCAGGAATGCCCGCGCCGGGATGCGTGCCGGCGCCCACCAGGTAGAGACCCTCGACCTCCTCGCTCCGGTTGTTCGGGCGGAACCAGGCGCTCTGCAGCAGCACCGGCTCGAGCCCGAAGGCCGCGCCGTGCACGGAGAGCAGCCGGTCGCGGAAGTCGAGCGGCGTCATCACCCGCGACGTCACCACCGCCTCGGGAAGGTCCGGCAGCAGGGTCGCCGAGAGGAAGTCCTCGATCGAGCGCCGATAGGGCTCGGCAGCGCTCGCCCAGTCGGTGCGGCCGAGCAGGTTCGGCACGGGGGAGAGCACGTAGAAGCTGTCGCAGCCGGGCGGGGCGAGCGCCGGGTCGGTCGCGGTCGGGCGGTGCAGGTAGAGGCTGAAATCCTGCGCCAGCACCTTGCGGCGGAAGATGTCCGAGAGGAGGTCCCGGTAGCGGGGCCCGAGCAGGATCGTGTGGTGGCCGACATCGTCGTAGCGCCGGCTCGTTCCGAAGTACCAGACGAACAGGCTCATCGCGTAGCGGGCGCGCGCGAGCTTGCGGTCGGTCCAGCGCCTCCGGCCATGGCGCGCGAGCAGCGTGCCGTAGGTGAAGGCGGCATCGGCGTTCGAGACGACGATGTCTGCCGCGACCGTCTCGCCGCCGGCGAGCCGGACGCCGCGCGCCCGGCCGTCGGCGACCAGGATCTCCTCGACCTCAGCGCCGAGCCGAACGCGCCCGCCAAGGCCCTCGACCAGCGACACGAGCCCCGCGACGATCGCGCCGGTTCCGCCCATCGCGGAGTGGACGCCCCAGCGCTGCTCGAGCGCCGCGATCAGGCAGTAGACCGAAGGCGCGGAGAACGGGTTGCCGCCGATCAGCAGCGGGTGGAACGAGAACACCGCCCGAAGCCTCGCGTCCGAGAAATGCTCGGCGACGATGCCGTGCACGCTCTTCCACGCCTTGAGGCGCAGGAGGTCGGGCGCCACGCGCAGCATGTCGAGCGGCGAGCCGAACGGGACGTGGCCGAGCCCCTCGAAGCCGATCCGGCAGGTCTCGGCGGAGAGGCGCATGTAGCGCTCCCACCCCGCGACGTCGGCCGGGCAGAACCGCGCGACCTC
>Ga0272446_1003515_pt1 | contig 19632 bp, 19 predicted proteins | sample YNPCB0061_FD_194587 | JGI IMG/M metagenome (GOLD analysis project Ga0272446, IMG submission 194587) | Hot spring microbial mat communities from Yellowstone National Park, WY, United States - YNP-CB-006-1 | ecosystem: Environmental > Aquatic > Thermal springs > Hot (42-90C) > Sediment | place...
GCGCCGAGGCCGCGTTCTCCCGCGCCGTCTCCACCATCATCTCGAGCACATCGGTCAGCTCGTTCGAATGCCGGTCCGAATTCGCCGCCAGCTCCGCAAGGTGCACCGACGACGCGCTGACGTCGCCAATCGCCGTGGCAATCTCCTGCGACGCGTTGCGCATCATCTCCGAGGACTGGTGCATCTCGCCAGAGGCATCAACCAGCTGCTTCGTGCCCGAAAGCAGCGTCCCCACGACTGCGCGCAGGTCATCAACCATCTGCTGCATCGCCGCCCCGAGCACGTCGCCGTCCGACGCCTTCGGCACCGCAACGGTCAGGTCGCCCCCGGCCACCGTATTGGCCACATCACTCATCTGCCGAAGGTGGGCGATTGCCGCCCCGAACGACGCCGCCAGCTCGGCGAACTCGCCGACGCCGCCTGCCGGCACCTCCGCCGGCAGCTCGCCCAGCGCGAGCTGCCGCGCCGCCCGGACGACCGGCGCCGAACCGGCCCGGATCTGCGCCCACAACCAGAACCCGGCGCCCAGCGCGCCCGCGCTCGCCACGATGGCGATTCCGGCGAGCAGGCGCGCCCTCCCCGCTTCGCCAGCGTCAGAAAGGAACGTGTAGCCCAGCCCGCCCATCACCGCGATGAGCGCAACCGTTCCCAGGCACGCGGCGAGCAGCAGATTGGCAACGGAGAGGCGCGTGAGCGCCCGCGAAGCACCGGTTCCAGACATGCAACGGCCCCCGAGGAAGATGCGTCGCACTCAGTCTCGGGGGCCGCTGCCGGTTTCTGTATCGGGAACGCTCCCGATGCGCTCCCCGGCGACTCCCTACGGGGCGCTCAGCCGGCGGCCTCCGTCATATCGACCTTCACGACCTCGCGGCGGTCCTTGAACTTCGCCTTCAGGTAGTCGCGGTTCATCTTCGCGATGAATTCGATGCTGATCCCCTTCGGGCACACGGCTTCGCATTCCGCATAGTTCGTGCAGCTCCCGAAGTACTCCTCCATCGTGTCGACCATTGCGACCGTCCGGCTCCACCGCTCCGGCTGCCCCTGCGGCAGCAGGTTCAGGTGCGCGAGCTTCGCCGCCGTAAAGAGCTGCGCCGCACCGTTCGGGCACGCTGCCACGCACGCCCCGCAGCCGATGCATGCCGCCGCATCGAACGCCCGGTCTGCAACCGGCTTCGGGATCAGGATGCTGTTCGCGTCCCGCGCCGCGCCGGTGGGCGCCGTGATGTACCCCCCGGCCTGGATAATCTTGTCGAACGCTGAGCGGTCCACCACCAGGTCTTTGATCACCGGGAACGCCGTCGCCCGGAACGGCTCCACCACAATCGTGTCGCCGTCCTTGAAGTTCCGCATGTGCAGCTGGCAGGTCGTCGTCAGCTTCTTCGGCCCGTGCGGTACCCCGTTGATGACCATCCCGCACGACCCGCAGATCCCTTCCCGGCAGTCGTGGTCGAAGGCGATCGGCTCCTTGTTCTCGGCGATGAGCCGCTCGTTCACCACGTCCAGCATCTCGAGGAACGAGCTGTCCTCGTTGATGTCCCGCGCCTCGTACACCTCGAAGCGGCCCGGGTCGTTTGGCCCCGACTGCCGCCATACCTTGAGCGTCAGGTTCAGCGTCCTCATTTGTAGCTCCTCTGCGTCGGGTGCACGTACTCGAACACCAGCTCCTCCTTGTGGAGCTTCGCATCCTTCCCTGGCCCGCAGTACTCCCACGCCGCCACATACGCGAAGTGCTCATCGTCGCGCAGCGCCTCGCCATCCGGCGTCTGGTACTCCTCCCGGAAGTGCCCCCCGCAGGATTCCTCGCGGTGCAGGGCGTCCTGGCACATCAGTTCCGCCAGCTCGAAGAAGTCCGCCACTCGCCCTGCCTTCTCCAGCGACTGGTTCAGCGTCTCGCCTTCGCCGAGCACCTTCGCGTCGTTCCAGTATTCCTCCCGCAGCTCCGCGATCCGCTTCCGTGCATACTTCAGGCCCTCGGCATTGCGCGACATGCCGCAGTAGTCCCACATGATCTTCCCGAGCTCGCGGTGGAAGGAGTCCACCGACCGGCTGCCCTTGATGCTCAGCAGCCGGTTGATCTGCTCGCGGACGCCCTCCTCCGCCTCCTTGAACGCCGGCGAATCCGTCGAGGGCACCGGGTGGTTCAGCTGCGGCGCAAGGTCCCCAGCAATCGTCGTCGGCAGGATGAAGTAGCCGTCGGCCAGCCCCTGCATGAGCGCCGAGGCCCCGAGCCGGTTCGCGCCGTGGTCGCTGAAGTTCGCCTCGCCGAGCACGAACAACCCCGGCAGGTTCGACATCAGGTTGTAGTCCACCCAGAGGCCGCCCATCGTGTAGTGCACCGCCGGGTAGATCCGCATCGGCACTTCGTACGGGTTCTCCCCTGTGATGTTCTCGTACATGTCGAACAGGTTGCCGTACCGCTGCTCGATGACCGCACGACCAAGCCGTTCGATTGCCGTCTTGAAATCCAGGTACACCCCGTTCTTCAGCGCGCCGACACCGTAGCCCGCATCGACCATCCGCTTCGCCGCCCGCGAGGCCACGTCGCGCGGCACGAGGTTCGCGAACGACGGGTACATCCGCTCCAGGTAATAGTCCCGCTCCTCCTCCGGGATCTGGTTCGGCGGCCGGTTGTCATCCTTGTTCTTCGGCACCCAAATCCGGCCGTCATTCCGCAGCGACTCGCTCATCAGGGTGAGCTTCGACTGGTAGTCGCCGCTCACCGGGATGCAGGTCGGGTGGATCTGCGTGAAGCACGGGTTCGCGAAAAACGCGCCCTTCTTATGCGCCCGCCAGGCCGCCGTGACGTTGCTTCCTTTCGCGTTCGTCGAAAGGTAGTACACATTGCCGTAGCCGCCCGTGGCGAGCACCACCGCATGTCCCGCATGCCGCTGGATCTCGCCAGTCACCAGGTCGCGCGTGATGATCCCGACCGCACGTCCGTTCTCGACCACCAGGTCGAGCATCTCCGTCCGCGGGTACATCTTCACGGTGCCCGCCTCAATCTGCCGGCAGAGCGCCTGGTAGGCGCCGAGCAGCAGCTGCTGCCCCGTCTGCCCCCGTGCATAGAACGTGCGCGCCACCTGGGCACCGCCGAACGACCGGTTATCGAGCAGGCCGCCGTACTCGCGCGCGAACGGCACCCCCTGGGCCACGCACTGGTCGATAATCTGCACGCTGATTTCGGCGAGGCGGTACACATTCGCCTCGCGCGAGCGGTAGTCGCCGCCCTTGATCGTGTCGTAGAAGAGCCGGAAGACCGAGTCGCCGTCGTTCTTGTAGTTCTTCGCGGCGTTGATGCCGCCCTGCGCTGCAATCGAGTGGGCCCGCCGCGGGCTGTCCTGGAAGCAGAACACCTTCACGTTGTAGCCCATCTCCCCGAGCGTCGCTGCCGCCGAGGAGCCCGCCAGCCCCGTTCCGACCACGATGATTTCGAACTTCCGCCGGTTCTGCGGAGCCACCAGCTTCGTCTCAAACTTGGCGTTGCTCCACTTCTCCGAAAGGTGTCCCGCGGGAATCTTCGCGTCCAGGATCTTGGTCTCCAGCATGGCTCTCCCCCTACTCCACGATGCCGGTCAGCACGGCAATCGGGAACGACACATTGCCGATGACGATGACGGCTGCGAACGCCATCGCGAACCACCGGCGCCAGTGGTTGAACCGCGGATGCGACCACCCCAGCGACTGGAAGAGGCTCCACGCCCCGTGGTAGATGTGCATCCCCAGCAGCAGGTTCGCCACGATGTACACCCCCGCCACCGGCGCCCGCGAAAGGCTCGCGACCACGTTCTCGTAGGGGTGCCCCTTTGTGAAGTCGGCCCCGCCCATGCCCCAGGTCAGGTCCATCAGGTGGTACAGCACGAACAGGCCGACAATGACGCCGCTCCACCGCATCGTCCGCGCCGCGTAGTTTGCCGCGAGGTAATCGCGCCCGCCCTGGTACTTCGTCTGCCGCGACTGCCGGTTCATCAGCGTCAACGTCGCCGCGGCGTGGATGTGCAGCGCGAACGAGACAATGAGCAGGCTCCGCACAATCCAGAGCAGACCCGTCCGCGGCAGCACCGGCTCGCCAATCTCGCGCAGGTACTCGCCGTACCAGTTCATCTTCTCGGCGCCTTGGTACAGGTGCAGGTTCCCGAGCATGTGCACCAGGACAAAGCCCAGGAGCACGATGCCCGTGACGGCCATCACCGCCTTCTTGCCGACCGCCGAGCCGTAGAAATCGAGAATCCAGATGCGCGGCCTCACGCGCCGCTGCCGCAGCGGCTGCACGCCGCGCGCCCGTGTCCCTGAGAGCATGCCCCCCTCCTTGGACGTCGTTCGCCCGGCCGTGGCAGTTTCCCGGGCGAGCTGGTCCTGCCCCGGCGATTCCCCGCACCGTCACGCCTGCTGCAGTTCCCCGCGAATCCTACGACCCCATCCGCCGGGCGTTCAATCAGCCGTCATACATCCCAGCTATTGAACCTGCGCACACCTATCGATTCGATGATTCAACCATTCGCGCCCAGCGAAGCACCCCGATGACCGACTTTGCATCGCAGATCTCGCCTGCCTCCACAGCGGCCAGCGCCTCCGCCAGCGTCCGCCGCTCCACCTCGATGTCCTCGTCCTCGTCGCCGGCCAGCCGCGACGGCTCCAGGTCAAGGCAGGCGAACAGGTGGATGTACTCGCTCGTGTACCCCGGCGCCACGTAGAACCCTCCCAGCGGCACCACCCTGCCGGGAGCGTGGCCGACCTCCTCCTGGAGCTCGCGCGCCACGGCCGCCTGCGGAGCCTCTCCCGGTTCGAGGGTGCCGGCCGGCAGTTCGAGCAGCCGCCGGCCCGCAGCGTACCGGTACTGGGTCACCAGCAGCAGTGACCCGTCCGCCAGCACAGGCACCATGCATACCGCGCCCGGGTGCCGGATCGTCTCCCGGCGCGCTACCACGCCGCCGTCCATCTCCAGCGTCGCCAGCTCCACATCGAACAGGCGGCCGCGGTACACCGTCTCGATCGAAACCACGCGCGGGTCGGCCATCCCGTCGATTCTCGGCCATCCCGCCCGAACCGTCGACGCGGCCGCCTGCCCCGGCGCCACAGCAGCAACACAACAGGGCGGCCCCCGACCGGGGGCCGCCCTGCCCGGCATGCCGCAGACCGGCTGCCGAATTACTCCAGGTAGTCCTTGAGCTTCTTGCTCCGGCTCGGGTGCCGCAGCTTCCGCAGCGCCTTCGCCTCGATCTGCCGGATCCGTTCGCGCGTCACGCCGAACTCCCGGCCAACCTCTTCCAGTGTCCGGCTCCGGCCATCCTCCAGCCCGAACCGCAGCTGGAGCACCCGCCGCTCACGGGCCGTCAGGCTCGCCAGCACATCTTCGACCTGCTCCCGGAGCAGCTGCTGGCTCGCCGCCTCGGCAGGCGAGAGCGCGCCCGGGTCCTCGAGGAAGTCGCCGAGGTGGCTGTCCTCCTCCTCGCCGATCGGCGTCTCCAGCGAGACCGGCTCCTGCGAAACCTTCTGGATCTCGCGAATCCGCTCCGGCGTAAAGAGCGCCGCATCGCCCTTCCCCGATTCGCTCATCCCGCGCGCGATCTCCTCGCTCGTCGGCTCCCGGCCGTACTCCTGCACGAGCCGCCGGCTCACCCGCACCAGCTTGTTGATCGTCTCTACCATGTGGACCGGGATCCGGATCGTCCGCGCCTGGTCGGCAATCGCCCGCGTGATCGCCTGCCGGATCCACCACGTCGCATAGGTCGAGAACTTGAACCCCTTCCGGTAGTCGAACTTTTCCACCGCCCGGATGAGGCCGATGTTCCCTTCCTGGATCAGGTCCAGCAGCGACATCCCCCGGCCGATGTACTTCTTCGCCACCGAGACCACGAGGCGGAGGTTCGCCTCCGTCAGCCGCCGCTGGGCCTTCTGACCGTTCCGCTTAATCGTTTCGAAGTGGTACCGGAGCTTCTCCTCCAGCGGCGCCAGCTTCTCGATCAGGTCCGGCGCCGGCGGCACCAGCTGGTCCTCGCCGCCGGCCTCTTCCGCCATCTCCCGCATCAGCTCCGGCGTCAGCACCGCCGTCACGATCGAGAGCTGCACGATCCGCTGGTGCGCGTCCTCGTCCGAAATCTTCAGCTTGTTCGCGATGTGCTGCTTGAAGTCCGGGTCAATCTCGCCGTCGACCAGCCCGCGGAACTGCGGGTCGCCGATGACCTCGCTGTAGCTCAGGTTCTTCAGCTTCCGGCCGTTCGGGTCCCGCCACTTCCGCACGACGGTCGCCTCGCCCTCCGCAGCCGGCTTGACGAACTTGTCGAACTCGTCAATGAACCGCTTCGCTTCCTTGTACACCGGAAGCAGGGCAGCCCACTGCTCCAGCAGCCGCACCGCAATCCGCCCGGCCGAAGGCGGATGCCCGTAATTCTGCACGTACTCCTTCTCGATCGACTCGATGTGGAGCCCGTGCTCCATCTGCCGCGCGAGATGCTTCTCGTCGTCGGCCGTGAGCAGGTACACCTTGCCGATTTCGCGCAGATACATCCGGACCGGGTCGTCGATTCCCTCCGACTCCTCGGTCAGGAGCGCGATGCTCGCCTCTTCGTCCTCCTCTTCTTCGTCGAGCGGGCTCTCCTCTTCCTCCTCGACCGCCAGGCCCGCAAGGTCCTCCTCGGCAGCCTCGGCGTCGTCGTAGGAAGACAGCCGGCTCAGGACCCCGTCCAGAACGGAGTCGTCGCTCGTGATGGTCGAATCGGCCAGGACATCGTCGGACATGCTCAGATTGCTGCTCCCTCTCCCTCTCGGGAAACCTCAAGTCGCGCAGGGCAGAATGCGCCTTTTCCATGATAGCAAGTTTTCGGAGAAGGACAAGCCCCCGGCGAGCGCCCGCCCCGCCCGGTGCTATACTCCTCCCGATTGCTCCCAGCGGACGTGCCCGCGTCCGCAAACAGGCGACGACCGGGACGAGTAGCCCGCCGACCCCGACAGAGAGCCGCGCCACCGGCTGAAAGCGCGGCGCCAGGCAGGCGAACACCCCCCGCGAGCCCGCGCCGAGGCGCCCACGGGCGATAAGGCCGCGCGGATGGCCCCGTTATCGGCCGCCAATGAGTCCGTGCCTCCGCGCGGAAAAGCCGGGTGGAACCACGAGCGCGCCGCTCGTCCCGGCCTTGCGGCGCCATCCGCATCCCGCCGGAGGTTCCCCCACCATGGCCACGCCAATCGAATCCCACGTCGACCTCGCCTCCCTCCCGAAGGAAGAGCGCCTCGCGCGCATGCGCCACTCCGCCGCCCATCTCCTCGCTGAGGCGATGCTCGAGCTCTTCCCCGATGCCGAACTCGGCATCGGCCCGCCCATCGATACCGGCTTCTACTACGACTTCCGCCTCCCGCGCTCCCTCACCCCCGAGGACCTCGCATGGCTCGAAAACCGCATGCGCGAGAGCGTCGCCCGCAGGCTGCCCTTCCAGATGGCCGCCATCACCCGCGAAGAGGCCCTCGAACGCTGGAAGAATCAGCCCTTCAAACTCGACCTTCTCAAAGACCTCGAAGACGGCACCATCACCCAGTGCACCCACGGCAGCTTCACCGACCTCTGCAAAGGCGGCCACGTCAACCACACCGGCGAAATCGGCGCCTTCAAGCTCACCTCGGTCGCCGGCGCCTACTGGCGCGGCTCTGAGAAGAACCCCCAGCTCCAGCGCGTCTACGGCGCCCTCTTCGAAACCGAAGAAGAACTCGCCGCCTACGAACGCCAGCTCGAAGAGGCCCGCCGCCGTGACCATCGCCGCATCGGCAAAGAGCTCAAAATCTTCGAGCTGTTCGATGAAACCGGCCCCGGCCACGTCGTCTGGCTCCCCAACGGCGCCACCATCCGCCGCGAACTCCAGCGCTGGATGGAAGACCTCGAACTCGAGCGCGGCTACCGCCACGTCGTCACCCCCGCCGTCTCCAAGCGCCAGCTCTACGTCAAGTCCGGCCACTGGGACCACTTCCACGACGCCATGTACCCCGTCATGGAGCGCGAAGGCGAGGAGTATGTCCTCCGCCCCATGAACTGCCCCTCCCACATCATGGTCTTCGCCTCCGAGCTCCACTCCTACCGCGAGTTCCCCATCAGGATCGCCGAGTTCGGCAACATGCACCGCTGGGAGAAGAGCGGCCAGGTCTCCGGCATGAGCCGCGTCCGCATCATGACGCTCAACGACGCCCACATCTTCTGCACCGACCCCGCCATGGTCGAAGCCGAGGTTGAAGGGGTCCTCCGCCTCATGGAGCACGCCTACGGCGTCCTCGGCCTGCGCAACTACCGCTACCGCCTCTCACTCGCCGACCCCGACGATAAGGAGAAGTACGTCGACAACCCCGAGATGTGGCAGAAGGGCGAAGCCCTCCTCCGTCGCGTCCTCGATCGCCTCGGCCTCAACTACTTCCCCGCCGTGGGTGAAGCCGCCTTCTACGGCCCCAAGATCGATGTCCAGTTCATGACCGCCGCCGGCAAGGAGGAGACTCTCTCCACTATCCAGGTCGACTTCCACTTCCCCCGCCAGTTCGGCCTCGAGTACATCGGCGAGGACGGCGAGCGGCACCAGCCCATCATCGTCCACCGCGGCATCATCTCCACCCTCGAGCGCATGGTCGCCCTCCTCATCGAGGAGTACGAAGGCAACTTTCCCCTCTGGCTCGCCCCTGTGCAGGCCGTCGTCATCCCGATCGCCGACCGCCACCAGCCCTACGCCCGCGAGGTCGCCGGGGCGCTCCGCCAGTATCGCCTCCGCGTCGAGGTCGATGACCGGAACGAGCGGATGAACGCCAAAATCCGCGACGCCCAGCTCCAGAAGGTGCCCTACATGCTCGTTGTCGGCGACCGCGAAGCCGAGGCCCGCGCTGTCTCCCTCCGCGTCCGCGGCGAAGGCGACCAGGGCTCCGTCCCCCTTACCGAAGTCATCGATCGGCTCCGCCGCGAGCGCGATGAACGCCTCCTTACTCCCGGCGTGCATCCCGCAGCCCCTGCCCCCGCGGCAGGCGGCTGATCCCCGTCCAGCCAGGAAAAAGAACCGGGCCGGCGCAGGACTGCGCCGGCCCGGCTGTGCTCGTCGCCCGGAGCGCCGGCTAGACGGCGTCGGCCTTCGCGACGGCCTCGCCCTCGATCACCGTCTCGCCGTTCTGGTTCACGGTGACCACCTTGATGGTCGCGAGGCCATCCTCCACCTTCGTTACCTCGAACTTCGCCGTCAGCGTATCGCCCGGCCACACCTGCCGCGTGAACCGGACCCCGTACCGCTTCAGGGCCATCACCCCGAGCCAGTCCGTGAGCGCCCGGCCCGTGAGCCCCATCGAGAGCATCCCGTGGGCGAACACCGACGGGTAGCCGGCAACCTCCTTCGCGAACACCTCATCGTGGTGGATCGGGTTGAAGTCCCCGCTCGCGCCCGCGTACTTCACGATGTGCGTCCGGTTGATCTTCTCGATCACCACCTGCTCGCGCGTATCGCCAACCTTCAGCGGCATCTCGGTCCTCCTACTGCTCCACAGCCTTCTCGGTCTGCACGCCCACGCTGATCGCCGTCACGCACAGCACCCCGTCCTGGTTCCGGTACTCCGTAATCGTCTCCGAGAACTGGAGCCGCCCGCCGCGGCGGCCCTCCTTCTCCCACCGCCGCCCTGGCCGGGTCGTCACCGTCAGCGTGTCCCCGACAAAAATCGGGTGATGGTACTCGTAGTGCTGCTCGGCATGCAGGCCGCGGCCCAGTCCCCCGCCGCTCTGCCCCTCCGGCCGCGGCTGCCGCGGCTCCTTCCGCGGGCGGGTCAGGTCGAGCGGGTAATCCGGCTGCCAGTGCGCGCTGCACTGCACGAAGGTGGGCGGCACCGTAATGCCCCCGATCGCCTTCGTGGCCGGGTCGTTCGGGTCCCAGTACTCCGGCCGGATGTCCAGGAGCGACCGCGCGAACAGCATCACCTGCGTCCGGTCGACCGGGAACTCGAAGCCTTCATCAGCCATCGCAAGACTCCTCGGTGCGAAGAATGTGCGGGCGCATCCTACCCGAGGCCGCCCGCTCCCGCCATGCAGCCCGAACCTCAGCTGCCCGCTGCCTGCTCCGGGATCGTGACCCCGGTCGCCTTCAGCCGCTCCCGGTTCCGCTCGAGGAACGCCGCCCACCACGCCGGGAAGTTCGACTCCAGCGGCTCGCCGGCCGCCCGCTTCGCCAGCAACCGGTCCAGCTCCCCGTAGACGGCCTCCCGCAGCTCCTCCAGCGTCCCGTTGTTCCGGTAGACCCAGTCCGCGCCCGGAGCGCGAACCTCCAGCGGCACCATGCTCGCCAGCCGCTGGTTCGCCTCCTCCTCGCTCATGCCGCGGGTCTCGATCAGCCTCTGGCGCGCAATCGCATCATCGACCCCGATGAGCCACGTTTGGTCGCACCAGCGCGCGTACCCCGGCTCCATCAAGTTCACCGCCTCCATGACGCAGATGGCGTCGTCGCCCAGCTCGGCCCGCCACCCGTCGATGACGCCTTTCACCGCCTCCGTAATCGAGCCGATCGCCCGCGTCAGCCGGTTCATCTCCTCCGGCTTCCCGAAGACCTTCGCCCCCAGCACCTTCCGGTCGATGTAGCCGTCCGGGCCGACAATCTCCTCGCCGAAGGCCTCCACCACCCGCGCGAACCCGGGCGTGCCCGGGTCGTACAGCCGGTGGACCAGCTTATCAGCGTCGCAATGGTGCGCCCCGCGCTCCACCAGCAGCTGCGCCACGGTGGATTTCCCGGCGGCAATCGTCCCCGCAAGTCCAATGACGAGCGGCATGTCCGTCCTCCTTGAGCATACGAGCGGGGCGGGCCGGCGCCGGCCCGCCCCGTTTAACGCATCGTTCCCGGCGAACCTTACGGCCGCTCGTTCGAAAGCACCACCGTCCCGGAGGCGCCGAACATCCCGCCGACGCCGTGCGCAACGCTCACCTTCACGCCGGGAATCTGCGCCGGCGCGGTCCCGCGGCACTGCCGGACGCTCTCCTGCAGGGCGTACATCCCGTACATGCCCGAGTGGGTGTAGCTCAGCCCGCCGCCGTTGGTGTTCAGCGGCAGCTTGCCGTTCGCCCGGGTGTTGCCCTCCCAGATGAACTGCGCCGCTTCGCCCCGGCCCACAAACCCGAGGTCCTCGAGCCCGTAGAGCGGAAGGTGCGCGAACGCGTCATAAATCATCAGGTGGTCGACGTCGTCGTGCGTGATCCCCGCCTCCTGGAAGGCCCGCGGCCCCGCAACCCGGAACGCGCGCGAGCTCGTGAAATCCTCCATCTGGCTCACCATCGGGGTTTCCACACTCTCGCCCGTCCCGAGGATGTACACGGGCTTTGTCGGGAAGTCCTTCGCCCGGTCCGCCGAGGTCAGGATGAGCGCCCCGCCGCCGTCCGTCACCAGGCAGCACATCAGCAGCCGGAACGGGTACGCGATCATGCGCGAGTTCAGCACATCCTCGATGGTGATCGGGTCCTTCATCATCGCGTTCGGGTTCCGCGCCGCATACTCGCGCTGGACCACCGCCACCATCGCCAGGTGCTCCTCGGTGACCCCGTACGTCTTCATGTACCGCAGCACGGGCACCGTGAAGAGCGTCGGCGGGCCCATCGGCCCCGTCCAGCCTTCGAACTGGGCATTCAGCGACTGCCGCGCAAAACCGAATCCCCCGCGCCCAATTCCCGACCGGCCGCTCTCGCCGTGCGTAATCAGCACGGTCTTCGCAAGGCCCGTCTCAATCGCGGCCACGGCGTGCCGCACGTGGATCATGAACGAACACCCGCCCACGGCGGTGCCGTCCACGTACGTCGGCGTGATGCCCAGGTAGAACGCGACCTCGGTCGGGCTCGCGCCCGCGCAGGCCACGCCGTCGATGTCCGACGGCTTCAGCCCGGCCTCCTGCATGGCGAGGATGGCCGCCCGGGCATGCAGCCCCAGCTGCGAAAGATTGGGGAACCGCCCCTCCGGCGAGACCAGCTCGGCCGCGCCCACAATGGCAACACTTCCCGGTTTCGGCATGGCTACGCCTCCTTCGCCGGCCGCCACGTGGGCAGCGTGATTTCGTCGTTCACCTTCGTCGGCGCCAGCTCGAGCCGCATGTCCAGCTGGAGCGCTTCCGGCGTCTGCGGGCAATCGATGATGTTCGTCATCATCTTGATGCCCTCATCCGTCTCCACGACCGCGATCGCGAACGGCGCCTCGAACCCCGGCGGCGGCCGATGGCTGATGACGTAGCTCAGCAGCCGGCCCTTGCCGCTCGCCTCGAACCATTCCACCTCCGCGAACGGGTCGCGAGGATCGAACGGCCGCGGCGGGAAGTACGCCTTCCCTGTCTGCTTGTTCCGCTGGAGCATCAACTTGCCCTGCTTCAACCCATCCCAAAACGGCTGGGTCTCCGGCGTGGCCTGCGGGAGAACCTTTGAATAGTCGTGCAACCCTCTGCCTTCCTGAACTGCGAAGAGTCCGGGCCGCATTTCGGTCCCGGCTGCGAACGTGCAACGTCAATGTCTACCGTGAACGTGAAGGTGAGGCAAGCGGTCAGTTACGCCGCCAGGTCGTCCGCCACCCGCACCAGCACGCCGGCCGCTTCCGCGAGCACCCGCGCGCGCTCGTCAATCGCCCGCCCGCCGACCGCGGCCCGTGCCCGGTAGCCCGCCTTCTCCAGCGCCTTCGCCCTGGTCAGGGCGCGGCTCACATCGTCCGCATCGATCGTCCGCGAAATCTCCACCGCGAGCAGCAGGGGACGCTGGGCCGGGTCGGACCGGTCCCGCCCCTCGATGATCAGGTCGAGCGCCCGCAGCTCCACCAGCTCCCGTTCATCGAGTTTGCCCGCATCCTCCGCCTCATCGACCAGGTCGAGATCGCTGAGGGTCACTACCCTCGGCTTCCGCAGCCACTTGCCAAAGAGTGACGGCGCCTTTCGCTCGAACCGCATCTCGTAGAGATAGCCGAGCTCGGCGTCGAGCCGCTGATGCGCCCGGTTGATATCCACGCGCATAACGCCGACTGCCTGTACCAGCTCGTCGACCCGGGCGGCCAGCTGGTCGACGCGCGCTGCCAGCTCGCCAAGCCGCGCAGCAAGTTCATCGACGCGTTGCTCGGTTCGCCGCTGGGCCTCCGCCAACTCATCCACCCGCCGCCCGAGCTCTTCGAGCCGCTGTTCGGTGCGCCGCTGGGCCTCGGCAAGCTCGTCCACGCGCCGCCCGAGTTCTTCGAGCCGCTGCTCGGTGCGCCGCTGGGCCTCCGCCAGGTCCTCGAGCCGCTGTTCGGTGCGCCGCTGGGCCTCGGCCAGCTCCTCCACAATCCGAGGCAGCCGGTCGAATTCGTCCCCGAGGATCAGCGGGCGCAGCTGCGCACGCCATTCCGGCCGCTCGGCCAGCAGGCGGATCAGGTCCTGCACATCCTCAACCGTGAATGCCACGCTTCAATCCTACCACGGGCCCCCGGGCCCTCCTCGGCCTCACCCCTGCCCGTAGAGCACTTCGCGCAGGTCGATGCACACACTCGTCCCGTCCAGCCGCAGGTGGCGCGGGTTGAACCCCTCCGCGTGCACCGCCGCCAGCAGCTCGCCCGGCTCCAGCTCCGCCGGCACGGCGCACGCCGCCAGCCCGTTCGCATCGGTGACCACCCGGGCAACCAGCCCATCCTTCCGGTCGGTGACCACGATCTCCGCGCCCGCCACCGGCGGGTGCTCCCCGTGCGCGTCCGCGTCGTTATCGGCGACGGCGAAGCGCGCGCTCCGGCCGTCGTGCGTCACCTCTACCTCCACGCGCAGGTCGCGGAGGTAGATGCACGGCTCTGCGGTGATCGCCGCCATCCCGTCCCGCTGCGGAATGCGCGCCGGGTTCGCCCGCAGCTCAACGTTCTGCGTCGCCATGCCGTGGTCCGTCGTGATCACGAACAGCGTCGTCTCGAACAGGCCCCGCTCCTCCAGCGTCCGCAGGATGTGCCCGATCCGTCGGTCCGTCTCATCCAGCGCAGCCCGCGCGCCCTCATGGTGCGGCCCGTAGTCGTGCGCCGAGCTGTCCGGCTGTGCGAACTCGTGGTACACGAAGACCGGCGCCGGGTGACTCTCATCAAGAAAGAGCAGCCGCGCCTGCGCGAGCCCCCGGTTGTCGATCTGGCCCTGCAACCGGTGCCCCTCCTCCTCCAGCTCCTCGTACCAGCGCGGGTTAATCTCGTGCTCTGTCTCTTTCGTCAGCGCAATCAGCCGGCCCCGGTCGCCGACCAGCCGCCGCTCGAGCGAGGCATGGTCCGCGCCGCGCGTGCACGGCTCGTTAATCGATGCCGTAAACGCCCCATCCCCGAGCACCCGCTTGAACGCTTCGAACAGCGTCTCCACCTCCGGGTTGAGAAACCGCGCCGTCTCGAACTGCATCCCCTGCGGTGAAACCAGCTCCCGCGTCGACCGCAGGTAGTAGGTCGGGTTCACAATGTCGTGGTGCCCGCTCCACGTCCCCGTGCCGATGGCGTTGTGGCTCGGCCACGTGATGCTCGGGAAGTTCGTAATGCTCCCGTACTGCAGCAGGCACCCCCGCGCAATCAGCCGCCGCAAATTCGGGATCGCCTCGGGCTCCCGTTCGAGCCGGTAGAGCAGCTCCGTATGCGACTGCCCGTCCAGCAAGAGGATATAGACCCGTTCGGGCCGCCCCGTCGCCTCGTCCAGCACCTCCTCCAGCACTCTGCCGTCCTGCCGCTTCAGGTATACGTCGGGCGGGCACCCCCGCTCACTCGACGTTCGGCCCGTGATATCCCGCCCGTCGATCAGCGGGAAGCCCATCAGCCGCGCGATCGTCGGCGCAATGTCCACCTGCTTCGCCGGCGCATCGACCACCGCCCCGCGCTTTACGCCCGGCCCGGAGAACACGAGCGGAGACCGCGATTGCACCACATCGAGCGCCCCGTGCTGACCCGGCTGCCGGCCGTAGGCGTAGCTCTTCGGGTTGACGATGAGGTCCGGCGCGTTCGGGCTGTCGAACAGCTGCGAGATCCGCTCGTACGCGTACGGGTAGGTTAGCCGCTCCGGCTCGATGTACGCCTGCTGCACGTCCGCCGGGTTCCCTGCCGCCGCCATCTCCTCGTCGTAGGTCGCGAGCGCCCGGTAGTCCTGCCGCTCCAGCGGGTTTTCGCCGATGACCTCGACCACCTCGTACACGTATCCGCCCTCCGGCGCGTACCGGCGTATCCAGCGCACCATCCCCCGCAGCGCCCACGCCTCATAGCTCCACGATCCGTCCCGCTCCTGCCGCGCTGTCGCCACGAAGTCCGTCCACGCCCGGCCGTCCTCGGTCGTTAGCAGCTTGTGGATCGCCAGGTTCCCTGATTCCTCCTGGTGAGGGTCGAGCCCCTGCCCGCCCGGTCGCTCCGGCCCGACCGCTGCTGCCGTCATCGTTGTCTGCATCGCCCGAACCCCCTGTCGCGTGCTGCGCGCATCGGCCACCATCCACCCCGGCCGTGAATGTCGTGTTATCCGTTCAGCTGCCATCCGACGAACGGCTCCTCCAGCTCCACCTCCATCGAGGAGAGGAACCGCGCGGTCATCCCGTAAAAGCCGGTCAGCAGGTTGATGCCGACGATGGTGCCCGGCGCCACCAGCGTCGCCAGCCGGTCATGCACTTCCTGCCCCGGGTGCCCCGAGGCGTTCACCGCATCGACATACTCGAGAATCGCCCGCTCGACCTCGTTGAAAAGGTCGCTCCCCTTCCAGTGGTGGAGCGCCACGATCTTCGCATCGCTCAGGCCCGCCTGCCGCCCGATGCGCACGTGCTGGTGCCATTCGTACTGGCTGTGGTGGAGGATCGCCGTCCGCAGAATCACCAGCTCCCGCGTCGCCACGTCCAGTCCGCAGTGGTTCCACAGCCCGTTCCCGAGCCGAAGGTAGGCGCGCCACACCTCCGGGTTGTTCGCCATCGTCCGGAAGATGTTCGGCACCTCCCGGCCGACCGCGTTCCGGTCCCACACGTACCGGAGCTCCTCCGGCAGCTCTTCCCTTGTCACAAACGGCAGTCGCGCCATCCGATCCTCCGTACGGGCCGGTCCCCGGCCACGCGCGGAGTGTACCGGCTTCCCACGTCGCTATCAGCCCGCCCGCCGCAGCAGCAACAGGCTCGCCGCCGCCACCGCGCCTGCCCCCACCGCCGACCCGGCTCCGCCCAGTGTCCCGGTCGCGGCCCGCAGGCTGACCTCCAGGATGCACCACCCCAGCATGGCGCCCGAAGCCGCGGCCCCGGCCTTCCTCACGCGGCCTGCTCCGCCTGCTCCCGCGCCGACCGTTCGATCATCGCGACGAACGCCTCGGCGAGCTCCGGGTCGAACTGCGTTCCCCTCCCGCGCAGGATCTCCTCGACGGCCATCTCGAGGGTCAACCCCTTCCGGTACGGCCGGTCGGTCGTCATCGCCGAATACGCATCGGCCAGGGTGAACAGGCGGGTCGCGAGCGGCACCTCCGTCCCCTTCAGCCGCCCCGGGTACCCCTCGCCGTCAAACCGCTCGTGGTGATGCCGCACGAGGTTCACCACCGAATCGAGGTCGGTCACCGCCGCCGTGATCGCGGCGCCCATCACCGGGTGCTCCTCCATCGCCCTGCGCTCCTCAAGCGTCAGCGGGCCCGGCTTCCGCAGGATTTCGTCCGGCACCACGATCTTCCCGAGGTCGTGAATCGGCCCCCCGATCGCCAGCGCCTGCATCGCCTCGTCGTCCAGTCCCAGTTCCGTGCCAAGCCGGATGGCGAGCTGGGTCGCGTGGTCGCTGTGGAACCGCGTGTACGAATCGCGCCGGTCGATCGCCTTCACCAGGTTCCGCAGCGCCTTGATGTTCCCTGCCTTCAGCAGCGCATCCTCCTGTGCGATCGCCCGTTCCATCGCTGCCGTCACCATCGCCGGCGAGACGGCCTTGTCGAGGTACATCGCATCCTCGGCCTCGGCGACCAGGTCGCGGGGAGACTGCCCCTCCCGCAGGCTCGCCACGCCCACCGAGATGCGCGTCGGCAGCGTAACCCGCGCACCGTTCACCACCTCGATCTGCCCGATGGCCCGCCGCACCCGCTCCATCAGCCGCCGCGCACGCTCCTCCGTCCAGCCCGGCAGCACCACCACGAACTCGTCGCCGCCGAAGCGGGCGAACTGCGCCGGCGGCTCCACGTGCCGCTCCAGCGTCCGGACCACCCGCTGCAGCACCCGGTCGCCCTCCTCGTGCCCCACGAAGTCGTTCAGCAGCTTGAAGTTGTCGATGTCGAGGTACGCAACCGAAAGCTGCCCGCCCTCCTGCCGCGCCCGGAAGACCGCATCCGCCAGGAACTCGTCGATGAACCGCCGGTTCGGGCAGCCCGTGAGCGCATCGGTGTAGGCCAGCTGCCGGTACACCGCCGCCTGCTCCGCCGCAATCTGCCGCGCCCGGTTATCCGCCGCCTTGTTGAGCACATGCCAGAGGATCTCGGCGTCGAACGGCTTCCCGAGGAAGTCGTCGGCCCCTGCCTTCATTGACCGCACCGCCGTGTCGACGTCGACGAACCCGGTAATCGCCACAATCCCGGCCGCCGGCGCCCGCTTCCGCGCCTCCGCAATCACGTCCAGCCCCGACATGTCGGGCAGGCTGATGTCCGACGCAATCGCATCGAACTGGCCGGCCGAAAGCTCCGCAATCGCCTCCGCGCCCGACCGCGCCAGCCGGATCTCCGCGAGGTGCTGCCCGAGGACGAGCTGCATGAGGCGCCCCAGCGCCGGGTCATCCTCCACCACGAGGACCCGCATCGGTCCCCGCGGCTCCCGCCAGTGCGTCGGTTCCACGCCTTGGTTGTCGGCTGATGCCCGGCGGGCATGAAGCGTTAACGCCGCGTTTCGGCCGAAGTTCCCGTCTTCGCCGGTTGCACCACCCAGATCTTGTTCGCCACCGGTGTCCCCAGCACGATGCGCCGCTCGCCCACCCGCACCGTGATCGTCCCGCGGTAGGGCGCCACCTCCTCGATAACAACCTTCACCCCCGGGCGAATCCCTTCCTCGTCGAAGAACCGGAGCAGCTGCTCATCCTCCTCGAAGACGCGGTCGATCTCCGCCTCCTGCCCCTCCTTCAGGTCGCCCAGCGTCACCATCGATAGCTTCTGCGGTGCCCCCGGCCCCGGGATCGGATAGCCGAACGGGCTCTTCTTCGGCCGCCCCAGCATCTCGTACAGGTTCCGCTCCGTGATGTCCGAGATCCCGTGCTCCAGCAGGTGCGCTTCCTCGTACGCCCGCCACCAGTCCACCTTCAGCACGTCGGTCAGCAGGCACTCCGCAAGGCGATGCCGCCGCACCATCTGCTCCGCCCTTCGGAAGCCCTCCGGCGTCAGGTGAATCACCTTCTTCGCATCGATGTGCACCAGCCCGTCCCGCATCAGCCGCTTCAGCATCCCCGCAACTGATGGCGGCGTAATCTCCAGCCGGTCCGCAAGCCGCACGGCGATGACGTCCTGGCCCTCGTCGTGGCTCATCCGGTAAATCGCCGTCAAATAGTCGTCGCTGGCAACATTCCTGACCTGTTTCGGCATGGCACGCCGATCATGGCATGCCGCCTGCTCCCGGGAAATTCCGCTGGCGCATCCCGGCCACACCCGCGAAACTCGCGGAGATGTCGCTCCGCTTCGCCATCCTCGGCCTCCTCACCGCCGGCGAACTCTCCGGCTACGAAATCACCCGCCGCTTCGAGCAGTCGGTCGGCTACTTCTGGCACGCCCGCGCCCAGCAGATCTACCCCGAGCTTGCCCGCCTCGAATCCGAAGGCCTCGTCGCCGGCCGCGCCGTCCAGCAGACCGGCAGGCCCGACAAACGCGTCTACACCGTCACCGCCCGCGGTCTCGCAGAGCTCGCCGATTGGGTGGTCACGCCGTCCCCGCTCACCCTCACCAAGGATGAGTTCCTCGTCAAAGTCTGGAGCTACGGCCTCGTCGAGCCGGAGCGCGCCATCGAGGCCCTCACCGCGCACCGCCGCCAGCAGGAGGAGCGCCTCGCCGCCTACCGCGCCATCGAAGCCGCGTTCGAAGGCGCCGACCCCGTGACCGTGCCGCCGGCCTTCCTCGGGCCATACCTCACCCTCCGCGCCGGCATCCAGTTCATCGAGGCGTTCCTCGCCTGGGCCGTCGAGGCCGAGCGCATCCTCCGCGCCCGCACAGAATCCCCGCCGGCGCCGTGATCCCCGGCCGTCCTCCCCGTCGCCGCTAGGCGGCCCGCCGGCTCGCGGCCCGCTCGATAACGTCCAGCCGGATGACGCCCTCGGCCGCCGGGCTGCCGCCGAGGTACGCCGCCACACACGGCGGGACACCGCCGTGTGCCGTCCAGCACCGCTCGCAGTGGGCTGCGCGTGTCGCTGCCGTAAAGGGACAGGCCTTCTCCATCCTGGTCATGCTCGTGTCCTCCCGGTTTCTACCACAGGTATCGGCTGCGACGGCCCGGTTGATAAGAGGTAACGCCCGTCCACCTGCACCTGGGTTTCGAAGCTTCGCTCCCACCAAATTTACTCGCCGGTAATTGCCGCTCTTCCAGCGCGCTCGGGCAGGGTGTAGGCTATCGCGAACATAGACGCCGGCCCCAGGAGACCCCCATGGCAGCCAATCCCGCCACCGAATCCAGCCTCGACCTGTCCTGGCTCGACCTCTACGAGGACGCCACCTCCGCCGAGCCCGGCAAGAAGGGCCTCA
>Ga0272446_1003516_pt1 | contig 19626 bp, 20 predicted proteins | sample YNPCB0061_FD_194587 | JGI IMG/M metagenome (GOLD analysis project Ga0272446, IMG submission 194587) | Hot spring microbial mat communities from Yellowstone National Park, WY, United States - YNP-CB-006-1 | ecosystem: Environmental > Aquatic > Thermal springs > Hot (42-90C) > Sediment | place...
CAGCGAGACCCGCACCGGGAGTCGGCCGTCCTGGAATTCAATCCGCGCCAGCGGGTACTCGCCCGTGAAAACCGCTGAAGCCAACCGTGGAAGACCCGGCGCATTGTCAGTTCCGAGCCCGCTCTCCCCTTCGTACGGCGGCTTCAGGCGCGCCTCCAGAACCCGCGCCACCGGCTTCCCCACCCCGCTCTGGGCCCAAATCGACGCGAAGCAATACGCGGGCCGGTAGCCTTTGTTCGGACGGTTGAAGATTTCCCAGTCGCGGAGTTGCCCCCGTCCTCCCAGGCTGACGCTGCCTGCGGCCACCCCGCCCAGCGGGAAGGCGATCATCGCCAGTTGGCGGCCGCGGAAGACGCGCGGGTAATTGATCGCTCCGCCGGACTGCGTCTGGGGAGCCGCCGGCGCCTCGGCTTGCGGAACGGCCGGCGTGGGCATTGCTGCGCCCGCGGCCAAAGCGGCGCTCTGGAGAAACCGTCTGCGCGGAGTCCCTGTCTTCCGTTCCATGCCGGCTACCAAATATATCACCCGCCCGCGAACTTGTGCGGTGCACTACGATGGTTCTTATCTGATATGCGCGCCCTCAAGATCCTCAACCGCACGCGGGATACGGTTCTGGCCACGCAAGCCTCGGTGGCGGACACCAGCCGCTCCCGCAACATTGGATTATTGCGCCACAAGAGCCTGCCGGACGGCGAGGGCCTTTGGATCGTCCCCTGCGAGGGCGTGCACACCTTCTTCATGAAGTTCCCCATTGATGTGGTCTACTTGGACCGCCACAAGCGGGTGGTCAAGGTGCGCCCCAACCTCGTCCCATGGAGGATTTCCCTGTGTTTGCGGGCTCACTCCGTGCTCGAGCTGCCCGCAGGGAAGGCCGCGCGAACGGAAACCTCGCGCGGGGACCAACTGGAGTTTTCAGACGCGGGCGAGTAATGCCTTTCACGCCCGCTGCATGCCTGGCGCTCAGGGACGCGCCAGCCGCCGGTGCTCTTTGAGTATGCAGCGGTCCATCACCACCGTCAGCCCGGCTTGCCGCGCTCGTTCGGCGGCTTGTTCGTGGACCACACCCTCTTGCATCCAGATGGCCTGGGCCCCGATGCGGATGGCCTGCTCTACGATCTCCGGCACAAATTCGGACCGGCGGAAGATGTTGACAATGTCCACTCGTTCCGGTATCGTCTCCAGGCTCGGGTAGGCCTTTTCCCCCAGCACAGACCCTTCGTTCGGGTTGACCGGGATAATCCGGTAGCCGGCGCGCTGCATGTATTCCGATACGCCGTAGCTCGGCCGGTGCTTCTTGCTGGATAGCCCGACGACCGCGATCACCCGCGCGCTCGCGAGCAGCTCAGCGATGGTTGACATCTTGACCGTTTCCCTCCTGCAACATCCGGCGGAACCGCTCCACTTCGGCCGGCGTGAGCGGCCGCACCTCGCCCGGTTTCAGTTTCCCTAACTCGAGAAAACCAATCCGGGTCCTTCGCAGCTTCTCCACCAGCCGCCCGAAGTGCTGAAACATGAGCCGGACCTGATTCTGGCGCCCTTCGATGAGCCGAACCTCGTACCATGGATTCGCCGCGCGCTTCACCAGCCGCAGCCCAGCCGGCGCGGTCATCCTGCCGTGCAGCGGAATCCCCTTGCGGAATTGCTCCTCCTGCTCCGGCGTCAGCATGCCGTTCACCTTCACCAGATAGGTCTTTGGCACGTGGCTGGCGGCCGAAAGAATCCCGTGCGCAAACTCGCCGTCGTTGGTTAACAGCAGCAGCCCCTCGCTGTGATAATCCAGACGGCCCACCGGAAAGACGCGTTCCCGCATCTTCGGCAGCAGGTCCAGAATGGTCCGGCGCCCCTGCGGATCATGCAGCGTCGTCACCACCCCATCCGGCTTGTTTATCGCAAGGTAGACCAACCGCCGCGGAGCGCGCAGCAGCTTCCCATCCACTTTGATGTGATCGCGCTCCAAGTCCGCCTTCGCGCCCAGCCGGTCCACCACCTGGCCATTGACCGTGACCCGGCCCTCCAGAATGAGCTGCTCCGCTTTGCGCCGGCTCGTCACGCCTGCGCGCGCCAGAATCTTTTGGAGCCGCTCTTCCGCCATCCCTCACTCCGGCTGTTGCTCCGCCAAGCCCGCGGCATCCGGTTCCAGCTCCGCCTCGGGGTCAGGACCTTGGGCGTCCGCCACGGGCGTTTCCTGAGCGGAAGACCCTTCGCCGCCGCGCGCGCCGGCTGGTTGAGAGTCCTCCGCCGGGCCTTCCGCCGCCGGCGCACCTGCTTCAGAGCCGTCTGCCGCCACGGGCCCTTCGTCTTCTCCCAGCGCCATGCGCCGCAGCTCTTCAAACTCCTTCAGCGTGGGCAGCTCGCTCAAGTCCTTCAAGCCGAACTGCACCAGGAACTCTTTGGTGGTCTTGTACAGGATCGGCCTGCCGACGACGTTCTTACGCCCTGCGGTCGTGATCAGCTTGCGGTCCAGCAGGGTCTTGAGCACGCCCGCGCCCTGCACGCCGCGGATCTCCATGATTTCGGGCGCGGTCACAGGCTGCTTGTAGGCGATCACCGCCAGCGTCTCCAGCGCCGCCAGCGACAGCTTCAGCGGCGGCTGAAGCTTTTTGACGAACGCGCGGATCGCCTCATGGTGCTCCGGCTTGGTGGACATCTTGTATCCGCCGGCGACCTCACGGATCGTCAGTCCGTGGTGCGGCTGGTTGTACTCAGCCACCAGCTTTTCCAGCAGCTCCGCCACCCGCGGCCGGGGTTCGCCGAGGGCGTCAGCGATCTGCGCCGCGGTCAGAGGCTCATCAGTCACGTACACGATCGCTTCCAGGATCGCCATCAGCGGATCCTGCTGCGCGCCCTGCACGGGCGCCTCCATCTCAATACCGAGCTGTTCCGGAGTGGCTTCTTGCCCCTCCGGAGCGGCCGTCATCTCTTTTTCATCCATCCTTTGCTACTGATAACCCTTTTCAATCGACTCCCAGGCGCCGCCGTTGGCGAACGCCTCCTCGAAGCGCCGGTGCCGCTTCAGGCCGATGTCGCCGAACAGGTCCTTCTGCGTCAGCTCCACCGCCTGCATGCGCACCAGCTCCAGGATGGCTAGAAACAGCGCCACCATCGCCCGCCGGCTCCGCTGCTGTTCAAACAGCTCCATCGCCGACAGCGTTTCGCCCGGCTTCAGCGCCTCCAACCATCCCTTCAGCCGCAGGATCATCTGCGGAACGCTGACGTCTTCGCCGGGCACTTCATAGCTCGGCTTCCGCTTGGCGCGCTCCAGCACCTGCTGGAACGTGCGCACCAGGTCGATCAGCGTCACCGCCAGCTCCTGGCTGCTTTCTTCGTCCAGAAACGCCTGGATCTGGGGATTGGACCAGACGTTTTCTTCGAGCAGGAGCTTCTGCTGCAACATCTCCGCGGCATTCTTGAACCGCTCGTGCTCCAACAAGCGCTCCACCAGCTCCTGCCGGGGATCTTCCTCGCCTTCGATTTCGTCCAGAGCCGGGTCGCGCGGCAACAGCATCCGGCTTTTGATGTGGATCAGGGTCGCCGCCATGTAGATGAACTCCGCGCCGAGCTCGATGTCCATCTCCGCCGCCCGCTGCATGTACTCCAGGTACTGCGCGGTGATTTTGGCGATGGGAATGTCGTAGATGTCGATCTCCTGCTTGCGGATCAGATCCAGCAGCAGATCGAGCGGTCCTTCGTATTGCTCCAGACGAAAACTCAGCGGGGAAGACACGACTTTTTCACCATAACATGCGGCCCCAATTGCCCGCCGCCGCGCCCGCCGGGCCTCGATTGCGGGTCTGGACGGCGCCGCCGCTCACCGGAAATGCAGCGTCACATCCACCGTCAGGTTCGCCTCGTTGACCTGGGCCTCGGCGCGGGTTTTGCCTAAGTTATCGAAAACTCCGTCTTCGCGCACCCGCTGGAGGAAGTAGTCTGGATACTCCGCGTCAAACGGCGCCCCGGTCTTGAGCGCCCACAGCCGCCGCACCTCCGCCTCCCCGATCAGATCCAGCCCCTGGATGCTCAGCTTGCCGAAGGTGTACTGCGGACCGGGCCTCACGCGCACGATCAAATCCACCTTGCGCTCGGCGTCCGAGATGTTTCTCTCTACCTCGACTTCCGGCTTCAGATAGCCGCTCCGCGCCAGCCGCCGCCGCAACCGGTCCAATCCCGCACCCACAGCGCTGAAATCCGCCGCTTCCCCGGACTTGAGTCCCGCAGCCGCCGCCAGTTGTTCCTCCGGGAAACCCTGCGCCTGGAACCGCACCGCCCCCAACTGGTAAATCTCGCCCTCGGAAACTTCAACCGTGACCACCACGCCTTTCACGTCTTGCGCCTGCTCGGCGGTCAAAGTTGGAAAGCTGACTCGAATGCGGCCCAGCGCCTCATACAATGGCCGGATGTTGGCCTCGAGCAGCTCCCGGAAGCGCTTCTCGGTATAGGGGATTCCAATCGCCACGGCCGCGATCACGCTTTGCAGCTTCGCCTCGGGTATCGCTGTATTTCCGCGGAACCGCACTTCAGCCACGGCCGGCGGTGGCGCAGCCGGGCTGAACACCACCATCAGTTCCCCGCTCTCCCCGGCCGCGACCGTGGCGCTCACCGGCTCCGCCTTGCCCTTAGAAGCCAGGTGAGCTTCAATCGCCCTGACGTAGCGGTTCAGGGCCGGCTGCGTGGCGGGAATCCGGTCCGCAAAGAGCGGATCGCTGCGCTTGAGGACCTCAATCAGCTCGGCCTCAGGCGCATCCAGGCGCTCGAAACGGAAGGGGTACACGAAGGGCGCCTCGATGACCTCAAACTGCACGCGGTAGCCCTTCTTCGACGCCGCCGGGCCATAGCTGAATCCGACGCCGGAAAACGCTCCGGAGTCCATCAGTCTTTTCTGCGCCGCTTCCAGATCCTGTTTGCCGACCACATCGCCTTTCTTGAGTCCGGAGGCCGCCAGGATTCGATCCGCCGGATACCGGCTGTTTCCGCTCACCGCCAGCTCCTCGATGGGCCAGCGGTCGGGCGCCGGGGCCGGGGCTAGGGCAAACCACAACAACGCCACCAGCGCGTGTGTCGTCACCTTTTCATTGTATGCTGTCGGGAAGCCATGCTCCTCGAAGATTTCAATGCGGACGAACGCGCCCTGTTCCGGCGCTTGAAGAGCCCGGCCCGGATTCAGGCCTTCCTCGACGAGCTGCCCTACAATCTGGAGCCGGACGGCCCCACCTGCCGCTCGCCGCGCATGGCGCTTCGCCACAAGACGGCGCACTGTATGGAGGGCGCGCTGCTCGCCGCCGCCGCGCTTCGCTGGCTGGGACACGAACCGCTGCTGCTTGATCTGGAAGCCGTGCGGGATGACGACCACGTGCTGGCGCTCTTCCGCATCCACGGCTGCTGGGGCGCCATCGCCAAGTCCAACTACTCCGGCTTGCGCTTCCGCGAGCCCGTCTATCGGAGCTTGCGCGAGCTGGCAATGTCGTACTTTGAGCACTACTTCAACCTCCAAGGGGAGAAGACCCTGCGCCGCTACTCCCGTCCCGTGCGCCTGCGCCGATTTGACCGCATCCGCTGGATGACCACCGAGGAGGAAGTCTGGGCGATTCCTGAGCACCTGGTGGCTATTCCCCACTATCCTCTGATCACGCCCGCGCAGCAGCGGGCGCTGAGCCGGGTCGACGCCCGCCTGTTCGCCGCCGGGTTGTTGGGCTCTGCGAAATAGGTTTCCCGAACATGGCTGCGCGGCCGGCTGGCCCGCCTCGACCCGGGTCTCCGCGGCAAAGCGGTGCGCAGCAGGCGGAAACGCCCGAGAGTTGGCAGAATGGTGAAAAGGGGACCATCCATGAGATTCGCGACGATCGCTTTTGCTGTGGCTGCGCTGGGGGCGCAAGCCGCGCCTGTAAACAATCCGCTTTTGCAGAAGGGGCTTCCAATTCCCTTCGACCAGATCCGCGCCGAACACGTCGAGCCGGCGATCACGTACTTGCTCGAGGAAGCGCGCCAGCGCAGGGACGCGTTCGTGGCCAGTCCGGGACCGCGCACCTACGAGAACACGATGGCGGCTTTCGAGAAGATCCTCGAGGATCTGCAACGCGGGATGACGATCGTGCGGCACTTGGAGGGGGTGGCCAGCACGCCCGCCCTCCGGGCCGCGGTCAATGCCGTGCTGCCTAAATACACGGAGTTCGTCTCCGGACTGCCGCTCGACCGGGGCGTCTACGGCAAGATCAAAGAATACTCGCAAACGGAGGAGGCCAAGGCGCTCACGGGGGCGCGGAAGCGTTTCCTGGAAGTCACGCTGGACGAATTCCGGCGGGCGGGCGCGGAGCTGGCGGACAAAGAGCAGGCGCGGCTGCGCGAGATCAACGTGGAGATGAGCCGCCTGCGCAAACAGTTTGCCGACAATGTGCTCGACGCCACCAACGAATTCGAGCTGGTGATTACCGATGAGAGCAAGCTGGCGGGATTGCCGGACTCGGCTAAAGCCGCGGCGCGGGAGAGCGCCCGGCAGAAGGGCATCGAGGGCTGGCGGTTCACGCTTCAACAACCCAGCTACACGGCGGTCATGACCTATCTGGATGACCCGGCGATCCGGGAGCGCATGTTCCGGGCTTACAACACGCGCGCGGCGGCCTCCAACCTGCCGGTGATGAAGAGGATTTTGGAGCTGCGCCGGGAGCGGGCGCGCATTCTGGGCTTCAAAAACTACGCCGATCTTGTGACTGCGGACCGGATGGCCAAAAACGGAGAACGGGTTCGGGAATTCTTGCGGATGCTGGAAGAGCGCACGCGGGAGTTTTACGAAAAAGAGAACGCCGAACTGCTCGAGTTCCGCCGTTCCCTGGAAGGGCCAAACGCGCCGCCGCCTGCGATGTGGGACCTGGCGTATTACGCCGAGAAGCTGCGCAAAGCGCGCTACGATTTCGACGACGAAGTCCTGCGCCCCTACTTCCCTATCCAAGCCGTTTACCAGGGCATGTTTGAACTGGCTAGCCGTTTATACGGCATCCGGATCCAGAAAGTGGCAGGGGTTCCGGCATGGGATCCGGCGGTGGAGTACTACGAGGTGCGGGATGAGGACGGCACGCTGCTCGGCGGCTTCTACACCGATTTCTACCCTCGGGAGAACAAGCGTGCGGGGGCGTGGTCGAGCGGGCTGATTACCGGGGGCCCGGTCGATGGAAAATTCGAGCCGCACCTGGGAGGGATTCACGGCAACATGACGCCGCCGGTCGACGGCAAGCCCGCGCTGCTCACCAAGCGCGAAGTCGAAACGGTGTTTCACGAATTCGGGCACCAATTGCATCACATCCTCGGGCGGTCTCCGGTGAAGGGGCTGACGGGGGTGGCCTGGGACTTCGTAGAGCTGCCCTCGCAGATCATGGAGAACTGGACCTGGGAGCGGGAGTCGCTGGACCTGCTGGCGCGCCACTACCAGACCGGAGAGCGCATCCCCGAGGAGTTGTTCCAGAAGATGCTGCGAGCGCGTAATTTCCGGGCGGCAAACGCTCAGATGCGGCAACTGGCGTTCGGCGTGGTCGACATCGCCCTTCACGTGGACTACGACGAAGCCCGCGACGGGGACCTGTACGCCTACGCCCGCAAGATCTTCCAGCGTTTCACGCCCGCGCCGGTGCCGGACGATTACGCCATGATCGCCTCCTTCAGCCACATCTTCTCCGGCGGCTACGCCTGCGGATACTACTCCTACAAATGGGCGGAAGTCCTGGACGCGGATGCCTTCACGAGATTCCAAAAGGAAGGCATTTTCAACCGGGCTACGGGCATGGCTTTCCGCAGGGAAATCCTGGAGAAGGGGAACACGGAGGACGCCAACGTGTTGTTCCGCAACTTCATGGGCCGGGATCCGGACCCGGAGGCTCTGTTCCGGCGCAGCGGCCTGGTCAAGCGGTAACGGCGCCGTTCAACCGATGCGTGCGCCGCAGTTGCCGCAGAACACAGCCCCGGCCACGACCGGCTGCCCGCAGGCGGGACAGACGCCGCCGGCCGGCGGCGCAGCGTAAGGCGCGCCCGCGTAAGGCGGCTGGGCTGCATACGGGGGTGCAGGGGCCGCACTGTAAGGAGGCGGCGCGGGAGGTCCCGGCGGGGGCGGCGGCGCAGCAGCCGTCTGAGGCGGAGGAGCGGCTGCCTGGACCGGCTTGCCGCAGCCGCCGCAGAAGCGTGTGTTTTCCTCCAGGGGAGAACCGCAGGACAGGCAGTACCTCATAAACTCTCCTCTCCGGCCGCGCGCGCTACTGCAAGACTCGCCACCGCAGCGTCACCACAACATTCTGGTTTCTGGTTCCGCGGAAGCTCAGCCTCTTCCAGCCGTTGGAGGGGCCGGGCATCTCCGCAAAACCGATGTCTTTAAAATCCGTCTCGATCAGCACGGGCACGCCCGGCAACGCGCCCTGCAAAGTTCCAACACTGGGTTTGTCGCCGTCGATGGTGATGATCGAATCCCGCCGCAGCGGACCGGACCAGATCAGCAGCCCGGAAGTGGGTCCGCTGTAGCGGGGCGGTGTCGGGGTCGTGGGCGTCGGCGTGGGGGCCGGGGTGGAGACCGGCGATGAGCGGCCCGCCGACGCCGTGCCCGAAGGAGAAGAGGAGGCCGGGGGGATTGCCCCAACGGGTGTCGAAAAGATCGGTTTCTGCTCGGTGGGTTGTGTCGGAGGCAGGGGTGGGGCCGATTCTTGCCTGGGGGTCCGCGAGGACACGCCCGGGCCGACAGGCTCCGCTATGATCGGTGGGGGACTCGGGGGGACCGAGGTGGTTGTGCCTGGCCGGGAAGCAGCGCCCCTGTTGGCGGAAGTGGCGGGAGGCTGGATCGAGCCAACCGGTTCGGCAATGATCTTTCGGCCACCCGCTTCGGCAGGTGCTTTAGGCGCAGTCCCTGGCTGCGAAACAGCAGGAGCCTGTTTCGTCCCGGTCTGCTCAGCGGGCGTAGACTTCGTTCCCGGCGCGGCCGTGGTCTCTGGGGCTCCTGGTTTGGCAGAGAAGCGCTTGTATGCGAAGAAACCGCCGACGCCAAGCGCAGCAACCAGAACTACGACCCCGGCGATAAAGCCGATTCCCCGGCCACCCCGCGGCGGAGCAGCCGGTGCGCCCAATGAGGGTGGGGGCGTGACGGGCGTTTGTGGGACTGCCGGGGGACCAGCCGCAGGACCGACCGGCGGTGGCGCCGCTGGCGCGGCCTGTGATGCGGCCGGACGCGGGGGTTGCGCGGGAGCAGCCGCCGTTTGAGGCGGGGCGGCCGGCACGCCCATTGGCGCGCCGCATTTGGCGCAGAATTTGGCGGGCTTCGATTGGGGCGCGCCGCAGCTTGGGCAAACGCCACCCGCCGGTGGACCCGGGGCTGGGGCCGATGCGGACACGGGAGGTGGCGCCGGAGTGGGAGCAGGAGGGGGTGATGCCGCTGCGGGCGGCCGGGCGGCAGCAGGCGGCGGAGGGGCGGCAGCAGGAACCGCCTGAGTGACCGGCTGCGGGCCAGCCGCCGGCGCTGCCCCAAGCGGAGCCCCGCATTGCGAGCAAAACTTGGTCGGCTTGTTTTGGACCGCGCCGCATTTCGGGCATTGCGCCGGCGCCGCGGCAGCTGGCGGAGGAGGGGGCGCGGGGGCTGGACGTCCGGACTGAGCAACCGGCGCAGGCGGAACGGCCTCCAAAGGAGCGCCGCACTGGAAGCAGAACTTAACGGGTTTCGGCTGGATTGTCCCGCACTTGCCGCACCGCAAGGCAGAAGCGGTCGCCGGCGCTTGCACTACCGGTTGGCCGCAGCGTGTGCAGAACTTGATTCCTTCGGCCACCTCATTCCCGCATGCACTGCATCTCGCCATAGACTTGCCGCCTCCTTGGATGACGAAGCCGCGTGATCCGACCAGATGATTGTATCTCAAGGTCTGGAACTCTGATGCAGTCTCCCCCTTGTAAACTCTCGCTCGACAACGGTGCGGCCGCGGCCCACTCGAAGACTGCGCCGCAAAACGAAGAGGAGCCGCCTTGGCAGAGGCGCCCACAGCGCCGGTGCAGCCGGCATCCCTAATGGCGGCAGCCGGAATGGACGATGTTGTTGAGGAGACAGCGCAGACAGCAGCGCCAGCGGCGGCAAGACGAAAGTTTGTCCGGCAGCACGCATGCCCGCCCGTCGTTCGAGTGAATGCACCGCCGGGCGCTGGCAAAAAGGGTGGTTTTTCGAAAGGACGGATGTGGTTGACCCAATATTGGCGGCTGTGATAGCTTTACGCTTTAGGCATCTGCCGGGTGGCAGCTTCCGCAGGCCGCTTCCTTTGTAGAACACCGATGGACGCAATCTTAGTGGACCTGGGCAGGCTCTTGCTGAAGGCCCTGCCGACATTCTTCCTTGTCCTCTTGCTGCATTTTTACCTAAAGCACTGGTTTTACAAACCTTTAGAAAAAGCCCTGGAGCAGCGCCGGCAAGCGACGGAAGGCGCGCGCCAGGCGGCTCAGGCCAGTCTGGAAACCGCCGAACGCAAGGCCGCCGAATATGAAGCGGCCATCCGTGCGGCGCGCGCGGCGATCTACAAGGAACAGGAAGAAACCAGGAAGCAGTGGCGCCTGGAGCAGGCCGGCGCCGTGGAAGAATCCCGCAGAAAAGCCTCGGAGATGGTGAAGCAGGCACGCGTCCAACTCGCGGCGGAGGTGGCGGAGGCCAAGCAGTCGCTGGCCGGCGAAGTGGACCGCCTGGCGAGTGCGATTACCGAGACCATTTTGCGGGGGGCAAGAGCTTGAAAGCGGCCGCACGGTTGTTGGCTTTGTCGATGATCCTTTGGGGCTGGGCTGCGTTTCGCCCTGCGCTGGCGGCCGAGGACCACGGCGAGCACGGTCACGGCGGCGCAGCAAGCGAGCTTCTTTGGAAGTCCCTGAACTTCGCCCTCATCGCGGCTGGCATCGGCTACTTGCTTTATAAGAAGGGCGGGCCGTTCTTCCGGGCGCAGCGAGAATCTATCCGCAAGGACATCGAGGAAGCGCATCGTCTGCGCCAGGAGGCCGACGAGCGTGCGGCGGAAATGGAACGCCGCTTGGCGGGTCTGGAGACGGAGATCGAGTCGTTGCGGCGGCAAGCCTCCGAGGAAATGGCGGCGGAAAACGAGCGCCTCAAGAAGCAAACCGAGGCCGCCTTGGAGAAGATCCGCCGGCAGGCCGAGCAGGAGATCGAGGGCGCGGCCAAAGCGGCGCGGCACGAGGTGCGGTCTTTTGCAGCGGGATTGGCGGCGGAGCTGGCGGCGCGCCGGCTCCGGGCAAGCTTGGATGAGGCGGCCGATGACGCCCTGGTCGGGAGCTTTCTGGAGGAGATGAAAAAGTCGCGGGGCAGCGCTCCGAAGGAGCTGAACTGAAATGGCGACGGCAGTGGCCTCCCGGTACGCTCGGGCCTTGGCGGATCTGGCGTGTGATCCGCGGCGCGGGGTGGATCCGTCTCAGGTGGCCGGTGAGCTGGCCCTTTTCGAGCAGGCCTTGGCCGCCTCCGGCGAACTCCGCAACATTTTGCTCTCGCCGGCGGTGCCGGTGGCGCGCAAGCGCGCGGTCGTGAGCCGATTGAGTGAGGACGGCGGGATTTCGCGGCTGGTGCGCAACTTTTTATTTGTGGTGGTGGACCACCGCCGCATAGGAATCTTCGATGAGATCCGGGAGGCTTTCCAAGCCGAGATCGACAGCAGGCTAGGCCTAATTGCAGCCTCGATCCGAACCGCCCGCCCCCTGAGCGAGTCCCGGCAGGCCAAAGTAGTCGAGGGCCTGGAGAGCATCACGGGCAAGCGCGTACGGCCCAACTATGGGGTGGACCCGGAACTGATCGGCGGGATAGTGGTGCGGATCGGCTCCACGATTTATGACGGATCGGTGCGCGGACAATTGGAAGCGCTGCGCCGGAAACTGATGGACTAAAAGCTATGGCTCAAATTCGAGCGGACGAGATTGCGCGGATTCTGCGCGAAGAAATCGACAACTATGAGAAAGCCGTCAGCGTGGCCGAGACCGGCTATGTGATCTCGGTCGGCGACGGCATCGCCCGGATCCATGGCCTGGAGCTGGTCATGGCCGGCGAGATGATCGAGTTCCCGCACGGCGTCTATGGGATTGCTCTGAACCTGGAAGAAGATCAGGTCGGCGCAGTGCTGCTGGGCGAGTACCACGCGGTGAAGGAAGGCGACGAGGTCCGCCGCACCAAGCGCATCATGTCCGTGCCGGTGGGCGAGGCTTTGATCGGCCGGGTTGTGGATCCATTGGGCCATCCGCTGGACGGAAAGGATCCGATTCAAGCCACGCAGTTCAGCCCTCTGGAGCGCCTGGCCCCGGGCGTGGTGGACCGCCAACCAGTGCGCGAACCTCTTCAAACCGGCATCAAGGCCATCGACGCCATGATCCCGATCGGGCGCGGGCAGCGCGAGCTGATCATCGGCGACCGGCAAACGGGCAAGACCGCCATCATTCTGGACACGATCCTGAACCAGAAGGGGACGGACGTCGTTTGCATCTACGTGGCGATCGGTCAGAAGCGCTCCACCGTGGCGCAGGTGGTGAAGACGCTGGAAGATTACGGCGCCATGGATTACACCATTGTGGTGGCCGCCACCGCCAGCGATCCGGCCCCGATGCAGTACATCGCGCCCTATGCCGGCTGCGCCATGGGTGAGTATTTCCGGGACAACGGGCGTCACGCGGTCTGCTTCTATGACGATTTGTCCAAGCACGCTGCCGCATACCGCGAGATTTCGCTGTTGCTCAGGCGTCCGCCCGGCCGGGAGGCCTATCCCGGGGACGTCTTTTATTTGCACAGCCGCCTGCTGGAGCGGGCCGCTAAGCTCTCCGACGAGTTGGGCGGAGGTTCTCTGACCGCCATCCCGGTCATCGAAACCCAGGCCGGGGACCTGTCCGCCTACATTCCGACCAACGTGATCTCCATCACGGACGGCCAGATCTTTCTCGAGACGGACATGTTCAACGCGAACATCCGGCCGGCGATCAATGTGGGCGTCTCGGTGAGCCGCGTGGGCGGCAATGCTCAGGTGCGGGCCATGCGGCAGGTGGCGGGAAGCCTGCGTTTGGATTTGGCGCAGTTTCGGGAGCTGGCGGCTTTCGCGCAGTTCGGCAGCGACCTGGACAAAGCTTCTCTGGCTCAGTTGAACCGAGGGCGCCGGCTTGTGGAGATCCTCAAGCAAGGCCAGTACCGGCCGCTGCCGGTGGAGAAGCAGATTCTGGTGATCTTCGCCGGCACAAACGGCTACCTGGATGATCTAGCACTGGAGCAGTGCCGCGAATTCGAAGAGGAACTCTACCGCTTCACCGAGAACAGCCGGCCGCAGGTGCTGCGGCAGATCGCCGAGAAGAAGATCCTGGACGACGGTTTGCGGAACGAAATGCACGAGCTGCTGAAGGAATTCAAGGAGCGGTTCGTCAGCGAACGGAAGGGCTGAGGTTTGGGGAGGATCGATGCCCAGCCTGATTGACATCCGGCGCCGGATCCGCTCGGTCAAGAGCACGCAGCAGATCACCCGCGCCATGAAGCTGGTTTCGGCCGCCAAGCTGAGGCGGTCGCAGGACCGCGTTCTGGCGGCGCGGCCTTACGCCGCGGCCACGGCGCGCCTGCTGGCCGATCTGGCCCGGGCGGCCAAAAGCGACGAGCGATTGGCGCACCCGCTGTTGGCCGAGCGGCCCGAGGAAAGAATCCAGCTCGTGCTGATCACCGCCGACCGGGGCCTGGCGGGGGCGTTCAACTCGAACCTCATCAAGGCGGCGCAGGCGTTCTTGGAGGAGCGCAGCGGGCAACGCGTGGAGCTGGAGTTGATCGGCCGCAAAGGCCGGGACTTTTTCCGCAAGCGGCAGGTCCTTATCAGCGGCGAACACATCGGGATGACCGAAAAGGTCACCTACGACTACGCGGCCGGCATTGCCCGCCAGATCATGGCCCGGTTTGAACGCGAGGAGATCGACGCTGTCTATCTGCTGTTCAACGAATTCAAAAGCGTGATGGCGCAGCGGATCACTCTCAACCGCATATTGCCGGTGGCGCTGCCGGCCGCGACCGGGGGCATCGAATTCCTTTATGAGCAACCGCCTCAGATCCTGATTGGGCGGCTGCTGCCGCGATACGTGGAGATTGCCCTGCATCACGCCCTGTTGGAGTCGGCGGCGGCGCAGCAGGCGGCGCGGATGACGGCGATGGATGCGGCCACGACGAATGCGGCCGAGATGATTGACCGCCTGACGCTGTACATGAACCGGGTGCGGCAAGCCAGCATCACCCGGGAGATCATCGAAGTGGTCAGCGGCGCGGCGGGAGTGGAGTGAGGTTTTCATGACGACAGAACCAGTCATTGGCAAGGTGATTCAGGTAGCGGGTCCCGCAGTGGACATCCAGTTTCCAGAAGGGCAGATTCCGGTCATTTATACGGCGGTCCGGATCACCAGCGAAGGTTTTGATGTCCCCTTCCCAGTCGACATCATCGTGGAGGTGGCGCAGCACATCGGCGAAGGCCGCGTGCGCACGATCGCGCTGAAGCCCACCGATGGCCTGGTCCGGGGGATGAAGGCGGTCAGCCTGGGACGGCCCGTGACCGTGCCCGTCGGCAAGGAGACGCTGGGACGGGTGCTGAACGTGCTCGGGGAACCCGTGGACCGCATGGGCCCCGTAGAGGCCAAGAAGTTTTACCCCATTCACCGGCCCGCCCCGAGCTTCGAGGAGCAGTCCACCGAGCTGAAGATGCTCGAGACCGGCATCAAAGTGGTGGACCTTCTGGAGCCGTATCTGAAGGGCGGGAAAATCGGGCTTTTCGGCGGCGCGGGCGTGGGCAAAACGGTGATCATCATGGAGCTGATCCACAACATCGCCATGCACCACGGGGGCGTGTCGGTGTTTGCCGGAGTCGGCGAACGCACGCGCGAGGGCAACGACCTCTGGCTGGAGATGCAGGAGTCCGGCGTCATCGACCCGAAAGACTGGCGCAAATCCAAGTGCGCTCTCATCTACGGCCAGATGACCGAACCCCCGGGCGCGCGCCTGCGGGTCGGACTGACTGGACTAACCGCAGCCGAATACTTCCGCGACGAGGAAGGCCAGGACGTGCTCCTGTTCATCGACAACATCTTCCGCTTCACGCAGGCGGGCTCGGAAGTCTCGGCGCTGCTCGGCCGCATGCCTTCGGCGGTGGGTTACCAGCCAAACCTGGCCACGGAGATGGGCGAATTGCAGGAGCGGATTACGTCCACCAAGAAAGGTTCGATCACCTCCGTGCAGGCGATCTACGTGCCGGCTGACGACTACACGGATCCGGCGCCGGCCACCACCTTCGCGCACCTGGACGCGACCACCAATCTTTCGCGGGCCATCGTGGAGCTGGGCATCTACCCTGCCGTAGACCCGCTGGCCTCCACAAGCCGGATCCTGGATCCCAACGTCGTGGGCGAGGAGCATTACCAGACGGCGCAGATGGTCAAACAGATCCTCCAGCGCTACAAGGACCTGCAAGACATCATCGCGATCTTGGGCATCGATGAGCTCTCCGATGAGGACAAGCTCACCGTGGCCCGCGCCCGCAAGATCCAGAAGTTCCTCTCGCAGCCGTTCAATGTGGCCGAAGCCTTCACGGGCCGCAAGGGCAAGTATGTAAAGGTGGCGGACACCATCCGCGGCTTCAAGGAAATCGTGGAAGGCAAGCACGACGACGTGCCGGAGCAGGCCTTCTACATGCAAGGGACGATCGAAGACGTTTTGGAGGCGGCTGAGCAGTTGAAGCGGGCTGCGGCCTGAGCCCTATGGCGGACACTTTTGAGCTGGAGATCGCCACGCCCGAACGTCTGTTGGTGCGTGAGGCCGTCACTGAGGCGCAGATCCCGTTGGAAAACGGCTACATCGGCGTTCTGCCGGGTCACACGCCGCTGCTGGGCGAGTTGGGCACCGGAGTTCTGTCCTATGTGGCGGCTGGAAGGCGGCGGGAGCTGGCGGTCAGCGGCGGCTGGGCTGAGGTGGGAGAAGGCTACGTGATTGTGCTGGCCGACGTGGCGGAGAACGCCGATGAGATCGACCTGGCCCGGGCCGAGGCGGCACGCAAGCGGGCGCTCGATCGCCTTAGCCGGCCGGCTGCGGATCTGGATGTAGCCCGGGCGTTGCAATCGCTGAAGAAAGCCCAGGCCCGCCTGGAAGCCGCCCGGCGCTGAACGAGCCGGATCCACCATGCCAGCCCCAGGTGGCGAGCCGGCCGCCAGGAGTCCAGGGGGTGTGCGACATAAGTGTGGGTGATCAGGCGGCTCGGGAGTGCTCGGCCCAGTAGTCTTCGAAGCGGCCGCTGAGGCGGCAGCAGCGCAACGCCAGGATGGCGTTGGCGCCGCGTACAGTCCAGAACATGCCGGAACCCTTCAAACGCGCGCCGATGACGGTCTTGCATGCGGCCTCCACCACCCCCGAGCCGACGAATAGGCCTTGGGCGCGAAACGCCGGATAGCGCATGCGCTCGGCGTTGTGCTCGAAGTAGTCGGCTTCGTTGCTCACCCTCTTGGCGATATCGGCGTGGGCGGGTTTCTGATCGCGCAGCTGTTTGACCAGCGCTTCGATCTTTCCCTGGTCGAGTTGCTCGAGGGCCACGGCCAGCCAGTGTTTGCCTGCCGCTTCGTCATCGGCAAACAGCTGGCCCGAGAGTTCCCACAGGTGCTGGCGGGCATGGTACAAATCCACGATCTGGAGGGCGCCGGGGAAGTGCTGGTCGGCCAGATTCCAGATCCACACCGCACCGTCTCCGATGACCACTTTCTTCTTCGCCCGGCTCCAGCCGCGCCGCCAAGCCTCCGCGTACAGCCGCAGGCCGAAGGGTTCGGCGCTCTCGATGGCGGCGACGTAGCTGGTGGAGTCCTGCTGGCGCACCGGCCGGCCCTCCGCGTCGGTGCCCGTCTGGGTGAACACACAGCCCAGTTTCACTTCGCGCGTGTGCGCCGGCTGGCCCTCGATCTTGCCGGCGCGTCCTTGGGTTTCCGCCTTCACCACGGGCACCCCGGTGCCGTCCATCTCCAGGTACAAGATGGGCACGGGGGGAACCCCCACTGCGGGCAGTTCCAGTTGCTTGGCCCGCCCGATCTCGGTCTGCTGGCAGGCTTCCAGATCCCGGCCCACCGCCTCGGCGTTGCGTTCCACCGCCTTGGCCGTCACCTCCAGACCGGCCAGCAAGGCCAATTGCTCCCGCCCTTGCTCGAAGCTGGTTTCACTGCCCACCACCGCCATCATCCGCCGCACCCCGGGCGAGCAGGCTCGCCCGTCCACGCCCAGTTCCCGGTCCCGCACGCTGTGACCGCGGTGGCAATGCGGGCACAGGTAATAGCCCCGCTCGAACTCCACCGGCCCCAGCGCTGTCAGCAACTGCCGGCGCCGCCGGTCATGATAGCGCGCCCTGTGTCCGCAGGCGCAGGGGCTGTGCGCCGCACTCGGGGCGGCCTCCGACAATAGCTGCCCCAATAGCGCCGCACCGGCGCGATGCATCGCCCCGCGCACCAACATCTCCACCGCCTCCAGATCGACTGCCCCGCTCTGGCGCGCCCCGCCCAAGACCACTTCCAATACCCGAGTTACTTCTTCGGCCACCGCTTGCTGGACGGCTTCGGCCGTTTTTTTTCCTGCGCCGTCCAGGTGTCCTCCACCGGTCGCAGCCGGCAAATCTGGGTGTTGACCTCCACAAAGGCCCGGCTCCAGTGCTGAAAGCGCCGGAAGTTGGCCGTTTCCTGCTCCGCCTTGCGCTGCGCCGCCGGCGTAGGGAAGCTCTCGGTCCGCGTCTTGCCGCGCACCTTGTAGGTCAACCGCGCATGGGGCTCGTGGCCCGGATCGTTGGGGCGGTGGCAGTGGCAGCCGGGGTTCCCACAGCGGCCCCCGGTGGTGGTGACAGAGCCGGGGCGGAAATCCCCCAGCTGTAACAGCTCATCGAACAAGGCCTTCCGGCGCTGTTCCAATTCGGTCAGGGATGCAGTCATAGAGCCTCCTGGAGCCGAGCGTATCATATACGCTCGGTTTTTGGAAACAGCCAAGGAACCCCCCATGTCGCCCACATCCATGTCGCGCACCCGACATAAGTCTCTCCGCAGTTCCTCCTCACTGCTTCTGATATACTCCCCGGGAGGAGAATCCTGCATGAAATTATGCCGATCAGGGATCCGAATTTTGCCCATCGTCCTCTCATGTCTTTCTCTCTTCGCGCAGTCCTCGACCCCGGACCTGCGCGGCACATGGCGATGGACTTGTTGCCGGGGAACTAACGCGGGCACGTTTACAATCGCCGTCCAGAGTCCAGATGGCACGTTCTCGGGAAGATTTGGCAACTCGCCTGCCGACGGCGGCACTCCGCTCTCCGGCAGGCTAACCGGAAGCAACCTGGAGTTTACAAGAACATTCTCTGGGCCGAATCAGATCCAGACGTGGAAGGCTCAGGTGACTGGTTCGTCCAACAGCCTCAAGATCAGCGGCCGTTGGAGCGGCTACGGTTTTGTCGCGGGTCACGACGATTTCCAGGCAGAAAGGATTGGAGCGGTCCCGCCCCCTTCCGACGCCGGCCTGAACGGCTGCTGGAACAACTGCGGTGTCCATTTGTTCCAGAATGGACCTAACGTTTCCTACAGCGCCACCTGGTTCAACGATGCGAAGACTTATCCCACTATTCCCGGCTGGCAGGTCGAGTTCGGTGAAGGGACTATCCAGGGCAATGACGTCCACTTGCGTGCCGTGCACCGTTGGCAGAGCCCTAACGGCGTTTATACACGACGGAGCGAGATGTTCCTGAAGCTCTCGGCGGACGGCAATCGCCTGACGGGCTACTACACGATCGACGGCCAGCGCGGCGTAAACGCCGGTGGCGCAAGCATTGTTTGGAATCGTGACGTGCCTCGGTAGAGGCATGCGTGGCTCTGCAGGCTCGGTTGCCCAAAGGGTTTGCTGCGGCTGTTATGCCACTCGGAGCCCAAGCGAACTCGGATGGATCAGAGCCCAATTCTCGTTTGAAAGCAGACCTGATCGAGAAGGGATTAAGAAGCCAGCCGCGTCCGGATCTTGTTTCGTTGCCTCCTCCGTTGCTTAACCCGTGCCGAGGCAATGCCGATATGCGCAGCTGGCAAGCGGCGGTAGAATAACGCCTTCGGATTCACGTTGTCTTGGCCCTTATGCCCGGGCTGCGACGCAGAATGGAGGCTGAGAGATGGCAACCCTGGCAGGCGCGGTCGCCGATACCCTCGGAGTATTACGGAAACGCATCGAGCAGATTCGCGAGCGCAAGGAGGTCCTTGGGGAAGAGAACACCAAGGCCACGCTGATCGACCCGCTGCTGGCCGCGCTGGGCTGGGATCTGCATGAGATTGACGAGGTGCGCCGGGAGTACCGCCGCAAGCCGCAGGATAACCCCGTCGACTACGCTCTGTTCCTGAACCGCACGGAGTGTCTCTTCATCGAAGCGAAATCGCTGGAGAAGGACCTCAGCGACCACCGCTGGGTCACACAGAACCTCTCTTACGCGACGGCGGCCGGCGTTCAGTGGTGCGTGCTGACCAACGGGGATGAGTACCGCATCTACAATGCCCACGCCCCGGTCGTCGTGGAGGAGAAACTGTTCCGGAGCGTGCGGATTTCCAAAACAGACGCGGAAAACCTGACCGCCACCCTGCTGTTGTTGT
>Ga0272446_1003517_pt1 | contig 19625 bp, 15 predicted proteins | sample YNPCB0061_FD_194587 | JGI IMG/M metagenome (GOLD analysis project Ga0272446, IMG submission 194587) | Hot spring microbial mat communities from Yellowstone National Park, WY, United States - YNP-CB-006-1 | ecosystem: Environmental > Aquatic > Thermal springs > Hot (42-90C) > Sediment | place...
CCGATGCAGAAACGGCTGAAAATCTCGCCGAGCAGGTCGTCGGCCGTGAAGGCGCCGGTGATTTCCGCAAGAGCCGCCTGGGCAAGGCGCAGCTCCTCGGCAAACAGCTCCAGCGCCGCCGCGTTTTCGCGCGCCTGCGCGAGATGCGTTGCCGCGCGGGCGATGGCATCGAGGTGCCGGGCGCGCGCCATGAACGCGCCTTCGCCGGCCGCCTGCCAGCCGGCGAGCGCGAGCAGCTTCTCGCGCAGCAAGGCGACGCCCGCGCCGGTTTTCGCCGACAGCCAGATGTCGTTGTCCGTCGCCTTTGGCGCTTCGTCGGTCATGTCGATCTTGTTGTGGATCGTCAGCCGCGGGATCGCGGGCATGCGCGCCAGGATCGCCGCTTCGCCCTCCCCCACGCCGTGTACCGCATCGACCAGCAACAACGCCACGTCGGCCTGCTCGAGCATGGCCCAGGTCCGGGCGATGCCGATCCGCTCGACCGTGTCCTCGGTGTCGCGCAGGCCGGCGGTATCGACGATGTGCACCGGCACGCCGTCGATCTGGATCGCCTGACGCACGGCGTCGCGGGTGGTGCCGGCAACGTCGGTGACGATCGCCGCCTCGAATCCGGCCAGTTGGTTCAAAAGGCTCGATTTGCCGACATTGGGCTGCCCGACCAGCACGACCGTCATTCCCTCGCGCAGCAGCGCCCCCTGGCGCGCCTGCGCGCGCACCGCGGCAAGCCGCGTGTCGATCGCGTCGAGCTGACCCATGGCATCGGCCGCACCCAGGAAATCGAGCGCTTCTTCGGGAAAGTCCAGCGTCGCCTCGACCAGCATGCGCAGACGCGTGAGGGCCTCGACCAGCGCGTCGATGCGCTGCGAGAACGCGCCGTCCAGGGTACGCACCGCGGCGCGCGCCGCGGCCGCGCTGTGCGCGTCGATGAGGTCGGCGACCGCCTCGGCCTGCGCCAGATCGAGTTTGCCGTTGAGATAGGCCCGGCGCGTAAATTCGCCCGGCAAGGCCAGGCGCGCGCCCAACTCGACGCAGCGTTGCAGCACCAGGTTCAGCACCTGCGGCCCGCCGTGACCCTGGAGCTCCAGGACGTGCTCGCCGGTGAAGGAATTGGGCGCGGCGAAATAGAGCGCGATACCCTCGTCGATCGGCTCGCCCGCGCCGTCGCGAAAGCGCGCGAAGATCGCACGCCGCGGTTCCGGCAGGCGCCCGAGAATCCCGCGTGCCAGCGCTGCAACGTCGGGGCCGGAAACCCGCACCACGCCGACGCCGCCGCGTCCCGGCGCCGTGGCGATGGCGGCGATGAGGTCAGCGTTTGCCTGCGGCGCGTTGCTCACCCGCTTCGACCTGCTTGTTGATCGCCCACTGCTGGGCAATCGACAGGATGTTGTTGACCACCCAGTAGAGCACCAGGCCCGCCGGGAAAAACACGAACATGACCGTGAACGCGACCGGCATGATCATCATGATCTTCGCCTGCATCGGGTCCATGGGCTGCGGGTTGAGCTTGACCTGCAGGATCGAGGTCACGCCCATCACGATCGGCAGGATGAAATACGGATCGGGTGCGGTCAGGTCCGTGATCCAGCCGATCCACGGCGCGCCGCGCATCTCGACGGCGGCGAGCAGCACCCAATACAGGGCGATGAACACCGGAATCTGGATCAGGATCGGCAGACAGCCGCCGAGCGGATTGATCTTCTCGGTCTTGTACAGCTCCGCCATCGCCTGATGCAGTTTGGCCCGATCATCGCCGTACAGGTCCTTGAGCTTCTGCAGGCGCGGGGTCAGCTTTTTCATCTTCGCCATCGATTTGTAGCTCGCGGCGGAAAGCGGGTAGAGCGCCAGCTTGATGAGGATCGTGAGGATGATGATCGCCCAGCCCCAGTTGCCGACCAGCCGTTCGATCTTCTCCAGCGCCCAGAAGATCGGGTACGCGAGCGGTGTGAGCCAGCCATAATCGCGCGCCAGTTCCAGCCCTGGCGCCGTTTTCTCGAGAATCCGCTGGATCTGGGGCCCGGCATAGAGCGGAACCGAAAACGCCGTCTGGGCGCCCGGCGCGAGCTTGCCCTCGGCGAGAATCACGCCCGCCGCGTAGAGGTCGTCACCGAGCTTGCGCGCGTAGAACTCGCGCTTGACCGCGCCCTGCGGCAGCCAGGCCGCGACAAAGTGATGTTGCAGCATACCGACCCAGCCGTCGGTCGCGGTTTTCTCGAAGTCCGCCTTGCCGTCGGCGATGCTCTTGAACGCCACCTTCTGGAATTTCTTCGCTTCGGTGTAGAACACCGGGCCGGTGAAGGCGTTGATGAACTTCGACTCGCCCGCCGGCGCCTGGCCGTGGCGCAGGAACTGGAAATACGGCGTGACGTCGAGTGCCGCCGCGCCGCCGTTGATCACCCGGGTGCGGACGTCGATCTGGTAACTGCCGCGGGTGAAGACATAGGTGCGCTCGACCCGCACCTGGCTCGCCGGATCCGTCCATGTCAGCGGCACTTCGACGCGCGCCGCGCCGCCGACGAGACGATAGGTGCCCGGATTCAACTGGAACTGCGCGCGGTGCGTCGGCAAGCCGGAACCGATCAGGCCGCTCTGCGCGACGTAGGGTCGCGCGGGGTTGTCCTGGAACAGCACGATGTGACGCGACTTGTCGTCGGTTTCGTGATAGCCGAGGAGCTCCAGAACCCGCAAATCGCCGCCGTTGCTGTCGATTTCGACCCGCAGCGTATCGGTTTCGACGATCGCCCGCTGGCCTCTCGGCAACAGCGCTGCGTCGCCTGCCGGGCCCGTCGCCGACGCCGCAGGCGCGGTCGCGTCGAGCGCGGTGCTGGGCGTCGGCGCGCTTTGCGCGCCTGCAGGCGCGGCCGTCGGCTGCGGCGTCTGGTGCCGGCCCTGCCAGGACTCCCAGAGCAACAGCAGCGAAAACGAAAAGACGATGAACAGGATCAGCCGCTGGTTATCCATGGGAAAGAGTCTGGTCTTGGGTTGGGGTTGAGGAGGCCGGCGCTGCGCCAAAGCGCGCCATGGCGCGTTGCCCCGCGCGGTCAAACGCCTGCGCGAGACCGGCGAACGCGTCATCCGCGGCGCCGGCCTGCAGCAGCCGCACCACGAAATCGCATGCCGGCAGTCGCGCCCGCGCGCGTTGGAAAACGGCGCGGATGCGGCGCCGTGCTCGGTTGCGGTCGACCGCGTGGGCGAGGACGCGCTTGCTGATCACCATTCCCAGGCGGGCATGGCCAAGCCCGTTCGCGCGCGCCATGACGAGGAGCGCGCCGCTGCGCGCGCGTTCGCTATCCTTGAAGACGCGATCGAATTCGTCCGGGCGAAGCAGTCTGGCATGACGCCATTTCGGCAATGCGCCGTGGCCGTCCGGCGCGTCGCTGGACACGACGCGGAATCGGGAGTCAGACCGCCAGGCGTGCCCGGCCCTTGGCGCGACGGGCGTTGATGACCGCCCGGCCGCCCTTGGTTTTCATGCGGGCGCGAAAACCGTGGGTACGCTTGCGACGAACCGTCGAGGGCTGGTAAGTGCGTTTCATGATCGGGGTCTCCTGTGAAGCCGGCGCGGCCGGAAAAAAGTCGTTGCAAAACCGCGTATTAGACCCGCGTAGCGGCCGTCCTGTCAAGCACGCCGTCGCCTGGCGGGTTTGCCGACGGCGCGCGGCGGCTGTGGATAAGTCGCGCGAAGGGGAGTAAGATGGCCGGTCACAAACCCGTGCAGTCCCTGCCATCGCCCAACCCTGATGAATTCCTTTTGGGATCTCTGCCAAGAACGTTTCCGCGCCACCCTGACCCAGCAGCAGTTCAGCACCTGGATCAAGCCGCTGGTCTTCGACGAGTCGGAAAGCCAGGTCAGCATTCTTGCGCCCAACCATTTCGTCCTCGACTGGGTGCGCGAGAAGTTCGCCGACGATATCGACGGCTGGGCGCGCGAGTATTTCCAGGAACCGGTGTCGATCACCTATGGTCTGGGCAAGAAGCCGACCGCCCAGAGCGCGCCCGCTGCCGCTGCCGCCGCTGCACCCGCAGCGCGCGCGCCGGCGCCGGTCGTGTCTTCGGGCATGCGCATCGATGCCAATTTCAACTTCGACAATTTCGTGTCCGGGCGCGCCAACCAGCTCGCGCGCGCAGCGGCGCTGCAGATCGCGCAGAATCCGGGCGTCGCCTACAACCCGCTTTTCATCTATGGCGGCGTCGGACTGGGCAAGACGCACCTCCTGCAGGCGATCGGCAATGCCGTGCGGGAAAAGGATCCTGCCGCGCGCATCAGCTACATCCACGCGACGGACTATGTCGCCGACGTCGTCAAAGCCTACCTCAACAAGCAGTTCGACGATCTCAAGCGGCATTACATGGCGCTCGATCTGCTGCTCGTCGACGACATCCAGTTCCTGGCCAAGAAGGAACGCAGCCAGGAAGAGTTCTTTTACACCTTCAACTCGCTGATCGAAAACAAGAAACAGATCGTCATCACCTGCGACACCTTCCCCAAGGAGATCAACGGCCTCGACGATCGCCTGAAGTCACGCTTCGCGTGGGGACTGACCGTCGCGGTCGAGCCGCCGGAGCTCGAGATGCGCGTCGCCATCCTGCTCGCCAAGGCGCGCCTGGAGAACACGCACCTCGACGAAAGCGTGGCTTTCTTCATCGCCAAGCAGGTACGCTCCAACGTCCGCGAACTCGAGGGCGCGTTGAAGCGCGTGATCGCCTACGCGCGCTTCCACGAAAAGCCCATCACCCTCGAACTCGCCAAGGAGGCCCTGCGTGACCTCATCGCCTCGACGTCGCGGATCGTCTCGGTCGAAAACATCCAGAAGACCGTCGCCGAGTACTACAAGATCAAGGTTGCCGACATGTACTCCAAGTCGCGCAGCCGCAACGTCGCACGGCCACGCCAGATCGCGATGGCGCTCGCCAAGGAGCTGACCAATCTGTCGCTGCCGGAAATCGGCGAATCCTTCGGCGGCCGCGATCACACGACGGTGCTGCACGCCTGCCGCAAGGTCGTCGAGCTGCGCGAGACGCACGTCGACATCGGCCGCGACTACCTGGTGTTGTTACAAAGCCTGACAGGCTGAGGACGAATTGTGGACAAGATCGAATATTTTCCGCAAAGCGCAAAACCATCCGCTTTCCTCCCCGGCGATGCGCGCTTTACCCACAGCGATGTGCGCTGCAAATGACATGATGCAAAAGGATTTTTTGCCTTATCCCCAAGAATTCGCGCGCTTATCAGTTCTTTCAGGAATATATCCATGTCTTTGATACAAACCGCACGCAACACCTTTCTCCCGCCGCTCGCGGCAACCGTCGGCGTCGTGGAGCGCCGGCATACGCTGCCGATCCTGTCCAACGTCCTCATCGAACGCAAGGACGGCAGGACCACACTGCTTGCCACCGACCTCGAGCTGCAGGTGAGGACCGAGCTCGGCGAGCACGTCGCCGGTGACGATTTCGCCATCACCGTCGCGGCGCGCAAGCTGTTCGACATCGTCCGTGCGCTCCCCGAGGACGCCAAGCTCAAGTTGGACAGCAAGGACAGCCAGGCGGTCGTCAGTTCCGGAAAGTCGCGTTTCACCCTGCAAACCCTTCCGGCGCAGGACTTTCCGCGCATGGAAACACGCGCCGGCGTGGGCGAGGAAATCACCCTGCCGCAGAAAACGCTCAAGCATCTCCTGCAACTCGTCCAGTTTGCGATGGCGAACCAGGACATCCGCTACTACCTCAACGGCATGTTGCTGTCGATCGACGGCCAGACGCTGCGCACGGTCGCGACCGACGGCCATCGCCTGAGCTATGCGGAGACGACGCTGGAAAGCGCGTTCGCGCCGCAGGAAGTGATCGTCCCGAGGAAGACCGTGCAGGAACTGAGCAAACTCCTCGCCGACAGCGATGCACCGGTGTCGCTGGCGATCGGCAGCAACCAGGTGACCATCCGCCTGCCGCACACCGAACTGGTCAGCAAGGTGATCGACGGCAAGTTCCCGGATTACCAGCGCGTCATTCCGCAAAACCAGCCGAACCGCCTCAAGGCCAATCGCCAGACCGTGATGCAGGCCCTGCAGCGGGCGTCGATCCTGTCCAACGAGAAATTCCGCGGCGTGCGCCTGGTGATGGGCAATGACACCTTGGGCGTCGTGTGCAACAACAACGAGCAGGAAGAGGCGGCCGACGAGATCCAGGTCGAATACAGCGGTCAGCCGATCGATGTCGGCTTCAACGTCGGTTACCTGCTCGACGGCTTGGGCGCGGTGGACGCGGAGAGCGTGTGGTTCTCGCTCGCCGACGCCAACAGCAGCATGCTCATGACCAGCGACACCGACAGCGGTTTCAAATACGTCGTCATGCCGATGCGGATCTGAACCCGCCGCCTGGCCAATCTTCAACCCGCAGTATCGCAAAGGCACGCAAAACCATGGCAGAAAAAAACAGCTACGACTCCACCAGTATCAAGATTCTCAAAGGTCTCGATGCGGTGAGAAAACGCCCCGGCATGTACATCGGTGACACGTCCGACGGCACCGGCCTGCACCACATGGTTTTCGAAGTGCTCGACAACGCGATCGACGAAGCCCTGGGCGGCTATTGCGACGACATCAAGGTCATCATCCATCCCGACAATTCGGTGTCGGTTCTCGACAACGGCCGCGGCATCCCGACCGATGTCAAGGAAGACGACGAATTCAAGCGGACCGCGCTGGAAATCGTCATGACCGAGCTGCACGCCGGCGGCAAGTTCGACCAGAACTCCTACAAGGTGTCCGGCGGACTGCACGGCGTCGGCGTATCGGTGGTCAATGCCCTGTCGGACTGGCTCAAGGTCAAGGTGTGGCGCAACGGCAAGATCCATCTGCTGGAGTTCGCACACGGCGTCGTCACCGGTCCGCTCAAGATCCTGGGCGAGACCGATCGCACCGGCACCGAAGTGCACTTCATGCCCAGCAAGGAAACCTTCGGGCACATCGAATTCCACTACGACATCCTCGCCAAGCGTATCCGCGAGCTGTCTTTCCTCAACAACGGGGTGAAGATCGAGCTGTGCGACCACCGCACCGGCAAGTGCGAGAACTACGCACATTCCGGCGGCGTGAAGGGTTTCGTGGAATACATGAACCGCAACAAGAACGTGCTGCACCCGAAGATCTTTCACGCCGTGGGCGAAAAAGACGGCATCACGGTCGAGGTGGCGATGCAGTGGAACGACAGCTACAGCGAAACCGTGCAATGCTTCACCAACAACATTCCGCAACGTGACGGCGGCAGTCACCTGACCGGCCTGCGCATGGCGATGACGCGCGTGCTCAACAAATACATCGAGGAAAACGAGCTGGCGAAGAAGGCCAAGGTCGAAACCAGTGGCGACGACATGCGCGAAGGCCTGACCTGTGTGCTGTCGGTCAAGGTTCCGGAACCCAAGTTCTCGTCGCAGACCAAGGACAAGCTCGTTTCCAGCGAGGTCCAGCCGGTGGTCCAGGAGATCGTCGGGCAGAAACTCGCCGAGTTCCTGCTCGAAAACCCGACCGACGCCAAGCTCATCTGCAACAAGATCGTCGAGGCCGCACGCGCCCGCGAAGCCGCGCGCAAGGCACGCGAGATCACGCGTCGCAAGGGCATCATGGACGGGCTGGGATTGCCGGGCAAGCTGGCCGACTGCCAGGAAAAGGACCCGGCGCTGTGCGAGCTCTATCTGGTCGAAGGGGATTCCGCCGGCGGCTCCGCCAAGCAGGGTCGCGATCGCAAGTTCCAGGCGATCCTGCCCCTGAAGGGCAAGATTCTCAATGTCGAGCGCGCACGCTTCGACAAAGTGATTTCCAGCCAGGAAATCGCCACCCTCATCACCGCGCTCGGCACCAGCATCGGCAAGGACGACTACAACCCCGACAAGCTGCGCTACCACCGCATCATCATCATGACCGACGCCGACGTCGATGGCGCGCACATCCGCACCCTGCTGCTCACCTTTTTCTACCGGCAGATGCCGGAACTGGTCGAGCGCGGCCACATCTACATCGCCCAGCCGCCGCTGTACAAGGTCAAGCACGGGCGCAGCGAGCGCTACCTCAAGGACGAGCACGAGCTCAAGGAACACCTGATGATCGAGGCGATGAAGGACGCGGCGCTCACGCCCATGGAGGGCGCAGCGCCGATCAGCGGAGAGGCGCTGCAGGTCCTGGCGCGCGAATATTTCCTTGCCGAGGCGGTCGGCGAGCGCCTGGCGCGGCTTCTGCCCGAGGCCGTGCTCCAGGCGCTGATGCGCATCCCGCGCCTGTCGCTGGCCGACGCCGGTGCGGCAATGTCCAGCGAGGCGAGTCTTGCTGCCGCACTCGACGCCAGGGAATTCGAGGTGGCGACCGAATACCAGCCGGAAACGGACAGTTACCGCTTGCGCATCGTCCGTCACAGCCACGGCAACGATCACGTCAGTTTCCTGGAAGGCGACCTCCTGGAATCCGGCGACTATGCCCAGCTCGTCAAGGTCGGCGACTTGCTGCGCGACCTGGTCGGTGCGGGCGCGCGCATCCAGCGGGGCGAAAAGTCCCAGCCCGTGCAAAGTTTCCGCGAAGCGATGGACTGGCTGCTCGATGAGGTCAAGCGCGGCATGAGCATCCAGCGTTACAAGGGCCTTGGCGAAATGAATCCGGAGCAGCTCTGGGAGACCACGATGGATCCCAAGGTGCGACGGCTGATGAAGGTGCAGATCGAGGATGCGATTTCCTCGGACGCGATTTTCACCACGCTCATGGGCGACGACGTCGAACCGCGCCGCGCCTTCATCGAAAACAACGCCCTGGGCGTGCGCAACCTCGATATCTGAAGCCGCCCGGCGCCTCAAGCTTTGCCAGCCGCGCGCCGTTAAGTCCGTATCGTCACCGTCGTCGAAGCGCGCCAACGCGGGTTTGGCGCGCAGTGCAGCGGTGGGAACGGAGGCGCGCGGGTGCAATAGCGCTTCAGGCAGGCGAAGGGGAAACGATGGTGCTAGGGCGAATCAGAGAGCTGTTTTCCGGTCCGGACGATGCCCGGACCGGCAGTACGGAGGCAGTCCCGCGCGGCACGCCGCCGGAGCCGGCGGGCGACCCTGGGGGATCCTTGCGCCAGCCGCAGTCGCGCAAGAAGTCGGTGCTGCGGCGCGACGCGATCCTGGGGCGCGACGGCAAGGTCGCCGGCTATGGGTTCGCGCTCAGGGACGCGCCGGATGCGCGGCTCCGCGAAGCGCCGCTGGCGGTGCACAGGTTGTATAACGAGGCCCTGCTCGCGAACCTCGATCATCCCGAGGTGCTCCGGCTTCTGGAGCGCCGGCAGGCGTTCATTCCGGTGTCGCCCCTGCTGCTCGAACACCCGCTTCTTGCCAAACTGCCTGCGGAAAGGGTCGTGTGGATGCTCGAGCGAACCGAGGATTTCTCAGAATCCGGCGAGACCCTGCGGACCCGCATCGAAAGCCTCAGGCATCGCGGGTGCCGGTTCGCGATTTCTGCGCAGGCGGCGCATGCGCCGGGTGCGGCGCACCTCGGTGGCCTGGCCGAGCTGGTGCTGCTCGACGCGGGGGACGAAGATATTCCGGCGATCACGGCGAGCCTCGCTGCTGCCGCGAAACAGGTGCCCGGCGCGCGTTTCATGGCGACCGGCATCCGCAGCCACGAGATGTTTGAGACCTGCAGGAAACTGCAGTTCGCGCTGTTCCAGGGCGACTTCCTCACGCGCCGCGAGCGCTGGGATTCGCCGGCCATGAGTGCCTCGCGGGTCAAGGTGCTCGACCTCATGAACCGCGTACGCAAAGGCGCGGAGCAGTCGGCGCTCGCCGCACAGATCAAGCTCGACCCGGTGCTGTCGGTGCGCCTGCTGCGCTACGTGAACTCGCCCGGCATGGGCCTCCTCAACAAGGTCGGGGGGATCGAGCAGGCGCTGATGGTCATCGGGCGTGACAAACTCTACCGCTGGCTCACCATGGTGCTATTCACCGGCGGGCAGGGTGGCGAGCTCGATTCGGCGCTGCTCGAAAACGCCCTGGTGCGCGGTCGCCTCGCGGAAGCCTTCGCCAGCCGCATCCTCTCGCGGCGCGAGCAGGACGAGGTTTTCGTCGCCGGTCTTTTTTCGCTGCTCGACGTGGTTCTGCGCATGCCGATGGCGGACGTCCTGAAACAGATCAGTTTGCCGGAAGCGGTCGAAGCCGCGTTGCGCGATCGCAGCGGCCCCTACGCGCCCTTCCTCGAGCTCGCCCTGGCATGCGAGAACGATGACGCGCCGCGGGTCGAGGCGCTCGCCGGCGGCCTGCAACTGGATCTCGCGGAGGTCAACGAAGCCCAGGTCGGCGCGCTGATCTGGGCGCAGGAAGCCGAAGCCGCCTAAGCGCCCGCGTCAGTGCGGCGGTGGCTGCAGCGGGCGGAATGGCCGCGCCTGGGCTCGCAGGAAGCGCGTGAAGAACTCGAAAAACACCAGCCGCGTCGTCTGCACGAAGACCACCAGCGCTTCGAGCGCCACGGCCAAGCCATGGCCGATGACGAACAGCGCCCAAAAACCGGGGCGGCCGGGTGCGCTCGCGGCAACGAGCGGGATCGCCGAAGAGATCGCGGCGTGGGCGAGGGCGAAAGCGCCAACCCGCACGAAGGACAGCGTGTTCATGGCAAGCTGGTAGACGTTCTCCAGCAGCCATCCCCACGCCGGCGCGATCGCGAAGGCCGGGTCGATCCGGCGCCGGATCGGCACGCCGAAAGCGAAGCCAATGGCGGCAAGCAGCGCGCCGAAAGCGCACCACGGGTAAAACCAGGCAGCGATGGCACTCAGGTAGAGAACCAGCAAAGGGCCTTCGCTGAGCAGGGCCGCGAGCCCTTCGCCGCGCCACTGCGCCTCGATGATCGAAAAGACCATGCCGAGCGCGATCAGTGCGGCGCCACCGAGCAAAGGCACGAGAAGGATCTCAAGCGGCGCATCCAGCGGCCGCACCCAGAGCGGATCGATGAGGCCGTCGAGGCCGAACACCTCGCCGAAAACCAGGCCGAACAGCATGGCGGACATACCGCAGGGAATGAGGATGCGCCCCGCGGGCCAGCGGCGGTAGCCCACGGCGCCACAAACGAGCAGGATCAGGCCGTGGCCGATATCCGGGAACATGTAGCCGAACAGCAGCGGCACGATGATGGCCAGTGCGAGCGCCGGATCGACTTCGTTGCGTCCTGGTGTCCCGTACAGCGCGGCGAGCGGGCGGAAGGGCCGGGTCCAGACCGTGTCGCGCAACGCGACCGGCGCCTCCGCTGCGGCGACGAAGCGCACGATGCCGTGTACCCCGCCGGCACGCAGAAGGGCCTCGAGCGCGCCGGGGTCCGGGTAACGGGTCCAGCCCGTGATGCGGCAGCGGGTTTCGTCCTCGCCCTGCGCGCCGGCCTGCGCGACGACCCATTCGAGCAGGGCCACGTCGGCGAGCGCCCGCCGTGCCGCGGGGTCGTTCGACGCGGCCGCGATGGTCTCGTCCAGGCGGCCGATGTCCGCTTCGATGCGGCGCAGGCTTTGCGCGACCCGCTCGCGGGCGCGCTGCGGCGCCTCCCCGAGCCCGGGGGGAATGACGACGCGTTTGCAGTGCGCAGCGCCGGCCTCCTGCTCGATCTGCGCAGCGCTCGCCGCAGGGCCCGCGAGCACGACGAAGCGATGCTGCGCACCCGCGTGCACCGTCTCGACGACCGGCGCGTTTGGTACAACCGGCTGGCGCGAGGGTGGACAGGCGTACAGGCCTCTGTGCAAGAGCGCAGCCGGCTGCGCGAGAAAACGCAGCGTGTCCGCCGTGTGCTGCGCGCTCCCCAGGTACGCATCCAGCAGCTGCAGGTTCTCGCGCTCCGCCGCGAGCGCACGGCGGCGCTCGAGCGCCTGGTCGAGGCCGGCGGCCCATTGCCGGATCGTCTCGAGCGCGTGCGCGGCGGTCTGTTCCGGGGCCTCGACGAGTGCCCCGGCGCGCGCGTTGACGGCGGGAAGATACTGCCGATATGGCGCGATGGTGTCGCGGAATGTCTTGAGCAATGCAGCCAGCGGGCGCGTTTGCAGCGCGAAGTTGAGCGCCGGCCGGCTGTCGAGCTCGACCGCGCCGCTGTCGGCGAGCAGCAGCAGGGCACGAACCGTGTCTTGACGCGGTGTGTAGATTTCAAAATACTGCGTCGCGAGCGGTCTCAACGCCATGTCAGCCAGCCCGATGGAGCATCCCTGCAGCAAACCCTGGTTCGTCTACGTCCTGCGCTGCGCGGACGGAACGCTGTATACCGGCGTGACCACCGATCTCGCGCGCCGCCTTGCCATGCACAACGGCGCCGGCGCGCGGGGCGCGCGCTATACGCGCAGCCGTCGCCCGGTGACGCTCGCCTACCACGAGGAGGTGCCCAGCCGTTCGGCGGCGCTGCGGCGCGAGATGGCCATCAAGCGGCTGGACCGCGGCGCGAAACTCGCGCTGTGCGGCGTGCCGTCGCCGTGATCAGCGCCCGAGCAGCCATTCGATCTGCGGCAGCGCCAGTTCGGTCGCGTGTCTGCCGGCGTCGATGGCGAGCGCCGCGCGGTGGAATTCCATCAGCCCGAGGTCGGCGAGCCGCGGCGCGATCATGACGTCGGCCGGATCGCCGGCCAGCCGTGAACGGGTGATGAAGACCTGCATGATGTTGATGCTGGTCGCGAGCACATCGAGCATCGGTGGCGGCGTCCCGGGCGCGCCCTGGGAGCCGATGCCCAGATCGGCGAGCCCGGCCTGCAGCTTCGCCAGCAGCGCAAAGCCCTCTGCGCCGTGCGCCGCGCTGCGCCGGGGCGCGGATTTCTTCTTCAGATGGCGGCCGAGGAGGTCGGAATTGAGGTCGACGGCGATTACGCACTCGGCGCCGAGCGCGCGGCACAGCGAGACCGGAACGGGATTGACGAGACCGCCGTCGACCAGCCAGCGGTCGGCGATGCGCGCCGGCGTGAACAGTCCGGGCAGGGCGATGGAGGCCCGCACGGCATCGGAGACGCTGCCTTCCTTGAGCCACACTTCGCGCCCCGCGACAAGGTCGGTCGCGACTGCGGCAAACGCCCGCGGCAAGGTTTCGATCGGACGATCGACGAAGTGGCTGCGGAAAAAGTCGATCAGCTTCTCGCCCTTGATGAGGCCGCCGTTGAGCGAAAAATCGAGAAAACCGACCACGGCCTGGACGGTCAGGCCGCGCACCCAGCTTTCCAGGCGGTCGAGTTCGCCGCCGACGTAAGCCGCGCCGACCAGTGCGCCGATCGAGGTGCCGCACACGATGTCCGGTTCGATGCCGGCGCCGGCGAGCGCGCGCAGCACGCCGATATGCGCCCAGCCGCGCGCCGAGCCGCCGCCGAGCGCAAGGCCGATGGGCCGTCTGGGGAGACTGGCTTGCGGCATGATCAGTCCGCTTCGCGGTCGAGCGAGCAGCACTGCACCTGGGCGGCTGGCGGTGCTGCCGGGGCGAGGACGGCGCCGGTCACGGGGTTGGGCCGGAACACCGTGCAGCCCTTGAGGCCGAGACGGTGCGCCTGGCGATAGATGTCCTCGAAGGCCGCGAAGGGATGATCGGCGGCGACGTTGATGGTCTTGGAAATCGCGTTGTCGACGAAAGGCTGCAGGCGCGCCTGCATCGCCAGGTGGGCGAGCGGGTCGACGTCCTCGGCGACACGCCAGGCGGGCGGCAGGCCTTTGCCGCCGCGCGCCTGCCATCGCCAGAACGCGTGGTCGAGCACGGTGTGGGTGTGATAGCGGCCGTCCGCCTCGAGCACCTGGCGCGTCGCCTCGGCGGCGAACACCGGCTCGATGCCGCTGGAGAGATTGTTGGCGAGAAGGCTGATGGTGCCGGCCGGCGCGATGGCCAGCAGATGGCTGTTGCGGATGCCATGGGCGGCGATGTCGGCGGCGATGTCGGCGGGCAGCCGGCGGCAGAACGCGCTGGCGAGAAACGGATCGCGGTCGAATTCCGGGAACGCGCCTTTTTCACGCGCGAGCGCCACCGAGGCGCGATACGCCGTGTCGCGCAGGGTCTGCATCACCCGGCTGGCAAAGTCGCGCGCGGCGTCGCTGTCGTAGGGCAGGCCGAGCATGACCAGGGCATCCGCCAGACCGGTGATGCCAAGCCCGATGCGCCGGGTCCGCCGCGCCTGCTCGGCCTGCGCGGGCAGCGGATAGCGCGAGACGTCGATGACATCGTCGAGAAAGCGCACCGCATCGTGCGTGGCGGCGGCGAGCGCGGGAAAGTCGAAGCGCGCCTCGCTGGCGTAGGCGTCGCTGACGAAGGCGGTGAGATTGAACGAGCCGAGGTCGCACGCGCCGTACGGCGGCAGGGGGATCTCTCCGCACGGGTTGGTGGTGGTGAGAAACTCGCGGTCGTGCAGCGTGTTCTCGCGGTTGATCTGGTCGATGAACAGCACGCCCGGCTCGGCGGTATCGTAGGCCGCACGCACCATGCGCTGCCACAGGTCGCGCGCGCGCACGCGGCGCACCACGCCGCAGGCGACCGGCCCGGCCGTGCCGGTCCAGCGGCGCATGACGGTTTCGCCTGCGGGCGGCGAATCGGGCGCCAGGGGAAAGACCAGCGGCCAGTCGGCGTCGGCATCGACCGCGGCCATGAACGCGTCGCTGACCTGCACCGAAAGGTTGAAGTGCCTCAGCGCGCGCGCGTCGCGTTTGGCGTCGACGAAGGTTTCGATGTCGGGATGGTCGCAGCGCAGCGTGGCCATCATCGCGCCACGACGCGCGCCCGTGGACAGCAGCGTCGCGCACATCGCGTCCCAGATGTGCATGAAGGAAACCGGACCGGAGGCGATGCTGCCCGTGGTGCGGGCCACGGTGCCGGCCGGCCGCAGGGTGGAAAAATCGTAGCCGACCCCGCCGCCCTGCTGCATGGTGAGCGCGCCTTCCTTGAGCGCATCGAAAATGCTGCCGAGATCGTCGGCGATTTCGCCCATCACGAAGCAGTTGAAGAGCGTCACCCGGTTGCCGGTGCCCGCGCCAGCGAGGATGCGCCCGCCCGGCAGGAAGCGAAAACCGTCGCACAGGGTCAGGAAGCGTGCCGCCCAGCGCGTGGCTTCGCCGCCTTCGGCAGCGGCGATCGCGCCGGCCACGCGCTGCCAGGTGTCGGCGATGTCGCGCTCGCCCGGCGCGCGGTATTTGGTCTCCCAGACGTGGCGGGAAATTTCCATCACAAACGGCGATACACTCATGGGCTTTCAGCCTCTGATGCGAGTTCGTCGTTCCATGATAGCTGCAAATCCGGGTGGGCTCGCGGCGTGAGCGCGGCATCCCACCCCTACGCCCGCCTCACGCCCGACTGCGTGCTCGATGCGGTGGAGACCACCGGCCTCGCGCCCGACGGCAGGCTGCTCGCGCTCAACAGCTACGAGAACCGCGTCTACCAGGTGGGGATCGCGGACGGCGCGCCCGTGGTGGTGAAGTTTTACCGCCCCGGTCGCTGGAGCGATGCGGCGATCGGCGAGGAGCACGCTTTCGTCGCGGCGCTCGCCGAAGCGGAGATCCCGGTCGTTCCCGCGCGCGTGCTGCGCGGGCGAACGCTCAACGTGCACGCCGGCTTCCGTTTCGCGGTTCATGCCCGGCATGGCGGGCGCATGCCGGAGTTCGAGCGCGACGACACCCTGCGATGGATGGGCCGTTTCCTCGGCCGTATCCATGCGGTCGGCGCGCGCACGCCATTCCGGCATCGCCCGACCCTCGACGTCGCGACCTTCGGCGAGGCGTCGCGCGATGTCCTGTTGCGCGGCAACTGGCTGCCGGCCGAGCTGCTGCCGGTGTGGACGGGGGTCGTCGAGCAGGCACTCGCCGGCGTGCGGCGCTGCTTCCAGCGCGCGGGCGCGGTGCGAACGATCCGCCTGCATGGCGACTGCCACGCCGGGAACGTGCTGTGGACCGATGCCGGGCCGCACTTCGTCGATTTCGACGACAGCCGCATGGGCCCGGCGGTGCAGGACCTGTGGATGCTGCTGTCCGGCGACGCGGCAACGATGCAGGCGCAATTGCAGCATGTGCTCGCGGGCTACGAGGATTTTTTCGCCTTCGACCGGCGCGAGCTGCATCTCGTCGAAGCCCTGCGCACGCTGCGCCTGATCCACCACGCGGCGTGGCTGGCCCGGCGCTGGGACGACCCGGCTTTCCCGGCGGCGTTTCCGTGGTTCAATACGCAGCAGTACTGGCAGGATCGTATTCTGGAATTGCGCGAGCAGGTGGCGCTGATGGACGAAGCGCCGCTGGCGGCGTGAGACGGCAAGGAACGGTGACGCGATGTGTGGCATAGCAGGTGAATTCCGCTTCGATGGCAAGGCGCCGGACGCGGCGGCGATGGCGCGCATGCTGGCCAAGCTGGCGCGGCGCGGGCCGGATGGCGAGGGCGAGTACGCGGCAGGTGCGGTGCGGCTGGGCCACCGGCGGCTGGCGGTCATCGATCTGTCGGAGCGTTCGCGGCAGCCCATGGTCGATGCGGCGCTGGGGCTCGCCCTGGTGTTCAACGGCACGATCTACAACTATCCGGCGCTGCGCGCGGAGCTGATCCGTCGCGGCCACAGGTTTTTTTCCGACGGCGACACCGAGGTCATCCTGCGCGCCTACGCCGAGTGGGGCGAAGCCTGCGTCGAGCGTCTGCACGGCATGTTCGCCTTCGCCATCCACGATGGCGAAAAGCTTTTTCTCGCCCGCGACCGCCTGGGCATCAAGCCGCTGTACTACGCCGAGGACGCGCGCCATTTCCGCTTCGCGTCCAACACCCAGGCGCTGCTCGCGGCCGGCGAGGTGGACACGCGCATCGACGCGGTGGCGCTGCATCACCTGTTCACCCTGCACGCCGTGGTGCCGGCGCCGCGCACCATCCTCAACGGCGTGCGCAAGCTCGCGCCCGGCACGACGCTCACCGTCACGCCCGACGGGCGTCTCGCGCATCGCCGTTACTGGCACCTCGACGCGCTCCGCCCGGCGACACCGAAAACCGAGGCGCAGTGGGCCGAGGCGATCGAGGCGTGCCTGAAGGACGCGGTGCGCAAGCGCAGCGAGGTGGCCGACGTCAAGGTCGGCGTGCTGCTCTCGGGGGGGCTGGACTCCAGCCTCCTGGTCGCGCTGCTCGCCGAACAGGGCGTGAACGACCTGTTGACCTTTTCCATCGGCTTCGAGGATCAGCCCGAAGAAGCCGGCAGCGAATTCGAGTATTCCGATCTGGTGGCGGCACGCTACGGCACCCGTCACCACAAGTACCGCATTCCCAACAGCGAGGTTCTCGAGCGGCTGCCGGAAGCGGTGGACGCCATGAGCGAGCCCATGTTCGCGCAGGACGCGGTCGCGTTCTACCTGCTTGCCGAGCGCGTCGCCGAGACGGTCAAAGTGGTGCAGAGCGGCCAGGGCGCCGACGAGGTGTTCGGCGGCTATTTCTGGTACGGCGCGATGGCGGCCGACACCGAAGGCAGCGCGCTGGAACGTTTTCGGCGCCATTACTTCGACCGCGACCACGATGAATTCCTGAGCATGGTGACCCCGCCGTGGCACGGGCCGGATTACACCGCCGAGCTGATCGCCGCACGCCTGGCGGAACCGGGCGCCGAGGAATTCATCGACCAGGTGCTGCGCCTCGACGTCACCACCCTGATCACCGACGACCCGGTCAAGCGCGTCGACAACATGACCATGGCCTGGGGGCTGGAAGCGCGGGTGCCCTTCCTCGACCACCAGCTGGTCGAACTGGCGGCGCAGATGCCGCCGGCGTTGAAGCTCGGCTCCGGCGGCAAGCACATCCTCAAACGCATCGCGCGCGGACGCGTTCCCGATGCCGTGATCGACCGCAAGAAAGGCTATTTCCCGGTGCCGGCGATGAAGTACGTGCGCGGCGCGTTTCTCGAGTTCATGCGCGCCATCCTCGATTCCGAGGCGTGTCGGCGGCGCGGCCTGTACCAGCGCGCCTACGTGGAAAAGCTCCTCGCCGAGCCCGAGGCGCACCTGACGCGCATCCACGGCAGCAAGTTATGGCAGCTCGCCGCGCTCGAATTCTGGTTACAGCGCCATGTGGATTGAACGTCTGGGCCTGGTGCTCGCACTGTGCAGCGGCGTGGCGCTCGCGCAGGACGTGCCCGACGGATTTCGCGCCTGGGTCCAGGGCCTGCGGCCCACGGCGCTGCAGCAGGGCATCTCGGCGGCGACCTTCGATGCCACGCTCGGCAACGTCGCACCCGTGCCGCGCGTCCTCGAACTCGACGCCCGGCAGCCGGAATTCGTGCAGACCTTTCTGGATTACCTCGAACGGCGGGTCACGCCCAACGTCGTCGCCCAGGGCCAGCGCGCGCTGGCCGAGAACGCCGCGCTTTTCGCCGCGGTGGAAGCCCGCTATCCGGTGCCGCGCGCCGTGCTCGCCGCGTTCTGGGGCCTGGAGACCGGCTACGGCGCGCACCTGGGGGATTTCCCCGTCCCTGCGGCGCTCGCCACGCTGGCGTACCAGGGACGGCGCAGCGGATTCTTCCGTGACGAGCTCATCGCCGCGCTGAAAATCGTCGACGCCGGCCATGTCGACGCGAGCGCGTTGCGTGGCTCGTGGGCGGGCGCGATGGGGCAGATGCAGTTCATGCCCTCGACGTTCGGCGCCTACGCCGTGGATGGCGACAACGACGGGCGCACCGACCTCTGGCGCTCGCTCGCCGACGCGCTGCATTCCGCGGCCAACTATCTGACGCGCATCGGCTGGCGGGCCGGCGAGCCGATCGCCGTGGAAGTCGTGCTGCCGGAGGGCTTCGACCTGCGCCGCTCCGGGGCCCGGGTCCGCCTGCCGGTCGCCACCTGGTCCGAACTCGGCGTGCGCCCCGCGTCCGGCGGCGCGCTGCCGACCGTGTCCGGACGCGCCGCGCTGCTCCTCCCGCAAGGTCATCGCGGCCCGGCGTTTCTGACCTTCGACAACTTCGACGTGGTGCTGCGCTGGAACCGTTCGGTCAATTACGCCCTCGCCGTCGCGCATCTGGCGGCACGCCTGGAAGGCGGCGCGCCGCTGGTCGGCGGCCGTGACGCCGAGCGCGAGGCGCTGTCGGCCGAGCGGCTGCGCGCCTTGCAAGGCGCGCTGACCGCGCTCGGCTTCGATGCCGGCCCGGCCGACGGGCTGCCCGGCCCGCGTACCGAGCTGGCGGTGCGCCTGTTTCAGATCACCCACGGCCTGCCCGCCGACGGCTACGCCTCGCCGTCGCTCGCCGCGCGCGTCGAATCCGCGTTCAGCGCCGCGAAGGCGGCCGGCCGGCTGGCGTGCGCGCCCCTCGCAGCCAGCGGTACGGGCTGCGATTAGCGGATATCACGCCCACTTCTTGCCGAGCTCCTCTAGGCCAGCCTTTTGCAAATCCTCCGGGCTCATCAGAATGCGAAATTTACAATTGGCCTGGAAGTTGAGAAAGAATGGCTCTGAAAAAGTGGGCACATCCGACGGACTTTGTACGTTAATCACGAAGATTGCGCCGCGTTTTCCGTCTTGCTCCGTGAAGTAGGCCGCCTCCGGCTTGATTGTTTCGAGGATACGCCCAATGATCTCGCCCGCCTTTCCGCTCCTGACGAGGGAGTTGAAAGGCTCATGTGGGATTTCGACGGTAAGTAGCATTTTCATATGATGAGCTCCTTCTGTTGCGGCATTTGAAGGCGGTGCCGCACACGCCTAACG
>Ga0272446_1003518_pt1 | contig 19625 bp, 17 predicted proteins | sample YNPCB0061_FD_194587 | JGI IMG/M metagenome (GOLD analysis project Ga0272446, IMG submission 194587) | Hot spring microbial mat communities from Yellowstone National Park, WY, United States - YNP-CB-006-1 | ecosystem: Environmental > Aquatic > Thermal springs > Hot (42-90C) > Sediment | place...
CCCGCATGCGGGCCAGAGTCCACACGAGCCCCCGGCAATCGCCGGGTGCGCGGGCGTCCGGCCCGCATGCGGGCCAGAGTCCACACGAGCCCCCGGCAATCGCCGGGTGCGCGGGCGTCCCGCCCGCATGCGGGCCGGAGGCCCGCGTACCCAGGTTTGCCAGCAGGATCTTGCAACGCCTTTGGGGCGGTGAGCCGCTCCGTACCCCACCGCGCGAGGCGGACGGTGCACAAGCCCTGAGGTTCACGTCCTGTGTGTACAATGACAGAGGAAATTGAGGTTATCGCTCGCAGGCGATCAGCAACCGCTGGCACGTCTGGCTTAGCCCGGGCTGGAGGAGAGGTATGAAGCGCTCGATCTGTCTGTACTGTGGCTCGCGTCCTGGCACCAATCCAGCCTTCATGGCGGACGCGGCGGCGTTTGGGCGTGCGGTTGCCGCGCGCGGGTGGCGGCTGATCTACGGTGGTGGCGATGTGGGTCTGATGGGGATTGCTGCACGGGCCGCGCTGGGTGCTGGTGGTGAAGTGATCGGCATTATCCCGCGCGCACTGCTGGAGCGGGAGCAGGGCCTTGCCGAGGTGAGCGAGCTGATCATCACCGAGACGCTGCGTGAACGCAAGGGGCTCATGTTCGAGCGCAGCGACGCCTTTGTGGCCCTGCCCGGTGGCTTCGGCACCCTCGAGGAAGTCGTCGAGACGCTGACCTTGCGCCAGTTGCGCTACCACAACAAGCCTATCTATTTTCTCGACACAGCCGGCTTCTTCCAGCCGCTGCTCCAGTTCTTCGATCACGCCCTGGCGGCGGGCTTTATCCGTCCGGATCATCTGGGCCTGTTCGAGGTAGCCGCTGATGTGCCTACGTTGATGGAACGGCTTGAAGGCAGGCCATAGGGGGAGCAACTGCCACCGGTCATGCCAGAAGGCCTACGGATAACTATTTGGTCATCATTCACCGCGCCGCATCATATGTCGGCCATGGAGCGTTAGATCCCTTAGGAAAGCCCTGTTCGAGCGGTGCGCGCCGGCACTCGTTGTGCGGGGCAGGGCGCGTGTTGGCGAGGTAGCTTACACTTTTTTGCTTGCAGACGCGGTAGCCGCTTGCTATACTGGTTCCTGGATAATACACGCAAATAGTAGAGCCAGTTGCGGAAATTATCCCGATCGTTAAGCCACCAACAAACGATTGCTGATGAGAAGGAGTTGCCATTCGTCAGACTGACGAGATAAGCGACAGCGGAACGTGCGCCAACACGTTCCGCCGCTAACCACCACGTCTTTCCTTCCATTGCCGGGCAGCAAGGGAGAAGCTCGTCGTGGTCGCCCCGATTATACCTCACGTTAACCTCTGCCACAAGGGCGATCACCCACGTATTCTGTCCATCGTTCCATCCTGGAGCCGGCTTTTTCGCACAGGTCTTGTCGTGCGATCGCCGTGAGGATGGGCCACGCTCTGTCGCCAGTTCATAGCTGGAGGTAGTACTGCGCCATGACGCTTTTCGGGAGTCAATCGATGTTCAAGCCCATTCGTAACCGCCATTTGCTCCTCAGCGATCTCGTGCTGCTGCCCATCGCGGCTTTCGGCGGCTTCGTCCTCCGCCTCGAGCGCCTGCACCTGGGCGAGTTCTGGCCAGGCTTCGCGCTCTTCACCGCCCTTGCTGTGCCGTGCGTGATGGCGCTCTTCTGGGCAACCGGGAACTACACGCGCTACTGGCGCTATGCTTCAGTCTACGATCTGCTCACGCTCTACGCTGCGCTTACTGGTGGCACGGTGCTTGCCGGTGCTGGCCTGCTTGTTCATCGCAGTGTTAGCGGGGTGGTCCTTGTGCCGCTGTCGATCCCGTTCATCTTCCTGCTGCTGGCCAGCGTGGCCATTGCCATGCCGCGCCTTGCGCTGGGTCTGCTCCCCGCCTTCAAGTCACGGCGCAAGGCCGCCCCCAGTACGCTGCAGCGGGTGCTGGTCATGGGCGCCGGGGGTGTTGGCGCCCATCTCGTGCAGCAGCTTCGCGATCACCCTGAGTTCGGCATGCAGGTCGTTGGTCTGCTCGATGACGACCCGCTCAAGCATGGGATGCACATCCACGGCGTTCCGGTACTCGGGACCTTCGAGGCCATCCCGGAGGTGGCGCGCGCGACCCACGCCGGTGCGCTGATCATCGCGATCTCGGGTCTGTCAGGCCGGAAGGTGCGCCGGATCGTCACCCTGTGCGAGACGGTTGGCCTGCGCACCAAGATCGTTCCCGGCCTCCACGACCTGCTCGATTCGCGGGTGAGTTTCACCCAGATCCGCGATGTGCAGATCGAAGACCTGCTGCGCCGCGAGCCGGTCGCCACGGATATCTCGGCGGTGCGCCAGTTGCTCCAGGGCCGGCGGGTGCTGGTCACTGGCGGCGGTGGCTCGATTGGCAGTGAGCTCTGCCGCCAGATCCTCGACTGCGCGCCGGCTGAGCTGATCGTGCTGGGCCACGGCGAGAACAGTGTCTTCGAGATCTACCACGAGCTGCTGCGCCGCGTGGCTGCCCAGACTGACGCAGGCGTGAAGACGGTGATCCATCCGGTCATTGCCGACATCCGGGAGCCGGACCGGCTCGACGAGGTCTTTGCGGAGCTCCGGCCCGAGGTGGTCTTCCACGCCGCTGCCCACAAGCACGTTCCGCTGATGGAGCGCAATCTGCGCGAGGCGTTTACCAATAACGTCCTGGGGACGCGCAACCTGCTGGCCGCCGCTGAGCGCCACGGCGTCGAACGGTTGGTGATGATCTCGACGGACAAGGCGGTCAATCCAACCAGCATCATGGGGGTCAGCAAGCGAGTGGCCGAGTTGCTGGTCCACCAGACGGCGAAACGGAGTGGTCGTCCCTACGTGGCGGTGCGCTTCGGCAACGTGCTCGGCAGTCGTGGTTCGGTGCTGCTGACCTTTAAGCGGCAGATCGCGGCGGGTGGCCCGATCACAATTACCCACCCGGAGATGCGCCGCTTCTTTATGACCATCCCCGAGGCCGTGCAACTGGTCTTGCAGGCGGCTGTGCTCGGCCACGGTGGTGAGGTGTTCACGCTCGATATGGGTGAGCCGATCAAGATCGTCGATCTGGCGCGCGATATGATCGAGCTCTCGGGCCTGCAGGTTGGTGAGGATATCGAGATTGTCTACTCGGGCTTGCGCCCCGGCGAGAAGCTCTATGAGGAGCTGTTCGTGCCCGGTGAAGAGTATCGCCGGACCAGCCACACCAAGATCTTCATCGCGTCCAACGCCAGTTCACTGGTGCCGGTGAATCTCGATCAGCAGATCGCGGAACTTGAGTACGCCACCCTCCACGGCGACCGGGACGGCATCCTGACGGTTGTGCAGGAACTGGTGCCAAACCACTGCCTCGAGCAGATCCTGGCCGGGTTGCCGGAGCAACAGGCCCGGCCGGCGCCAGAAGCACCGCTGGCGGCCCACGCCCTTGGCGAACGCCCTGACCAGCATTGGGCAAAGAGCTCACCCGCTCAGGTGCCCGGTGGTGCGCCAGCGTCCGCACGGGCAACGGTTCCTGGTCCAGCGTTCCCGGCGACGATCCGGCCCGCGACGGCCGAATAACCGCCCATCCGACCGATCAGCGGCGCGCAACAAACAGCCCTACGTGGGGCTGTTTGTTGCATTTGCGCAGCCGGGTGCGACACAAGGTATCGTATGATACGATTGGACGTCAGCGCGTAGAGGCACGCTGGCGACGCGACCTGGAATGAGGAGCCCCCATGACGATCCAATTCGGCACCTTTGTGCCCCAGGGCTGGCGGCTGGATCTGATCGAAATCGCCGACCCGATCACCAAGTATGAGGCGATGACCGCCGTTGCCCGGACGGTCGACGCGATCGATGTCTATGACTCGATCTGGGTCTACGACCACTTCCATACCGTGCCGCGCATCGAGCGCGAGGCCGTCTTCGAGGCCTGGACGATCACCGCCGCGCTGGCCCGCGATACGCGGCGGGTGAAGGTGGGCCAGATGGTTACCTGCATTGGCTACCGCAACCCGGCCCTGGCCGCCAAGATCGCCTCGACGGTGGATGTGCTTAGCCACGGGCGGCTCTACTGCGGCATCGGCGCCGGCTGGTACGAGCACGAGTGGCGCGCCTACGGCTATGGCTTCCCCGAGACGCGCGACCGCATGCGCGCCTTTCGCGAGGCGACCCAGATTATGGTCAAAATGTGGACGGAAGAGACCCCGACGTTTGCGGGGGAGTACTTCCACATCCGTGGCCCGATCAACGAGCCGAAGGGGGTGCAGCAGCCCTACCCCTCGCTCTGGATCGGCGGCGGCGGCGAGCAGGTGACGCTCAAGCTGGTGGCCCAGTATGGCAATGCTTCCAACTTCAGCGGCAGTCCTGCTGAAATCCGGCATAAGTGCGCCGTCCTGCGCGAGCACTGCGTCGCCGTGGGCCGCGACTACGACACGATCATCAAGTCTACCAACGTCAACATCATCTTTGTGCCCCCCGGTCAGACGGAGGAGCAGGCCACGGCGCCGCTGCGCGCACTCTATGGCTGGAGCCTCGAGGACGCGCAGCGCAATGCTATCGTCGGCACGCCCCAGCAGGTCGCTGAGCGACTGCACGCCCTCACGGAGGCTGGTATCACCTACGTTATCACCTACTTCCCGCGTGTCGCCTACGACCACACGCCGTTGCATCGCTTCGCCGAGGAGGTGGCGCCCCTGCTTCGATAGGGTGCCCTTCGCGCCTCCCCGTGCGCCGTTCGTGCCGGCGATCTGCTACAATCGCCGGAATAGGGGCACGATGGAGCCACGGATAGCGATGACCAGCGACCAGCGGGACGTGGACGACAGCGCACTGAGGAGCAGCGATGCCCGGTGGCAGCGGCTGCTGCGCCGTCCGCGTCCCCTGTGGCGGCCAGCGGTGGCCGGGGTCTACGACCTGTTCCTGCTGGTGCGCGAGGCCCGCTTCGCTCTGGCCGGCTTCGCCATCCTGGCACTCATCAACGCCGCCTACTTGCTCTTCGTTTACGACCATGTCGCGGCTGGCGTGCCGCGCTTCACCGTGCTCTCCGCGCTCTACGAGACCATGCGGATGATGTCGCTGGAGACCGACCTGCCCATCCCCGAGGGCGATCTGCTGGGCGACCTGCTCTTCTTCATCACGCCGCTGCTCGGCCTGGCCCTGGTCTTCCAGAGCATCCTCAATTTCGGGCGCTTCATTGTCGATAAGGGCAGCCGCCGTGAAGGCTGGCAGATCTCGCTGGCGCGCACCTACCACAACCACGTGATCGTCTGCGGCCTGGGCAGTGTCAGCTCGCGGGTGATCCGCGAGTTGCTCGAGGCCAACTATGGGGTGGTCGCGATCGAGCGCGACTGGAGCAGCGAGTTCCTCGAGCCGACCCTGGCCCTCGGCGTGCCGGTGATCCATGGCGACGCGCGCAATCCCGAGGTGCTGCGCGATGCGGGGCTCTTCCGCGCCCGCAGCCTGATCGCCGGCATCAGCGATGACCTGGCGAATATCGAGATCGGCCTCTCGGCTCGCCGCCAGCGCGCAACGCTGCCGATCGTCCTGCGCATCTTCAACGACGAGCTTGACCTGAACCTGGAGCAGACCTTCGGCCACAACCGTGTGTTCAGCACCTCGGCCCTGGCCGCGCCAACGCTGGCTGCCGCGGCGCTGGGCCGTTCGATCGCCTATGTGCTGCCACTGCCGCCGCGCTTTGCCCACCCCGATGGCGCGCCGCGCTTGATGGGCGTCCTCCAGCTGACGATCGCCCCGGGCAGCAGTCTGGTCGGCGCGCGTGAGGCGCTGGAGGATCGCTATGGCGTGCGCGCCCTGCTGCACAGCAAAGCGGGGCCGCAGCGTAACGGCGCGCGCCACCGTGAGGAGCCGCAGCCGTTCGAGCGTGGTGACCTGGTGGCCCTGCTGGGGCCACTCGAACGACTCGAGCAACTCCGCCTGCTCAACCGTCACAACGGTACGGATGGCGAGCCCGGGCTGCGCAGCTTTAGCCTGGCGCCGCGTCCCGGGGCCGAGCGAGCCTATGATACGGTGATCGTCTGCGGGCTCGGCAAGATCGGCTTCCGCGTGGTGCGCTCGCTTGAGCGCATGCGCCCCCGCCCGCGCGTCGTGCTGGTCTATCAGAGCAGCGACACCGACCCCGAGCTGATCGAGGAGGTCCGTGGCCTGGTGGCCGCGTCGCACCACGGCGATGCGCGGCTGACTGCGGTTCTGTGCCAGGCCGGGATGGAGCGCGCCTGCGCGCTGATTGCCGCCACCGGCGACGACCTGACCAACATGCAGATCGGCCTGGCGGCCCGCCGCCTTGCTCCCGACATCGACCTGGTGCTGCGGGTCTATAATGAGGATCTGGCCGAGCGGCTCGAGACCCTGTTTGGCGCTCACACCACCTTCAGTGTGCCGGCCCTGGCTGCCCCGACGCTGACGGCAGCGGCCGTGGTGCGCGGGGTAGACTACGCGATCGAGGTCGGCGAGCAGATCTACTCGACGACAACGCTCGTGGTTGACCCTGCGGGTGACCTGGACGGGCGCACGGTTGCTGCGGTGCGTGCGCAATCAGGCGTGCTGGTGCTGGCCTTGCGCCGCGCCGGGCGCCAGTTGCCCGTGAGGCTGGACACCGTGCTCCAGGCCGGTGACGAACTGGCTGTCCTGGTCGATCTGCCCCGCCTAGAGCGGCTGCAGGACCGAGCGCCCCACGTGCGGGGGCTTGCCGCGGCCAGTGTGGTTGGCAGTGGCGATGGCGTGCCCGCTGTGGAAACCGACGGGGCAGAGGCGCTGCTCGCGACGCTGCTCCTCAGCGAGCTGCCAGCAGCGCCGGAAGCGTCGCCGCGGGCCGGGCCGGGCCGGCACCCTGACCAGTGAAGTGATGTCGTGTGGCCCGTGCCCGCCTGTAAGACCAATTGGCATTGAACAAGCCGCATACGCACTCCAGCCAGAGCGCATTGCAACGCCATTGCGGCAATCCACAATCCAAAATCTACAATCTACAATGGTATAAGGCCCTACACCCTGCGCCAGCGGCGTGTCGGCGAGGCGGCGGATTGGGAGAAGCCCGCCTGCCGCTCACGCTCGATCAAGGCGCAGAAGGTGCGAACCACGTCCGGATCGAAGAGGGTGCCGGCGTGCATACGCAGGTAGCGCAGCGCCTGCTCGTGGGACCAGGCCCGGCGGTACGGGCGGTCGGAGCGGAGCGCGTCCCAGACATCGACCACGGCAAAGATCCGCGCGGCGAGCGGGATGTGCTCGCCCGCGAGACCACGCGGATAGCCCGTGCCGTTCCAGCGCTCGTGATGGCAGTAGGGGATGTCGAGCACGGGGCGCAGGAAGTCGATCGGGGCGAGCAGTGTGTAGGCGAACTCGGGATGCTTGCGCATCACCGCCCACTCATCATCGGCCAGCGGGCCCGGCTTGTGCAGGATCGCGTCCGGGACGCCGATCTTGCCAATATCGTGCAGCATTGCGCCGCGGCGAACGTGCTCGAGTTGCTCGCCGCTGATGCCCATCGCCTGGGCCAGGCGCACCGCCAGCGCCGTCACGCGGGCGCTATGGCCCTCTGTCTCGCGGTCGCGCAGGTCGAGCGCCCGCGACCAGCCCGAGAGGGTCGTATCGTATGAGGCCAGCAGGGCCCGATTGGCGCGCTCGAGGGCCCGGCGCTGCCGGTCGAGCTGCTCGGCGGCCTGGCGCTCGCGTTCGGCGGCCTGGCGCTCGCGTTCGGTGGCGCGGGCCAGGATGCGGGCGGTGAAGCTGTAGAGCAGCCCGCCCGTCACGGCGACGAACGCCAGACCCTGGAGCACGTAGGCGCCGGGCTGTGGGGCTGTCGGGACCAGATAGGCGACCAGCAGCCACAGGGCAGCAAGGACGGCATAGACCAGCATCACGATCGTGGCGGTGCGCCGGGCGGTGGCGAGGGCGCCGCCGGAGCCCGCAGTGGCCTGATAGTCGACCGGCTCCTCGGGCCGGTCATGTCGTTGGATGGTGATCGACACAGGCGACGATCCTCCCGCCGTGGGCACGCAGCGCACTGTTGTCGGCTGTGGTGGCTCGTGATGTCGGCTCGTGCGAAAGACAGGGACGCCAGGCACTGCCCAATGCCCGGATCGGCGATCTGGTCGCGGCAACATCGGCGCGGGGCAGGATCCGAACACATGACACGGTACGTTGCTGCCAGTGTAGCACAAGCTTCTGCGGCTGCCTACCGTTATGGGCCGTTGCCGGCGCCAGGTGAACAGATTGCTATCTGGCGCGCGCGGCAGGCCGGTCTGGTTGAAGGAAATGAAAGATATCTCAGCTTCTTCGCACCATATTTGTAACAGACTTGCGGTATGATAGAGTCGTGGGAGGTCGTGACAAGGCGAACAACGTACACCGCAGTACGCGCTGGCTGACCCTCACCGAGACGCTCTGGATTGGGTACCGGAGCGGACCAGTCGCCACCCCCCTCTCCATCGCACCTGGCGTCACAGCCGCCCGGCTGAACCGGTATCCACAGAAAGGACGCCTGCTGTGACCGACATCGACATCGACGCCTTGAGCATCGAAGAGCTTGAGCAGCTGCGCGACGCCGTCAACCAGCGTCTGCTGCAGTTGCGCTACAGCAACCGGCACTCCCTGCCCGAGCTGCTGCGTATGCTCGAAGAGCTCAAGATGGTGCTCAACGACCAGGGTAAGCAGTGGCGCTCGCTTGAGCGCTGGCAGTGGATGGACGGTCAGATCCGGTTCTGGCTGAATCCCACCGACCAGGTACAGTACCAGCCCGGCTGGTACACGATCGACGAGCTCATCCAGTGGTCCCGCGGCTCCGGCCCGGTGCTGATCCGCGAGGAAGAGGAAGAAGAGGACGAGGAGATCTGGACCGACGTCGGCGGGGTGCGCATTCGCTGGCTCCCCGATGGGTCGATGCAGCGCGAGTAGGGCCGAAGCAGTGGCGCAGTCAATGCACCGGCCCGACAACGGGGCGGGGCCAACCGCGCACATCTGCTCGGCTGGTGGACTGCGCCTCCTCATCTCCCTGGCACGAGGCCTATGGGCTCCGAGTACTTTGGCCTCGGCTACGATGGCCCCCCATTCACCCTCTTCTCAGCGGCGCATGTGTGGCCCCTGGGCGCCGTTGCGCTGATCTGCGTCCTGGTGGCCGTGTTTACCCCGCGCCTCGGCGCCCCGGGCCGTGAGGCGCTGCGCTGGGGCCTGGCACTCTTCAGTCTCGCCAACTGGCTCGGCTGGGACCTCTGGCAGCGCGCCAATGGTGTCTGGAGCCTCGCCTACTCGCTGCCCTTGCACCTCTGCACCTTCGCGGTGCCGCTCACGGCTCTACTGCTCGTGACCCGTAGCTACCGGCTCTACGAGGTGCTCTACTTCTGGGGCTTCGCTGGCTCCACGCAGGCCATGCTCACCCCGGATCTGACGACCAGCGGCTACAACTTTCCCCATTTCGTCTACTGGATCTTCTGGACCTCCCACGGGATCATTCTCTGGGCAGTGGTCTTTGCCGCTGCGGCCTGGGGCTACCGGCCCACGGTGCGTTCCATCGTGCGCGTCATCGTCTTCACCAACCTGTACCTGCTGATCGTCGCGCTTGCCAACTGGCTTACGGGCGGTAACTACATGTTCATCGCCCGCAAGCCCGACTTCCCCTCGCTGATCGACTTCCTCGGCCCGTGGCCCTGGTACATCATCCCCCTGCAGCTGATCGGCGTGCTCGCCTTCGCGATCGTCTACCTGCCGTATGCGATCGACGACTGGCGGCGCGCGCAGCGTGGGGCGGTACCCTCCCACTGACGGGAGGCCAGTGCTATACTGTCAGTGGAGCGTGATGAGTTGCTCAGGTCGACGCGAGGCGTAGCATGAGCGAGTTGATCACGGCCGAGCCCGTGCTGATCGTGGGTGGCTTCGGCAGCACTGCCCAGGCGTACGAGCCGCTGCGTGGCCACCTGGCAATGGTGAGCGGCCGCCCGGTGGCCGTAGCGCCGATCGGGCTGCTCGACTGGGCCAGCGTGGTTGCCAGCGATAGCTACGGCGCGCTGCTGCGGATCCTTGATCGGTCCGTCCGCGCGACACTCGCCGCCCACCGCGCGCGGCGGCTGACGATCGTGGCCCATAGCGCCGGTGGCGTGCTGGCCCGCATCTACCTCGGCGATCGCCCGTATGGGCCGCGCCGCCTCGTCTACAACGGCTTTGAGCGGGTCAGCACCCTGGTCACGCTTGGCACGCCCCACAGCGCCAGCCGGCGCGGGCGCCAGGGGGGCCTCAACCAGATCGTCTTTGCCCAGGAACAGTACCCCGGCGCCTACTGGCGCTTTATTCGCTATGTCTCGGTGATGGGCAAGGGTATCTTCGGCGATAGCGCAGGCCCACCGCCGGAACGGGGCGCCTGGCAGAGCTACAACCTGATCAGTGGCGAGGGCGCCCAGTGGGGCGACGGCGTCGTGCCGCTGGCGAACGGCCTGCTCGAAGGCTCACGGCGTGTCACCCTGCCCGGGCTGCGCCACGACCCGCGCCCCGACCGGCCCTGGTATGGGACGAGCCTGGCCATCGTGCGGGCCTGGTGGGAGCAGGTAGAGCTCGCCGAACAGGCGCCAACCGCCGGTACCCGCTCGTAACTGGCCGGCGATGGTGGCACTATGCGCGCCTTTATACCTGATGTAGACAACTATCGGCACATCACGGTTGCACAAGCGCGCTGTGCCGTGTACTATATGTACAAGCTACTGCCCTAGAGACAGGTCCTGCATGCGCATTCTCTTCTACACCGGCAAGGGCGGCGTCGGGAAGACCAGTGTGGCTGCCGCAACCGCCCTGCGCTGTGCCCAGCGTGGCTATCGCACGATCGTGCTCAGTACTGATGCGGCCCACTCGCTCGGCGACTCCCTGGGGGTTGAGCTGCGCGCTGAGCCCATCCAGGTCCATCCGAACCTCTGGGCCCAGGAGATCAACGCCCTCCACGAGCTGGAGTCAAGCTGGGGCCAGGTCTCCAAATACCTGGCGGACCTGCTGGCCTGGCAGGGGGTCGAGACGATCGCCCAGGGTGAGCTCTCGGTCATCCCCGGTACCGAGGAGTTGTTCAGTCTGCTCCAGATCAAACGCCACTACGACGATCAGAAGTACGACGTGATCGTCGTAGATGCGGCGCCCACCGGTGAGACACTGCGCCTGCTCTCCTTGCCCGACATTATGCGCTGGTGGATCGCGCGGCTCTTCCCGATCGCCCGCGCGCTGCTGAAGGTGGTGCGCCCCGTGGCGAAACGGGTCACCGATATGCCCATCGCCGAAGACGATGTGCTCGCCTCGGCCCAGCAGGCCATCGATGCCCTGGTGGACGTGCGCCATATCCTCACCGACCAGCAGGTGACCACCGCGCGCATCGTCATGAACCTGGAGAAGATGGTCATCCGCGAGGCGCAGCGCAGCCTGACCTATCTGAGCCTGTTTGGCTATGCGGTCGATGCGGTCGTGGTCAATCGCATTCTGCCCCCTGATGTGGACCGCCATTTTGCGTCCTGGCGCGCGATGCAGCAAGAGTACGCGCCCCAGGTCGACGAGATGTTCGAGCCGCTCCCCATCCTGCGCGCCCCCCACTTCGACCGCGAGGTGATCGGCCCTGAGTTGCTCAGCCAGCTGGCCGACCGGCTCTTTGCCCACCGCGACCCCGCCGAGTTCCTCTACCGCGGCCCCGTGCAGCGCGTGGAGAAGATGCATGGCGGGTATGATCTGATTGTGCCGCTGCCCTTTGCCTCGGAGGACCAGGTGCACCTCGCCCAGAGCGCGGACGAACTGCTGATCTCCGTTGGCTGGCATCGCCACCGCATCGCGCTACCCCAGTCGCTCGCGCGCTTGCGTGCCCAGGATGCCTACTTCGAGGATAACGTCCTGCGGGTCGTCTTCCGCAAAGATGCGGCCTGAACGCGCTTGCCGCGGGCGGCCTGCTGTGTTACAATCCAGGGCAGTGCGCCGCTCTGGCGCTGTTTTGCTGCGTACACATGAAAAGGATTGTGACCAATGGCCACCAAGAAGGGCAATCGCATCATCATCAAGCTCAAGAGCACCGAGAGCGGCCACAGCTATACAACGATGAAGAACCGCCGCAACGACCCGAGCCGGCTTGAACTGAAGAAGTACGATCCGATCGTTCGCCGGCACGTGATCTATCGCGAGACGAAGTGAGCGTGGTTCGGCTCACAGACGGAGAAACAACCAGACGGCCTGCCAGGCGCACAGCGACAGTCAGCGCCGGCAGGCCGTTCTGATGGGTTCGTAGCTCGTTGCGCTCAGGGGATCTTGCGGCGGCGGTTCAGGGCCAGTTCACCCTGGAGCCGGTCACGCTCGGCGAGCAGTTCGCGATAGGCCGCCTCGGCGCTGATCTGGGCGGCCCGCGCTGCGTCGCGCTCGGCGGTGAGGGCGAGCACGCGCCGGCGCAGGGCGAGCAGGTCCTGCTCGGTGCGCAGGACGCGCCCGTTGGCTTCGAGCGCATCGGCTCGCCGTTCGACCAGTTCGCCCTGCAGCCGCTCGCGATCGCGGCGGGTGATGATCAGTTCGTCACGGAGCAAGCGCAGCCGGGGGGCGAGGAAGGCGCCGGTCACGAGGGCACCCAGCAGGATCCCGAGGAGCACCGAAATGGCGGCGAACACGGCCTTTTCCCTTTCACTGCGGCGAACACGGACGGACGCGGCTGTGGGGAAGATGGCGCTACCTGTCGTCGCGAGCAGGCGCGCTGTGCGGTGAAGCAGCCCGGGCCCAGGACCATGGTCTCCCGTGGAGGCCAGATGGGGACAGGCACGAGTATACGACACAATCGCGCACATGGCTAGTGCGATTTTTTGCAAGTTCTCGGCTACGTTCCCGTGCCCGTGGTGGATGCTGTGGATGCGGCGCCGATCTGGGCACGCCCGGGAGCGAGGCGACCCGCCGTTGACGGCGTTCGCCGGTAGGCGTGCTCGTGCTCCCGGGAGCCACGTGAAACTTCCGCCCCGGTTTGCCAGGTTGCTCAGAACAGATAGCCGGCCTGCGCTTCCATGCGCGGTGGAAGCTCTGTTGCCCCGAGCAGCGCGAGCAGATCGCGTTCGATCTCCCGGCAGTAGGCCGTTAGCGGCACGTCTGTGATGCGGTTCTCAAAGGGATCTTCGTTCACCGCGCCGGTGCGCTCGATCGTCGTAAATAGAAAGGCGATCAGCGCACTGAGCGGGATCACCAGCCAGGCGACCCCGTCGGCGGCTAGCGTCTTGATCAGAAAAAACGGCAGCAGCACGATGAAGATTCGCACAAACACGCGCGTGAAATAGTCGTACTGGCGCGGGATGGGGATGGCCTTGATGCGCTCGCAGACGGCCTGCTGGGTGCTGAGCACGGCTAGCTGCCCCTCCAGTTGGAAGCTGTCGAAGCCCTGCAGAATGCCGCTGGCCATAGCGTCATAGATCCGCTGCCCCTGGCGCTTGAGCAGGTAGAGCGGCTTGTTCGGCTGCTGCAGCAGATCCGCTGTGTCCTCCACCCCCAGCAAGGGTGCCAGTTCGCCCCATTCGTCCTGGCCGCGCAGTTGCAGGCGCAGCGCGTTGGCCCAGGCGATCTGGCGACGGACCAGTTCCGCCTTGAACGCCTCGGCCTCCGCCTGGCGGTACTGCGGGGTGTGGCGGTGCGAGTCGGTGAAGGTCACCACCAGCCGGGCGAAGATGCGGCTGGCGGCGCTGATCGCCGCCCAGGATTGGGCGGCCTCGCCCCAGCGCGCGAACGAGGTGTTGGCGCGGAAGGCCAGGAAGATCGCCAGCGCCGTGCCGAGCAGGCCGATCGGGGCGAAGGAGAGCGCCACGAAGCCCCAGCCGAGCACGGTTGCGGCGAGATAGACCGCAGTCGCGACGACCAGGGCGAGCGTGATGTCTTTCCAGACGTAGGTGGCGACCTTGCGCGGGTCGAAGTTGCGTTTGACGATCACGACTCGTCCGTGAGCAACTTGAAGGCCAGGTGGCGCCCACGTTGCTGGCCCAGGGCCAGGGCGAACCACAGCCCGCCCAACGCATCGACCAGGGCCGTCTGCTCGGGGCCACCCACCCACACCGGGCGCAGGCCGACAGCGGCGATCAACTGCTCGATTTGATGCCGCGCCGCGCCGTCGGGGCCGCAGAAGAACAGGTCGGCCTGGATAGCGCCGAACTGCGGCTGGGCGAAATTCTCCCAGCCGAGGGTGTTGAACGCGCGGAAGACCTGTGCCGTCGGCGCGTGCGCCGTGAAAGCGGCGCGACTGTTCATCGTCGCCGCCCCGACCTTGTTGGCCGCATCGATCACGACCTTGCCGGCCAGCGCGGCGGCGTGCGCGGCGATCGTCGCCTCCATCGCCTGGCCGGGGATCGCGAAGACCACCACGTCGCCGGCGGCGATGGCATCGGCGACCGTCGTGACCGACGCTGCCTCGCCCAGTTCCCCAAGCAGCGCCTGGATCGCAGGGCTGTCGACCGTGCGCACACCAAGGCGCACCGTGTAGCCGGCCCGCAACCAGGCCTGTGCCAGCGTGCTCCCGACCTTGCCGGCGCCCAGGATGCTTATCTGCACTGGTCTGGCTCCTTCTTGCACCTCACACCCCCAGCGCTTCGATGACCAGCCGGGCAGCGGCGGCGCCGGAGTACTGCTGCTGGCCGGTGATCAGCCGCCCATCGCGCACCGCGAAGGGGGCGAAGCGCGGCCCGACCACAAAGTTGGTCTGCTCCAGCTTACGCGCCTCCTCCTCGATCCAGAAGGGCTGGATGCGCTGACCGACGAACGCGTCAGCGTACTGCTCCTCCGCGTCGGCAAAGCCGGTCCAGGTCTTGCCTTCCACCAGCAGCGTGCCGTCCGCCAGGCGGGTTTTGAGCAGGATGCAGGTGCCATGGCAGACCACGGCCAGCAGCTTGCCGGCCTCGTAGAAATTGGCAACGAACTGGTGCAGCCGCGTATTGTCAATGTAGGTGTACATCGGCCCCTGGCCGCCCGCGATGAAGAGTGCGTCGTAGTCATCGGGGTTGACCTCGTCCAGGCTGGGCGTATGCTCCAGCAGCGCGGCGTGGTGCGGCGAGCTGAGAAAGCCGAGGCTCAGGATATCGTGGGCCGAGTACTGGCTGGCGTCACGCGGGTCGCTGAAGCCATCAATCGCGATCTTGCCGCCCGCGGGCGAGGCAATGGTCACCTGGTAGCCCTTCTCGGTGAACTCCCAGTACGGGTGGACGAACTCGGCTGCCCAGGCGCCGATCGGCCAGCCTGTCTGCGTTGAGACGGCGGGGTTCGAGACGATGATCAGGACGCGCTTCGGCTTGTCCGGGTTCAGGACACTGAGATTAGCGGTCATGTGGTATCGCGCTCCTCTGGTCACACAATACGGATTGACGGGGTTGAGCATAGCTCGTACACTATTACTACGTCAAGAACGCACTTTTCAGGAATGTACTTTCCGGAAAGTAAGTAATACCAATTGGAATTGAGCAACCCGCATAGGTGTTACCGTCAGAGCGCATTGGAACGCCATGCGCGGCAATCCACAATCCAAAATCGGCAAGCCAAAATGGTATAAGGGGGGGCACGGGCAATGGCAAGCGGCAACCACGCACAGCTCCGCAAGGCGCATATCTGCCCGGTCGAGGCCGGGATCGAGCTGCTCAGCGGGCGCTGGAAGGCGCGGATCCTGTGGAAACTCTACAACCGCCCCATGCGCTTCGGCGAGCTGCGGCGCGAACTGGCGGGGATCACCGAGAAGATGCTGGCCCAGCAACTGCGGGAACTCGAGCGCGACGAACTGGTGACCCGGACGATGTATCCGGAGATGCCGCCCCGCGTAGAGTACAGCCTGAGCGAGTTCGGGCGCACCCTCGGCCCCGTGCTGCAGACACTGGCGGGCTGGGGCAGCGACAACCGTGAGCGCATCGCCAGGATCATCGCCCGCGACGCTGATGTGGGCGTGGCTGATAGCCGGTAGGCAATAGGGGAATGCGCTCCCCCCGCGCTTAGCCGCCCTCCCGTTTTGCCGGGGCGGCCAGTTCAGCCTTATCCGCCGTGCCGAGACGCTCGAGCGCTACCGTGCCATGCTCGTCGGGAGCGGGCGCCAGCCGGGTCATGCTCGCAACCTCGAGCGGCGCGGGCCGGCTGCTCGCACGTTCAGCCAGGACCACCAGCGAGCGCGGGCGCAGCTGATAGATCTCGCTGCTTGGGCTGCGCGCCTGGTTCAGATCTGGGTCAGCCGTATCGATCAGCACCTCCCAGACCGGGTCCTCCGGCCAGTCGGGCAGGATGAAGGGGATCGGGTCGTGGCCGGCGTTGAAAAGGATGAGCAGCACATCGTCGTGCACCGGGTTACCGCGCGCGTCCAGTTCCTGCATGACCCGGCCATTGAGCAGCAGGCCGAAGCAGCGCAGTTCCGGGTTGTGCCACAGGGCGGGGCCGATCTCTTGCCCGTCGGGGCTGAGCCACTCGACATCGTACTCCGTGCCGCCGGGGACCAGCGGGCCCTGGAAGAAGTTGCGCCGGTGCAGCATCGGGTGTTGGCGTCGCAGCGCGATCAGGCGGCGGGTGAAGGCCAGCAGTTGCTCACCTTCCGGGTCCGTGTCCCAGTCGAGCCAGGAGATCACATTGTCCTGGCAGTAGGCGTTGTTGTTGCCGCCCTGCGTGCGCCCGCGCTCATCGCCGGCCAGCAGCATGGGCGTGCCCTGCGACAGGAGCAGCGTGGCCAGGAAGTTGCGCATCTGGGTGAGACGCGCCGCACGAATGACCGGGTCGTCCGTCGGGCCCTCGACGCCCATGTTCCACGAGTTGTTGTGGTTGTCGCCGTCGCGGTTGTCCTCGCCGTTGGCCTGGTTGTGCTTCTCGTTGTAGCTGACCAGGTCGCGCAGGGTGAAGCCGTCGTGGCTGGTGACGAAGTTGACGCTGTGGTATGGCCGGCGGCCGTTGTGGCGGTAGAGGTCCATCGAGCCCATCAATCGTGAGGCGAACTCGGCGGCCTTGCCGGCGTCGCCCTTCCAGAACTGGCGCACGTTGTCGCGGTACTTGCCGTTCCACTCCGCCCAGGGGGCGGGGAAGCGGCCCACCCAGTAGCCATCGGGGCCCAGATCCCATGGTTCGGCGATCAGCTTCACCTGGCAGAGCACCGGGTCCTGCTTGATCACCTCAAAGAAGGCGCTTGGCCGGTCGCCCTCATAGGCGCCACGGGCCAGGGTGCGTGCCAGGTCGAAGCGAAAGCCGTCGATGTGCAGCTCTTGCACCCAGTAGCGCAGGCTATCGACCACCAGTTGGAGTACGCGCGGGTGGGGCGTGTTCAGACTGTTGCCGGTGCCGGTGTAGTCCAGGTAGTAGCGCGGGTTATCGGGGACGAGCCGGTAGTAGGCGGCGTTGTCGATGCCGCGGAAGCAGAGCGTCGGGCCGAGCTGGTTGCCCTCGCCGGTATGGTTGTAGACCACGTCAAGGATCACCTCGATCCCGGCGGCGTGCAGATTCTTCACCATCTGCTTGAACTCGTTGACCTGCTCGCCATGGCCGGCCACGCTGGCGTAGCGCGGATCGGGCGCGAAGAAGCCGAGGCTCTGGTAGCCCCAATAGTTGGTCAGGCCCTTGTCGGCCAGGTGCTGGTCGTTGATAAAGTGATGGGTGGGCAGCAACTCGACCGCGGTCACGCCGAGATCCTTGAGATAGGCGATCACCGGCGCGGTGCCGAGCCCGGCATAGGTGCCGCGCAGCTCGGCGGGCACATCGGGGTGGCAGCGGGTGAAGCCCTTGACGTGCAGTTCGTAGATCACCGAGTCGCGGAGCGGCGTGTTGGGCCGCACGTCGGCGCCCCAGTCAAAGGTGGGGTCGATCACCACTGAGCGTGGGGCGTAGGGTGCGCTGTCCCGTTTGCCGATGGTGAGGTCGGTGTAGGGGCTGCCGACGCGGTAGCCGTAGAGGGCATTATCCCAGCTTATGACGCCGGACAGCGCCCGCGCGTAGGGGTCAACCAGCAGCTTGTGCGGGTTGAAGCGGTGGCCCTGGGCGGGGTTGTAGGGCCCGTAGACACGATAGCCGTAGAGTTGCCCGGGGCCGACGCCAGGCACGTAGCCGTGCCAGACGTCCTCGTTGCGTTCGGGAAGCACCAGGCGGATCGCCTCGCGCGGGGCGGCGGGGCTATCGAAGAGGCAGAGCTCGACCCGGGTGGCGTGGGCCGAGAACAGGGCGAAGTTGACCCCTTCGCCATCCCAGATGGCGCCCAGGGGGTATGGCGTACCAGGCCAGATGGCAGACATGGGCTATGCTCCGGTCAGCAACGCGGATCTCCCGAGCTATAGTATACTCGTTTGGGCAGTCAGTTGTATCGTGCGCTACGCACAGGCAGGGCTACGTCAACGTCCGGTTGATCGTCCGTGCCGTGGGCGTCAACGCCCCGGCTCCTGGTGCGAAGGCCAGCTGTGTGGCCGGTCGCGCCCGCGCAGGCGGGCGGCGCAGCGGCGAGCCCGCGGCTTCCGTCGCCGGGCGGACGACGTTGACGTGGCCCTGCACGCACAGGGCCGGATGCTACGTCGCTGGGGCAGCGCAGTCGCCTCACACCCCACCGCGGGAGATCGAAACCATGACGCCGACCCGGATCATCTCCTGGAATGTGAATGGCATTCGCGCCGCCGAGCGTAAGGGCCTGCGTGACTGGCTGGCGAGCTGTGCTGCCGATGTGGTTGCCTTCCAGGAGGTCAAAGCGGCGCCCGCGCAGCTGCCCGCCACGTTGCATGCGCCCCCCGGCTACCACGCCCACTGGTTGCCCGCCGAGCGCCCCGGATACAGCGGGGTCGCCACCTTGAGCCGGCTCCCGCCGCTGGAGGTGCGGCCGGGGCTTGGCGATCCGCGCTTTGATGTCGAGGGCCGGGTCTTGCTCACCCGCTTCGCCAGCTTTTCGCTCTACAACGTGTATGTGCCCAGCGGCACCACCGGTCCCGAGCGGGTGGCCTACAAGCTCGCCTTCACTGAGCGGCTGAGCGAGGTGCTCGGCGCCGAACTGGCCGCGGGCACGCCACTGGTGGTGGTTGGTGACCTCAACACCGCCCACCAGCCGATCGACCTGGCCCGCCCCCGCGAGAACCAGCGCACCTCCGGCTTCTTGCCCGAGGAGCGGGCCGCGCTGAGCGCGCTGCTCGCGCGCGGCCTGGTCGATAGCTTTCGCCAGCTCCATCCCACAACCGTCAAGTACTCCTGGTGGACGGTCCGCGCCGGCGCGCGCCAGCGCAACATCGGCTGGCGGATCGACTATATCCTCGTTTCCTCCGACCTGGTCCCCCGGCTGATCGCCGCCGATACCCATCCCGAGGTCGAGGGCTCCGACCATTGCCCGGTCAGCGTGGAGCTCGATCTGTAGCAGCGCGCGTTGCCAGGTACCGGGTCTGATCGCGCAGTGAGATTCGTCTTAGGGACGCGGATCGTTTTGATGGTCCTGTCGCTGCCACCGCAACCCTCCCCCGCTGGGGGTTTAAGGGCGGACAGAACATGTGGGCGCATGCGAGAGATGGGGCCTGGGGACGCCCTGGAGGCCCTCACCCCCGGCCCCTCTCCTTTCAGGGGTAGAGTTTCTGGCGGATGGCGTCCTGATGCGCTGCTTGCCCTCACCCCCCTCCCTCCCTCTCCCAGCCTGGGAGAGGGGGGTATGTTGTTGGCGTTGCGGGGGGGCCCCCAAG
>Ga0272446_1003519_pt1 | contig 19620 bp, 16 predicted proteins | sample YNPCB0061_FD_194587 | JGI IMG/M metagenome (GOLD analysis project Ga0272446, IMG submission 194587) | Hot spring microbial mat communities from Yellowstone National Park, WY, United States - YNP-CB-006-1 | ecosystem: Environmental > Aquatic > Thermal springs > Hot (42-90C) > Sediment | place...
AACCTACTGGTGCGATGTCTGCGCGATCCGTACCTACACGCCGGGGCAATGCTGGTGCTGCCAGGAGGAAACCGCGCTAGACCTCCGCGAGAAAGATGATGCGCCATGATGCGCTGCGCCTGGACCCTGCTATTGCCTCTTATGTCTTCCGCCGCCAACTATACCGCCGAACGGCTCACTGTGGATGGGTTGGAAGTGCTCCGCCTCGCCGACGCCGCCGCGCAAGCCGAGGTTTCCATCGTGCCGAGCCTAGGCAACAACTCCTACGAGATGAAAGTCAAGGGGCAGCCCGTGTTCTGGTCGCCTTACCAGACGTTGGCTGAGTTCCGCGCCAAGCCCGCTCATCTCGGGAATCCTTTTCTCGCCCCTTGGGCCAACCGTATCGACGGTCTGGCGTACTGGGCCAACGGCAAGCGGTATTTGCTAAATCCGGAACTGGCGAACTTTCGTTTGGACAACCACAAACAGCCGATACACGGCTTGCTGGTATATGCCAAAGAGTGGAAGGTAAACGCGCTGAAAGCGACTGCGGATTCCGCCGCCGTCACGAGCCGGATCGAGTTCTGGCGGCGTCCGGACTGGATGGCGCAGTTCCCTTTTGCCCACACCATCGAGATGACCTACCGCCTGCGTTCCGGCGTGCTGGAAGTTCACACCAAGGTCGAAAATCTTTCCTCGGAAACCATGCCGCTTTCGCTGGGCTACCACCCCTACTTTCGGCTTGCCTCCGTGCCGCGCGACGATTGGAAAATTCACATTCCGGCGCGCAGCCACGTGGTCTTGGGACCGACTTTGGTTCCCACCGGAGAGATCAAGCCGGCGAGTCTTGCCGATCCGTTCCCTCTGAGCGGCGCCAAGCTGGACGATGTGTTTACGGACCTGGTTCGCAACAGCCGCGGTGAGGCGGAGTTTTGGGTCGAGGGAGGGGGACGCAAAATCTCGGTCGTGTATGGCCCGAAATACGACGTCGCGGTGGTGTACGCCCCGGCAGGTCGCGATTTCGTGTGCTTCGAGCCGATGGTGGGCGTGACCAACGTGTTCAACCTTGCCCAGGCCGGCAAGTACAATCGGCTTCAATCCATTCCCCCGGGAGGGACTTGGACCGAAAGCTTCTGGATCAAGACTTCGGGCTACTGAGTCCTCAGTATTCGACCGAAACGAGGAACAGACCTTGGGCGGGCGCCGATGGACCCGCCTTCACGCCTTCGGGCGCGGTGAGCAGGCGCCGTATGGCGTCCGGCGAGGCGTTGCCCTTGCCCGCTTCAATTAAAGTTCCGACGATGTTGCGCACCATGTGCTTCAGGAAGCCGCTGCCTCGCACGCGGTAAATCAGCCGTTCCCCGTCGCGGTGCGCCCGTGAGGAAAAGATGGTGCGAACTTTAGACAATCCCAGGCTGTCCTTTTCGTCGCTGGCGGCGAAAGCGCTGAAATCGTATTCCCCTTCGAACAGCGGCGCCGCGGCAAGGAAAGCGTCCTCGTCCAACGGGTACGGGTGGTGATGCACGTACAACCGTTCGAAGGGCGGAACGATTTCGCCGCGATAGATACGGTATTCGTAGGTTTTCGAGCGGGCGTCATGGCGGGGATGGAACGAAGCGTGGGTTTGCTCGACGCTGAGCACGCGGATGTCGCGGGGCAGCAGGCGGTTCAAGGCTTTGCGGAGATTGTCGGTGGGAATGGGGTTGGTGATGGAGAAAGCCGCGGTTTGCGCCAGCGCGTGCACGCCGGCGTCGGTGCGCCCGGAGCCGGTGACGGGAACGTGACGTCCCTCGATCTGCTCCAACACCGTTTCGAGGGTCCCTTGAATGGTAGGCAGTCCGGGCTGCACTTGCCAGCCGTGATAGGCTGCGCCGTCGTAGGCGAGCGTGATGCGGATGCGCCGCATGGATTACGTCGAGGATGGGCGGGAACCGGGCTTCACCACGGGTATGCCTTGCCGGCACAGAGGGCAATCTTCAGGGGGATAATTCACCACATTGAGAGTCAACAGCGCCGCCCGGGGAACGCCCAGATCGACTTTTCCGCCGCTGCGGTCCACAATGGAAGCCGCCGCCAGGACGCGCGCACCGGCAGCTTTCAGAATTTCGATGACCTCGGCCGTGCTTCCGCCGGTGGTGACGACGTCTTCCACCACTACGGCGGTTTCGCCGGGATTCACGGTGAACCCCCGCCGCAGCGTCATTTTCCCGTCCGGTCCGCGCTCGGTGAAAATGAAGCGCGCACCCAAACTGCGCGCCACTTCGTGCCCGATGACGACGCCGCCCAAAGCCGGAGAAGCCACCAGGTCGATGGAGCTGCCTGCGGCGAGTTCTCGTACCGCGCCGGCGATGCCGCGCCCGAAAGCTTCCGCATGCCGCGGATACTGTAACACCAGCGCACACTGCAAGTATTCGCCGCTGTGCAGTCCGCTGGTCAACCGGAAATGTCCGCGCAGGTATGCGCCCGTTTCTTGGAATACCTTCAGCACAGCACCCATCTTAGCGAAGCCCCGGCGCGCCGCGCCGATTGAGCCTTCACGAAGTAGTAGATTGGCTGTATGGGAACCATCAGAACCGCGACGGCGCGAGGCGTGCTATGGCTGGCGATTGGCGCCCTGTGGGCTCTGGGGCAGACAGCCACTACGGGCGCGCTCTCGGGAACGGTGACGGACCCTGGCGGCGCACCGGTTCCGGGCGTCAGCGTCACCGCCCGGCTGGCGGACACCGGAGTGAGCCGCAGCGCCGCCACCGACGAATTGGGACGCTACAGTTTTCACGCCCTGCCGGTGGGATCCTACACGCTGGTGTTCGAAAAAGAGGGTTTTTCGCGACTTAGCGTACCGGCGGCGGTATCGCTCGGGCAGACCGCCGTGCAGCGCGTGACGTTGTCGCTGGCGGAGGTGGTCGAGCGGCTGGATGTCACCTCGCAAGCCGAGGCCCTGAATACGGCCGCCACGGCGGCGGGGGCTGTGCTGGGAGGCGAACGCGTGGAAGAGGCGCCGGCGCAGACGCGCAGTTACCTGAATTTCGTGCTGGCTGCGCCCTCGGTAGCGCCTTCCAGCGGGACGAACACCAACCGCTCCCTGGCTGGTTCGCGCAATGTCGGCAACGACAGCGGCTTTGTCTTTCCCGGAATTCGCGGGCGCAATAACGGCATTCTCATCGACGGAGCGGACAACCGGGATGAGTCCACGGGCGAGAGCCGGGTGGCGGTGGGTTTGGAAATGATCGCCGAATTCCGCACCGCCAGCGCCAACTTCAGCGCCGAATTCGGCGGCGCAGCGGGGGGTGTGGTCAATGTGGTCACACGCTCCGGCGTTAACATCTGGCACGGAGACGTGACATTCTTCACGCAGAACGAAAAGCTGAATGCGCGTAACCCGGAGGTGGAAGAAGGCAAGAACCGCTTTCGCCGCTATCAACCCGGCGCTTCGTTGCTCGGCCCGGTCCGCCGGGACCGCACTTACATCGCATGGGCGGTGGAGCAGGCTTGGGAGTCCGGCGAAGAATGGTCGGATGTGCCCGCAGGAATCGCCGCCGCCATCAACCCGCTGCTGAGCCAAGAGGGTTTCGCCGGCGCGCCCGTGCGGACTCTCACCCGAGGCTTGTTCCCGGTCACCGAAGCCGACAGCGAGGCGATTCTCAAATTCGATCAGCACATCGGGGGGCGTCACAGAGCGCTGTTGAGGCACGCCTTCTCGCAAGGGAGGGTCAAAGGCGACGTTCAGGCGTTGGACAATTTCACCGACGTGTCCGCGCGGGGCGCGAGCCGCATTCAGGATCACTCCTTCGTGGGCGGCTGGACGGCGGTCTTGAATCCCAAAGCCCTGAATGACCTGCGCCTTCAGTGGGCGCAAAGGAACGCGAAGTTCTGGCCAAACCAGAACGGACCGCTGTACGAGATCCCCGGCGCCGTCAGCTTCGGCGCAGCGGACCGCTTGAACGCCGCCCGCCTGGAGCGCCACGCGGAGGCCGTGGAAAGCCTCCAGATCAGCGTGCGCAATCACATGATCAGCCTGGGCGCTTCGGTTCACCAGGTGCGCCTCGACGCGCGGCTTATGAATCGTTTTGCCGGCGTGTATCTTTTTCCGTCTCTGGCCGATTTCATCGCGCGGCGGCCCGACGGATTCCTGCAAACTTTCGGAGATCCGCGCACCCGCCAGGCCACTGCGCCGCTCGGCGTCTGGGCGCAAGACCGCTGGCAGCCGCGGCCGGGCGTAACGCTGGACGCCGGCCTGCGATACGACACGCAAGCCATGCCCTCCCCGGCCCTGGCCAGGCCACACAACATATCGCCGCGCGTTGGCGTCGCCTGGCATCCTCGCCGCGCACAGGCATGGGTGCTGCGAGCCGGAATGGGACTGTTCTATGACCGGTATCCGCTGGCGTTTCTGAATGAGGCCATTCAGAAGGATGGCGTCCGCGCTTTCGAACAGTATCTCGCTGGCGAGCAGGCGGCGCAGGCTTTCCGGCTGGCGAAGGGCGGGGCGCTTCGCGTTCCTTTCCCCCAAGGCCCGCTGTCTTCTTATCGCTTCGCATCCAGTTTCCCGTCCACATACGGGCGCAAGATTGTGCTCGGCGTGGAGCGCAAGATCGACGCCGACACCACCGTGACGGCGGAGGCCAGCGAGGTTCGCGGCTTACACCTGCCGCGGATACGCAACGCCGCCGGAGGACTGCCGCCGGCCTTCGAGCTCGAGCAAACGGCCTTCTCGCGTTACCGGGGCGTTTCACTAGCCCTACACCGGCGCTTGAGCCGGGAACTCACCTACTTGGTCGCCTATCACGCGGGCAGAACGTACGACGACGCTTCCGACTTCGATGAACAGCCCATGAACCCGCTAAACACGCGTCTGGACTGGGGCCTGTCAAGGCAGCATCAAGCGCACCGGCTGGCGATTTCGGCCTTATATGGGCTCGAAGCGGGGGATCTGGGCGGCTTGCCGCACTGGATGAGGCGGACGCTGCGGGAACTCACCTTATCCCCGGCGCTGAGTTGGGGCACATCCCGCCCGGTTAACACCGTGTTGCCCGCCGACGTTCTGCGAACCGGGGCCTATCCGCTTTCGGCGAGGCCGCCGGGCTTCGCCCGCAACAGCGCTCGGGGGCCGCGTTCGCCGTGCGTTGACCTGCGCATCATGAAGCGGATCTACCTCAAGCCGGAGCGCGTAAGGTTCGAATTCGGCGTGGAATCGTTCAACTTGTTCAACCACACGCGGGTCGTTCGCGTGAGCCCGTATTATGTGGCGACCTTCGGACGCCCGACGGAGCTGTCCCTACCGAGGCAGATTCAGATCATGTGGCAGATCGAGTATTGATCGGGAGTTCGGCCCTCGTCCCGAGAAGGTGACGGCCTATGCCTGGCCGGCGGGGCGATAATCGGAAAGCGAGGCGATGTGATTACACGGGTTGAAGCTTTGAATTACCGCTGCCTGCGGTATGTCTCATGCTCCTTATCACGGATGCAAGTCTTGGTGGGACCAAGCGAGCTTCCCCGAATTCAAACCAGCTCCCGAATCCCTTATGGCAGCCAGAAGGAAGGGAGTCCGGGTGGTTTTCCGGAAGGCGCCGGGGGGGAACGACAATTTCTATTCGGAGGTCCACCCGGATTCTGGAAAGGGCTGGATGCCCTCGATCCGGCTTGGACCCCGGAGATCCACTTTTGGGAACCTGATCGAGGATGAGAGCCGGTTCCCGGTGACAACTTGGCTGAAATCCCTACTCAAAGATGGCGTTCAAAAGATGATCTTGAATAGCCTCTTGATCCGGCAGGCCAGCCCACCCGGCAAAGGCCGCGGGTTCCGGCCCGACGGATCCAATCTCCCATGGGTGGTCATGGACCTGGAACAGAAAGCCCCGGAGCAGTTTCAACGATGGATACGGCACTTGCAAACGGCGCTGCCGGATTTGGAAAGCATCCGGGTGGTGGAACGCGAGGACGACCGGCACGCGTACCTGATGGTTCGTTACCGCGGAGGGCTGGAAGCGCCTTCGTGGACGGTCTCGGATGGGACGCTCCGGATGCTGGCCTTGACGATCCTGCCTTATTTGCCGGGGATATCGGGCATTTATCTCATCGAGGAACCGGAGAACGGCATGCATCCGACCGCCGTCGAGACGGTGTATCAATCCTTGTCATCCGTCTATGAGAGCCAGGTTTTGGTGGCCACGCACTCCCCGGTGATGTTGGCCGTCTCCCAGCCGGAACAACTGCTTTGCTTCGCGAAGACCGGCGATGGTGGGACCGACATCATCCGCGGCGATGAGCATCCGGCGCTGCGGGACTGGCGCGGCGAGGTCAGTTTAGGCGACTTATTCGCTTCAGGAATTCTGGGATGACGGGCGGCAAGCAGCTCGAACTGCTCATACTGACTGCCGACAAGAACACTCAGTTCGCCCTGGAGGGGCTGCTGGGCCGGTGGCGGGAGCTGGGCATCCGCCCCATTGAGAGCTGGCGGGTGATTCCCCACCCCAGACGCGATCCGGCGGTCTTGCGGGAAAGCCACCACTTCTTGCGCCCTTTTTTGCACCAGGCGAAGTACTGCTTGGTGGTGTTCGACCGCGAGGGTAGCGGCGGCCGGACGCGTTCGCGGGAAGAACTAGAAAAGGAGGTTCAGGACAGGCTCGACGCGAATGGTTGGGAAAAGCGTTCGTCGGTCGTGGTGATCGACCCCGAATTAGAAGCCTGGGTTTGGGCCGATTCCCCTGAGGTGGGGGCTATCCTCGGATTAACACCGAGGGGCCAAGATCTAAACCGGTGGATGTTAGACCGCGGCTGGCGGTCACGTCCTGGAGCGAAGCCGGACCGGCCTAAGGAAGCCATGGAAGCCGCATTGTTCGAATCGCGTACTCCCCGGTCCTCGGCCATTTACAAAATGCTTGCCGAGCGCATTCCCTTCCGCCGGTGCACCGACCCGGCGTTCGAAAAGCTGCGGCATACCCTGAGGGCCTGGTTTCCGGCGGCGTGACGCGCAACCAAGATCTCAAGCGCGCGCCGTGGAGTTGGGAAAAACCCAGCTCAGCGCAGTTGCTGGGCCAGAAGGTCGGCGCGCTCAGCTAACGCGGCGGCGCGGAGCAGGTCGGTTTTGCGGGCTTCTTCGCATTGGTCAATGAACGTGCGCACCTGCCGGGCGGTGGGCGAATCGGGCGCGCGGGAAAGCGCCGCCCGAGCGCGCGCCAGCCGCGCGTCGATGGTCTGGTTCAGCCGGCGCTGCTCCTCGGCGGTTAACACCACGCGCAATTGCGGAACTTCCGGCGCGGCAGGCGCCGGTTGCGGCGAGGACGCCGGTGCGGGCGGCGAAGCCTTCGGCTGAGTCTTCCGGACCGGTTTGGGAGGCGGCGGCGGCTTGGGCACGGAAAGTTCGGGCGGCTGCGGCTCAGGCAGTTTCAAATCCGGGGGCGGCAACTCCGGCGGCGGAGCGATGCCTCCGGCTTGATCGGCGGGCTGGGAGACCGGGCGCGGAGCAGGCGCGGGCGGCGGAGCGGGCGGCTTGGACCGGCGGAAAGGATTGCAAGAAACCGCCAAGGCAAGACACAGGAGCGCCACGGCTGCCGCGCGCTTCATGAGCGTGCCTCCGCCAGCGCCGGAAACCGGAGCCGGAAGGTGGCGCCTTTGCCCGGCTCGCTCGAAAAATCGATCGCGCCGCCATGCAGGTGCGCGACCCGGAACGCCACCGAAAGACCGATGCCTGAGCCCTTGGCTTTGGTGGAGTAATACAAGTTGAAGATCTTGTCCCCCACCTCGGGCGGGATGCCGGGTCCGGTGTCGGCGACCATCAGTTCAGCCCAGGGACCTTCGGCGCGCGCCTGCAAGCGTAAGTCCCCCCCGCTTTTCATCGCTTCGACGGCGTTGACGATCAGATTGAGAGCCGCCTGCTTGACCAGATCCCGGTCGCCGCGAATTCTCAGTTCTCGTTCGGCAGTGCTCACGTGCACGGCGACCCGCTGGGAGGCAGCTTGCGGTTTAACAAGTTCCGCCACTTCCAGGACGATGCCGTTGAGATCGAAGTCCGCCAGGCGCAACTCAACCGGGCGGGTGAAATCGAGAAAGGTCTTCACCACGCGGTCCAGCCGGGAAATCTCGCGAGAGATGACATCGGCTTCCGCCGAGAGATCGGCTTCGCCGGTTTGCATCTTGGCCTTCATCACTTCCAGGTGCAGCGCGATGGCGTTCAAGGGATTTTTGATTTCGTGCGCCACTCCGCCGGTGATCCGTCCGATGGCGGCCAGCCTGGCGGCCACATCCAACTGGGCGCCGATCTGGCGCCGCGTCTCGGCATCGCGCAGAGTGACGCAGGCGCCTCCCCGGTTGCGGGAGCCGAAGGCTTCGAGCAGTTCGACATCCACCAGCAGATTCGCCGGAGCGGCGCCGTTGCGGTCGATCGTAACCAGATGCTGGTGCAAAGGAGTGCGCAGGCCGACAGCCGAGTGCACCACGGCCCCCAGCGCAGTGGAAGGCGGCAGCAGTTCTTCCATCGGACGGCCGATCATCTGCCATCGGCTCACGCGCAGGAAATCCTCGGCGGCGCGATTGGCGATGAGCAGCTTGCCGTCGCCGTCGAACAACAGGATGGCCTCTTCCAGGCGTTCGAGCAACGCCTCCACCCGGTTGCGGGCCTGTTGGGCCTCTTCGCGCGCGCCGCGAAACTGCTGGCCCAATACGTCCAGACGGGATTGCACGGCGGCCACCTCGGCGGGCGCCCGTTCCGCCGGCGGCTGCGCAGACTCTCCGTGGGCGATGCGGTCGATGGCTACGGCGATGGCGTCCAGCGGGCGCAGCGCGAAGCGCACTGCCAGCGCAGCGGCAGCCAGCGCAGCAAGCAGCGAGATGCACAGCGCCAAGAGCAGTTCGCGGATCAGCGGCGCCACGGCGGCGCGCAGCAACACGGAGGAAACCAGCACCCGTACGTGCAGCCAGGGAACGTCGAAGGCGCCGGGCGCCAAAGCGACGTCCACTTCATAATTCCGGCTTTGGCGGAAAATCTCCGCCAGCCGCCTCCAGATGCTTTGCGATTGCCACACCGCCAGCGGCGCCGCCTCCGGCAGCGGGTGCGCCAGCAAGCCCGGATCCGACGCCGCCAGCACCTCGCCCCCGGGCGCGGTGACGGCGATGGCCACCACGGCGCGCGACGTGGCCAGCAAGTCGCGCAGTAAGCGTCCCAACGCCTCATCTTCGCGGACCGCCTTCCGGACTTCGCCGGCAGTGGCAGGCGGCGGAGAAAGCGAGCGCAGGCGCACCATCAGCAATTCCTGCGCTTGTAAGGCGATCATGCGTCCCCGCTCGTAGGTATCCTCGAACCGCGCGGAAGCCACGGCCGCCAGGCTCAGCGCCGACAGTCCCCCGACAATCGCCAGCGCGAGGGCGACGATGGTCGACGCCAGACGGACTTTCAGAGACATGGAACCTCATGCCGGCTCGGCGGCATACTCTTTCAGCTTGTTATGCAAAGTCTTGAGGCTGATGCCCAGAATCTCGGCGGCTCGGGTCTTGTTATTGCCCGTATGGGCCAAAGTGCGCAGAATGAGCGCGCGCTCGGCTTCGTCCACCGTCGTTCCGACGCGGATCACGACCGTGTCCGCCCCGGGAGGGGCTTCCGCCGCGGGCCGGTCCGACACGGGCGGCGGCAAGTGCCGCATGGTGATGACGCCTTCACCCGCCAGGATGATGGCGCGCTCGAGCACATTGCGCAATTCGCGGACGTTGCCCGGCCAATCGCGGGCCGTCAAAGCCTCGAGCGCATCGCTGTCGATGCCCGTTACGCGGCAGCCATGCTTGGCGTTGAGCCCCGGCAGCAGCGCGTCCACCAGCAAAGGGATATCTTCCTTCCGCTGGCGCAGCGGGGGGATGGCGATGTGGAATACGTTGAGACGGTAATAGAGATCCTCGCGAAGCTGTCCCTTCCGGACGGCTTCTTCGGGAACCCGGTTGGTGGCGGCGATCACCCGGACGTCCACCTGCATCTCCGCCTTGCCGCCCAGACGGCGCACGCGCGAATCTTCGAGCACGCGGAGCAGTTTGGCCTGAGTGGCGGCGGGCATATCCCCAATCTCGTCCAGCAACAGTGTGCCGCCATTGGCCAGTTCGAAACAGCCCGCACGGCGCTCCACCGCGCCCGTGAAGGCGCCTTTTTCGTGGCCGAACAGCTCGCTTTCCATCAGCGATTCCGGAATGGCGGCGCAATTAACGGCCACGAAGGGACCGGAAGCTCTCGGACTGAGCGAATGGATCGCCCGGGCGACGATTTCCTTTCCCGTACCGCTTTCTCCAGTAACCAGAATGTTGGCCTTGCTCGGCGCCACCTGCTCCACCAAAGCCAGCACCTCCCGCATGGGGCGCGAGCGGCCCACTAATTCACCGACCACGCCCTGCGCCATAAGCTGGCGCTTCAGCCCGCGGGTCTCTCCGGCCAGCCGGTGTTGCGCCGTGGCGCGCTCGAGCAGCAAGCGGAGCGCGGGCGCGTTGATGGGCTTTTCCAGGAACCAGAATGCGCCCAGGTCAAGCACCGTGGCGACGGCGTTCTCGATGCCCCCAAACGCGGTCAGCACGATGGCTGGCGGCGCATCGGGACGGGCGGCCAGACGGCGGAGCAATTCGGCGCCGTCCATGCGCGGCATCATCATGTCGGTGACGATGGCGTCGGCGGCGAAGGTTTCGAGCTTCTCCAGAGCTTCCTGCCCGTCGGCGGCAGTCTCGGTTTCAAAGCCCCACGCGGCGGCCATGGCCGCCAGGCCCCTGCGCTGGTTTTCCTCGTCGTCCACAATTAAGACCCGGGCGGACATTGCCTTCATCGTAACAAGCGCCGGCGGTCACGGCCGCAGGGAAAGAGTCACCTGATTGCTGCCGCGGCCGCTTACCGTCAGCCGCAGGGTGGTTTGCGGCGGCAGGTTGCCCGGCAAAGGTACGTTGACCTGTTGCAGGCCCAAAGCCGCCGAAGAATAACCGGCGAAGGATGCCGGCACGGTCTGGTTGCCGAAGGTCACGGTGACGTCACTCGCGGTGACAAACGGACCGAGCCCCGTGCAATAAATCTCCAGGAACCCCGCGTTCTCCCGCACCTTCCCTTGCCCTGAGTCCGGGTCGAAGAAGATGCCCGGCTGAACGGCGACCACCGGGACCCGCGTGGTCTGGGAGCGCCCCGCAGCATTCTGTACAGCCAGATTTACAGTGCCGGGAGGCTGGTCCGGAGGAACCAGGAAATTGATCTGCCGGTCGGAGACATAGTGAATCGGAACCGAGACGCCATCCAGGAGTACCTGCACGCCAGCGAGCTCCGTGGGCAAAGGGACTCGCTGGGCGGTGGCGGTGAAGCCGTCAGCCAGGTTCACGCCGAAGATGGTGGCCAGCGCGCCGGGGGTGATGCCAGACTCATAGGACGCGGCGTTGACCACGGCGCTTGCCACCACCACAGGCGGGCCCGCCACCGTGGCAGCCGCACTCGGCGAACCGGCGACTCCGTCGATGGACACGGTCAGGAGATTCAGCGGCTCCGAACCGGGCGCCCAACGGAAAGCGGCCAAGCCGTTCTCGTCCGTGCGCACGGTGGCGGATTCGACGCGCCCGCCTCCGGTCACTACGGCGCGTAACGGCACGTCCGGGTAGGGCAGGTTGTTGGCGTCGGTTAACCGGAAAACGACCGGCGACGGCAAAAAGCCCGAAGCTGGGCGCTGCCGGTCGCCGGAGGCCACTTCCAACCGCAGCGATTTCGCCTCTGACACCTGAATCCGCGCCGTCACTGTCTCGTAGGCAGGGTCGGCGGGCTCAATCACCAACGTTTCCACTCCGTTTTGACGCCCAACGATCTCGAAACTCGCCTCCGAGGACCCCGCCGGAATCACCACCGCCGAGGGCGCCGCAGCTACCCCGGTTTGAGTGCGGAGCACCACCGGCAACGCGGACTTCAACGGCGACGCAGTCGATACGGACACTTTGGCGCGGGCGCCCAGGAGCAGCCCGGCGGAAGGGAACACAGAGACGCGGAGGGCGCGGCGCAGGGTGGTGGATGCCGAGGCGCGGTAGGAGGATGCCTGGGCGAAGAAGCTCTCGAATTCCCTGCGGTAGCGCTCCAGTTGCGCCACTTCTTCGGCGGAAGGCTGCTGGCCCTCCGGCACGATGAGAATAAAGGCGAAACGGAATTCCTTCTGCGCCACCGTATGATCCGGTACGCGGCGGCCTACCGTCTGGATCAACTCGTCCACGGTGATATCCCGGCGGCGGCCATCAAAGGCGCGGCCGCGCGCAGGCCCTGAAGTGGCCGAGACGGTCGCGTTTTCGACCAGGAAGGTGGGGGGCACCTCCCAAGGGGGCCGCAGGCCCATCAGATACTGGTCCAGCGGGGCGTAAGCCTCCACGGTTCCGATGGTCAGAAAGCGCGGGGTGACCGCGGGGCCGCGGTCCTCGATCCGGTTGCCTTCCAGCACCGACGCCTCGGAGTTGAACGTAAAGGCCCAGTGCGCCATCTGGCGGCCCAGCATCGGGCGGGCTCCGGGGCGCGCGGGGTCGGCGACGCTGGCGTAGGCGAGGAACAGATGGCCCGCCTCGTGCGCCAGCACGCTCATCGGAGTGTCCCCCGCCACCGCGCGCGAGGGAACCACCGCGTACGGGTCTCGCGGGTACTGCGATAGCGGCCCCATGTTCATCACCGCGCGCAGCCGCCTGGGGGAGCCGAACTGTGCGCCGATGTCCACGCTTTCGTCCCCAATGCCCTGCACGGACGTCCGAACGGTGAGCTCGTAGGCCACGGCATCGCGGGAGGCGGGAATTCCGACTGAATTAAAAAACACCAGATAGTCGTAAGCGTCCTCATGCGTCTGGTAGAATCGCTGGGCGGCGGTGACCACGTCCAGACCGGGGCTCTTGGTGAACCGCTCCGCCACCGCGGCATCGAACTCCCGGCTGGAAGGCTCGGTGAAAGTCACCACGGACGACTCCCCGCGCAGGTTGCCGGGCGCGATGCCCACCACGGCCTCATCCACCGCCACGGCGGCGAAAGAAATCTCGATGCGCCCGTCCGGGAACAGCGCGATTTGGAAGGTTTGCAGCGGACCTAGGCCCACCTCCTGATACAGCGGGACTTCCGGCCAAGCGACGACAAAACGGCCGGGTTCGGATATCAGGCGGACGCCGCGGCGCGAACGCGACGGGTCCAGGTCCGTGAACAACCCAGCAATGCGCGGCGGGCCGGCCAGCAGGCGCCCGAGGGACCGCTCCCCCGTTACTCCGTCCGCTTCCGAAAAGGTCAGGTTGCCATCCGAGTTCACATACAGCGACCGGTACGACTTGCCGAAAAACGGAAAAGAAAACGGCAGGGGTACTTCGCGGGAATCGTCGTCGTCCAGTCCGGTGACGGGCTCTCCGGGATTGGCGATGGTGTCGTCCCGTGCCGAATCGATAAGTTGATAGTGGTATTTCGCACCCACCGGCTGAAACGTCAGGGTCTTGCCATTGAGATTGAAAGGATTCAGCCGGGAAACCACCCCTTCGCCGTCCCCGACGATGGCGATGTCGCCGATGTCGGCCGCCGGGGCTAACGTGGGGGCAGCGGCCACGGCTGCAAGCGGCTTGGGCTTGAGGCCCGATCGCCATGTGGCGCGGTGCAGGCTCATCACCTCGGCGGACCTTCCCGGGTGAGTGCCGCAACCGGCTGGGGGCCGTCGAGCGCCGAGCGGGAAAGCCGACAAAAAGATGAGGAACAGCGAGAGACCCGAACGCGTCATCCTACTTGCTAAGATACTCGTTTCGGAGGTCAGGTTTTCCAAAAGCGTATGCCGTTTTGTACACACTGCGGTTCCGAACTGGCCGAATCCGCAAGGTTTTGCGCACGCTGCGGCGCCGCCCTTAGCGGAGCGCCGTCCGCGGTTGCGGTGGCCGCACAACCGCTTGAATACACGATCCAAGGCGACAATCTTCAAATCGCGCGGGTCAAGTTGAAGCCCGGTCAGGAGATCTACGCCGAAGCCGGCAAGATGGTTTATAAGACCGCCAATGTCCAGTGGGAAACCCGGATGGGCGGCGAAACCCTGGGCGAGAAGATTTGGGGCGCGCTCAAAAGAAAACTCTCCGGCGAATCGCTCTTCATGACTTACTTCCGCTCCCAGGGAAATGGCGAGGTCGGATTCGCCGGCAGCTATCCGGGCCGCATTCAGGTGTTTGAACTGGCGCCGGGCCAAAGCGTGCTCGTGCAGCGGGATGGATTTCTATTCGCCCAATCTTCGGTCCAGATCAACATTTCTTTTGTGAAGCGTATCGGCACGGGGATCTTTGGCGGAGAAGGCTTCATTCTGCAAAAGCTCACCGGACCGGGCACGGTTTTCATCCACGGCGGTGGAGACTTCATCGAGTTTACGCTGGCGCCCGGCGAAACCCTGCAAGTGGATACCGGCTGCATCGTGGCGTTCGACGAGACGGTGGATTATGACATCCAGTTCGTGGGAAGCATCAAAACCGCCATCTTTGGAGGCGAGGGGCTGTTCCTGGCCACGCTGCGAGGCCCCGGCAGAGTCATTGTGCAAAGCATGACGCTGGACAAGTTGCGCCGCGAACTCACGCCGGCGAAAGGAGGCGGAGACGAACGCAGCCCGCTTGGTTCTTTGGGCGGCTTCTTCTCCTCCTCCGATGAGTGACGTTATCGTTCCGCGCATCGGCATTCACACATCCACTGCGGGCGGCATCGACCAGGCGGCTGTCCGGGCGCTAGAGCTGGGGGCGAACTGTTTTCAGGTCTTCTCAGCCAGCCCTCGGATGTGGCGCGCTGCGCCGCCTCAAGCGGACGCCATCGCCCGTTTGATGACCCTGCGGCGCGACCACGACCTCAAGCCGCTGGTGGTGCACGATAACTATCTCATCAATCTCGCTTCGGCGGACCCGGTGATCCGCCGTAAATCCATCGCCGCCTACCGAGGTGAAATCGAGCGCGCCCTGGCCGTGGGCGCCGATTACCTTGTGGCGCATCCCGGCAGCTACCGCGGCCAGTCGCTGGAGGCGGGGATTGAGGCCTGCGCTGGCGGCGTCCGGGAAGCAGCCGCGGGGCTGAAGTCGCGTACTCTGACGCTGCTCATCGAAAACACGGCTGGCAGCGGCGCGGCCATCGGCTCCCGCTTTGAGGAGCTGGCTGAAATCCGCAGACTGCTTCAAAGGGCGGGCGTCGGCTTTCGCGTCGGCTTCTGTATCGACACCTGTCATGCTTGGGCCGCCGGCTACGACATCGTGTCGGAGAAAGGTCTGGAGGCGGTGGTCTGCGAGATAGCCCGGATCCTGGGCTTGGACCACATCCCGGTCATCCACGCCAATGATTCCAAAGGCGCTTTTGGGTCCCGCCTGGACCGCCACGCCAACATTGGGGAGGGAACTATCGGACGCCAGGGCTTCCGCCGCATCCTGCGCCATCCCGCCTTGCGGGATAAAGCCTTCATTCTCGAAACACCGGTGGATCAGGAAGGCGACGACCGCCGCAACCTCCGCCTGCTGAAACGTTTGGCGTCCGCCCCTCCCAGGGCGAACAAATCCTTATAACCCTGCGCCGGCTTCTCAGCGCGCCACCAGCGAGGGCTGCCTCCCTGCGGCGGTTCGCGGGTCTCCCGCCTCGCGCCGTGATAGGGCGTGGGCGGCGATGGCGGTATAGCTCAATGCGGACGGCTTGGCTCGGGGAAATAACTGGGATCTTCCACTTTCAGTTTGAGACTCTTGCGGGTGCTCTCGATCCATTCGATGAGGGCTTTTTGCTGGAGCTGCTCGCGGATGGCGTCGCGGACCGCGGCCAGTTCTTGGGGGCGCTCCTCCTCGATGCGCAAAATCCAGATCTGGTTGTCCACGGTGAAGGGACCGGTCACCTCGCCCGGCTTGGCGGCGAAGATGGCCTTGCGCACGTGTTCGGGCAGGTTTGACCGGTGGTCATGCCAGCCGGCTTCGAGGAGGTTGACCGCCCCGCCGGTTTCTTCGCGGGCTTTGGCCACGGCTTTCTGAATGTCTTGCCCCGAGCGCCACTGCTGGGCCAGCGAATTGGCCAGAACCTGGAGATCGGGCCGGTTGGCGGTAATGTTGATGCCTTTCAACCGCAACAGACGGTATTGCTTTCCGTTCTGCTTGTATTCGCTGTCGATCTGCTCGTCGCTGATCTTAACGTGCTGCGCGTAGTCGCTGAGCTTGGCTTCCATCAAGATGTTCATGCGGGCGATCTCAAGCTGCTCTTTATACGGGAATTGCTGGTCCAGCTTGGCCGCCACGGCCATATCGGCCAGCTTGCGGATCAGAGCATAGCGCAACACGAAGTCCTTACGGTCCTGCGCGTACTTCTCTTGCATCTGAGGGGGCAAAGAAACGAAGAACTTGTGCAGTTCGCCCGCCGTGATTTTTCGGCCGTCTACTTCGGCCACGACCCGGCTCGGAGCGTCGGGCTCGACGGCTGAGCCGAGTAACTGCCGCATGTCGATCTCTTGAACATGGACATTCGGGCCCGGCGGAACCTCAGCCGCCATAAGCACACCGGCGGCGAGCAATGGGAAAAAACGCTTCATACAAAACCATTATCGGCGATAGCCCGGACCGTACAGGACCCGGCCGGGCCGGGCCGAAGTGAGCTTGCCATGCAACAGCACCGCCTGGCCGTTCACGATGACATGCAGGAAGCCCTCGGCGTATTGGTGCGGGTTCTTGAAATCCGCCCGGTCGAGGACCCGTGCGGGGTCAAACAGCGCCAAGTCGGCATACATGCCGGGCCGCAGCAGCCCCCGGTCCGTGAGTCCGGCTCGCGCCGCGGGGAAGGAAGTCATCTTGCGGACGGCTTCCTCGAGGCTAATCACGTTCTTTTCCCGAACATAGCGTGCCAGTACGCGCGCAAAAGTTCCGTAGCTGCGCGGGTGAGGCGCACCCTTGCCGAACTCCGGAATCTCGCCGTCACTGGCCACCATCGTGAGCGGCGAACGCAGGATGCGCTCGACATCCTGCTCGGAAATCGCGTGGTAAACAGCCTGACAGCCCCCGCGTTGCTGGATTTCGATGGCCGTTTCGGCGGCGTCCTCCAAAGTGACGCGCTGGAATTTCGCGCGGGTGACATCGGCCAGACTCTTTCCAGCCAGCGAAGCGTCAAAGGGGCAGTTGGCCAGCATGACGTTGGCCGGGTCGCCGCCGCCCCGGTCTTCCCGGATGCGGCGTACAATCTCCTGTTTGATGCGGGCGCGGCTTTCGCGGGCGGCCAAACGTTCGGCCAGCGCTTTCCGGCCGCCTTCGAGCGCCCACTGGGGAAAAAGCGCGGCCGTGCCGGTGCTGGAAGCCGTGTAAGGATACTGATCCACGGTGACGTCCACGCCGCGCCGCCGCGCCTCTTCCATCAGTTTCAGCGTCTCGGCGCTCTTGCCCCAGTTCTTCACGCCGATAATCTTGTGGTGCGTGACTTGGGTCGGCAACCCGCCTTCTTCGCCGATGCGAATGGTCTCCCGGATGCTCTCTAGCACCTTATCCGCTTCATCCCGCATGTGAGAGATATGGATGCCGCCGAATTCAGCCGCCACCCGCGCCAGTTCGATCACTTCCTCGGTGGGGGCGTAGTTGCCGGGGACATAGAACAGTCCCGTGGACAGCCCCAGGGCGCCATCGGCCATAGCCTGCCTCATCAGCGCCTTCATTTTTTGGATTTCCGCAGGCGTGGCCTTCCGATTTTGGGAGCCCATCACCTCGGCGCGGATGGAGCCGTGCCCCGCCAGCATCCCGAAGTTGGGGGCGATGCCTTTGGCGGCTACCTTCTCCAGAAACGGCGCTACAGGTATGGGCGAGCTTCCATCCTGACCTTCGATCAGCGTTGTCACTCCTTGACGGATGTAGTTTTCCGCTTCGGGCTGGTTGAGAATATTGCGCCGCGCGTGGGTGTGGATGTCAATAAAACCGGGCGCCGCCACCAACCCGCGGCCGTCGATTTTGAGCTTGGCATCCGCTGATGGCAACAACCCTACAGCGGCGATACGATCTCCGCGAATGCCGATATCGGCGCGGAACCATGTCGCCCCGCTGCCGTCAACTACACGGGCGCCGCTAATCAGGACGTCGAAGGATGGGTTCTGCGCCGCCAGGCTAGCGGCGCAAAGAGCCAGCAAGCACGCAAGTTTCCGGAGCACCTTGCCATTCTATCCGAATCCGAGCGTGTCGCATTTTTTACTTGGTGTGTGTCGATTCTCCACTCCAGTCATCCGGCTTGGGCGGCGAGGCCAAAGCCGAGAAAAGCAGGCCCAGAATCAACAGCAACGCCACCAAACCCGCTAGCAGCATAGGCCCTCCCATCCATCACTCCCGAAAAAACCGTTGCAGTTTGGTTGCCATTTTCAACGCGCGTGGATGCCCGTGATAGCCTGCAAATATGCGAGCGCACCTGGCTTTTGGGAAAACAGGCATCGTGGCGGAGTTGCCGGAGGGATTTCGCTACTCGGTTCTGGAAGCGCGAACCGCGCAGCCGGTGGCTGACGAGACTGCCGCCATCGAGCAAGCCCTGGATCATCCCATCGGCTGCCCTCCTTTACGGGAATTGGCCGCCGGCAAGCGAACCGCGGCCATCTCAGTTTGCGATATCACACGGCCGGCGCCCAACCGCCTGGTGCTGCCGCCGCTGCTGCGCCGCCTGGAGGCGGCAGGCATACCGCCTTCGGAGATCGTCATACTGATCGCCACCGGGCTGCACCGTCCGGCTACGCCGAATGAGATCCGGGAAATTGTAGGCGATGAGGTAGCGGCGGCGTACCGTGTGGAGAATCACTACGCGCGAGAGATTGCTCATCACCGGTTCTTGGGTCACACCGCCGCGGGGACCCCGGTGTATATCGATCAACGCTTCCTGGATGCCGGTCTGCATATCACGCTAGGCTTTATCGAACCCCATCTGATGCTGGGGTTTTCCGGCGGCCGGAAGCTCATCGTTCCGGGACTGGCGGGACAGGAGACCATCAAAGCGATCCATAGTCCGAAGTTCATGCGGCAGCCGCGGGCCGTGGAAGGTTGCATCGATGGCAACCCCCTCCATGCAGAATTGCTGGAAATCGCAGCCATGGCGCGCCACGATTTCATGGTGGACGTGGCGCTCACCCGGGAACGCCGCATCGCGGCCGTATTCGCAGGCGAACCGAGGGCGGCGCACCAGGCAGGCGTCGGTATGGTGTCGAACTTGTTGCTGGAGCGTCTGGAGGAACCGGTGGACGCGGCGGTCACCACCGCCGCCGGCTATCCGTTGGACCTGACTTTTTACCAGTCGCTGAAGGGAGTCACCGCCGCCTCGCACATCGTCAAGCCTGGAGGGCGCATTCTGCTGGTAGCCGCCTGCGAGGAAGGGCCCGGCGCACCCGAGTTCAGCCGCATGCTGCGGGAACATCCCTCCGACGAGGGCTTTTTGCGGCATATTGAGAACGCCCCGGTGGTCGTGGACCAGTGGCAGCTTGAAAAACTGGCCCTGGTGACCCGGGAGAAAAGGGTGTTGTTTTATACGCCGGGACTGCCGCCCGAATACCACGCCAATCTTTGGGGGCCGATTTTCCCCACCCTGGAAGCGGCTATTGAAGGGCTCACCGCCGGTTTGCCGCCGGACGCGCGGATAGCCGTGATTCCGGAAGGCCCTTATGTGCTGGCAAAAGTCTTATGACAGCTCCGGCGGGACGTTGCCGTAGGACCACG
>Ga0272446_1003521_pt1 | contig 19600 bp, 19 predicted proteins | sample YNPCB0061_FD_194587 | JGI IMG/M metagenome (GOLD analysis project Ga0272446, IMG submission 194587) | Hot spring microbial mat communities from Yellowstone National Park, WY, United States - YNP-CB-006-1 | ecosystem: Environmental > Aquatic > Thermal springs > Hot (42-90C) > Sediment | place...
TTCTCCCGCAACATCGGTATAATCTTCAACCTCAATTCCAGGTAGGTTGAGTAGATCAGTTAGAAGTAGCTGCATATCTCAGATTTCGTATAGCATGTTACATTAGCATACCAAGTCCGATAGACCCTAACTGAAAAATAATCCTTGTATGCTTAGCCTCGTATATCCTGTGAACAGGAAACACGCTTAGCGGGTGTGAGCATGGATCAAGATATTCCTATTGCAGAACGCTTACCAACAGACTCTGCGGTTAGGCTTCAGAAACAACCCTTGTATAAACGGTGGGCGATCGCCAGCATCATTGGCTTAGGTTGTATGGCTGGGGGTGTCTGGGTTTTCAGCCATTCTACGGAACCCTCAACCGTTGCTGAAGCAGTTGGGAACCCCATTGCGGTTCCCACAGAGAATCTGTTGGGGCATTTACCCTACGAAGAAGCACCCCTGAGTGAGTTAGTGCCCGTAAGTGCCGACGGCCAGATCCAGTTACGCCGAGCGGCGGCGGAGCGATTTCGAGCCATGGTTGCTGCGGCTCGGCAGGAGGGAATTATTCTGGTTCCCCTTTCGGGCTTCCGCTCTAAGCAGGATCAAGATTATCTCTTTTTTCAGGTGAAGGAACAGCGAGGACAACGGACGAGTGAGCGTGCCTTAGTGAGTGCGCCGCCGGGCTACAGTGAACACCATACAGGGTATGCCATTGATATTGGCGATGCCAGCCAGCCCGACACTCATCTTAGCGTGGCCTTTGAGCAAACCCCGGCCTTTCAGTGGTTAGCGGTGAATGCTGCTCGCTTTAGCTTTGAACTATCGTTCCCTAAGAGCAATTCGCAAGGGGTTAGCTATGAACCGTGGCATTGGCGATTTGTGGGCGATCGCCACAGTTTGCAAACGTTTTATAAAGCACGGCAACTAAACGTAAGGAGTGCAAAATGAGTGGGCTAGGGCATCGAGCCGTACTGTTAACGGGTGGCACGGGCGGCTTAGGTCAAGGGGTAGCTCCGGTATTACTGGCTCAGGGCTATACCCTCACCATTCCCTACATTGATGCGGTGGGACGGGAGCACCTTGAGCAGCAACTGGCCGCAGCAGAGCTGGCCAATGTCCGCTTTGTCGCTGCCGACCTCAACAACGAAAGTGAAGTAGCCGCACTGATTAATCGTATGCCCCAACTCGATGCAGTGGTTCATTTAGTGGGGGGCTTTAGCATGGGCGCGACGGCTAACGTTGCCTTGAGTGATTGGCAGCACAGCTTCGCCCTCAACGTTGAAACCACCTTCCTAGTGTGTAAACACGCCCTTAAACGGATGCAGCCCCAACACTACGGTCGAATTGTCACGATTGGTTCACGCGGGGCGGTGGAACCCACGGCTGAGTTGGCCGCCTACTGTGCTGCCAAAGCCGCTGTTGTGGCCTTCACGCGGGCGATCGCTGCTGAAACCAAAGGGATGAACATTACTGCCAATGTAATTCTTCCCAGTATTATCGATACCCCCAACAACCGTGCTGCGATGGGGAGCGACCAAGCCGCGATGTGGGTGCCGCCAACAGCCATTGGTCAACTGATTGCCTATCTCATTTCCGAGAGTGCAGGGGCAATCAGTGGCGCAGCGATCCCCATCTATGGCAACGCCTAGCTAGGTATGAGCCATGGTTTTTCTGGTTCTGTTGAGTGCTCTGTGCTACATCAGCATCCTGCTGACTCAACTGTTTGTGAGTGTTCCCATGGAGTTTTTTGGCTGGGTGCATCTTCCCAGCGTTGTGCTGTGGGGATCCTTCTTGCTGCTGTTGGCTTGGCTCCTAGGAGGTGATTAAAACCCCATGACTTTAGCGACGGTGGCTTCGCTTGGGTCGATGTGGCGATGAAAGCGATCGCTCTCCTGCTGCAAGGCCGTGTCCGGATCCTTCAGGCCATTGCCGGTCAGCACACAAACGACGGTGGCACCGCTGGGCACCTGATCGGCTAATTTGAGTAAGCCTGCCACAGAGGCAGCACTGGCCGGTTCACAGAAAATGCCTTCTTCAGAGGCTAATAGGCAGTAAGCCGTGAGGATTTCAGCATCGGTGACGGCATTAAAAGCCCCTTGGCTGGCCTCCTTGACGGCGATCGCCCGCTGCCAATTGGCGGGGTTGCCAATGCGAATGGCGGTAGCCACGGTTTCTGGATGCACGACCACGGCACCGTTGACGAGGGGGGCAGAGCCCGCTGCTTGAAAGCCCATCATGCGGGGGAGGCGATCGCAGCGATTTTGTTCACGATACTGACAGAAGCCCATCCAATAGGCGGTAATATTGCCAGCATTGCCCATGGGGATGCACAGCCAATCGGGGGCATTGCCCAAGCTATCCACCACCTCAAAGGCTGCGGTTTTTTGCCCTTCAAGGCGATAGGGATTGACAGAGTTCACTAGGGTAATGGGGTAGGTATCGGCCATCACCCGCACAATGTCAAGGGCTTGGTCAAAGTTCCCTTCAATGGCAATCACTTCAGCACCATAGAGCAATGCCTGAGCCAGCTTGCCCTGAGCCACATAGCCTTCCGGGACGAGGACATAGGCGCGCAGACCCGCCCGCCGCGCATAGGCCGCTGCTGCTGCGGAGGTATTCCCAGTACTAGCGCAAATCACTGCTTCCGCTCCCGCCTCCTTGGCTTTAGAGATCGCCATGGTCATACCGCGATCCTTGAAGCTACCGGTGGGATTAAGGCCGTCGTACTTTACATATACTGAAACATTCCGACCCACCCGCTCAGCAATGCGGGGCACCGGAATCAGGGGCGTGTTCCCTTCATAAAGGGTCACAATGGGGGTGCGATCGCTGACGGGCAAAAAGTCACCGTAGGCGTGAATTAAGCCATGCCAAGCAGGACGAATGGGAGGGGCGATTACGGGCACAGGTATGCAATCAATCAAATGTAAATAAATCTGTGGCCAGCCATCGAGAGCAGCCACTCAGTACGATAATTCTACCGAGGAGTGGAGCAATTGCCAATTTTACCGCGAGTCATGATATTCAGGGGAGGGCAGAATGCGCTTAATTTTAGTCCGCCATGGTGAAGCAGTGGGGAATGACACTGGCGTGATGTTGGGGCGGCAGGATGTTCCCCTCACACAGCGGGGTCGCCAGCAAGCCCTTGCGCTACGGGAGGTCTTGCCCCCGCCGGATTTTATCTATACCAGTCCGCTGCAGCGCTGTTGTGAGGCAGCTCGCCTCATGAACCCAATCCCTAGCTTAAAGATTCAGGAATTGGCAGACTTAATTGAGATTGATCAGGGGGTTTTTACCGGTCTGACTTGGGCGCAAGCTCAGGAACAGCAGCCGCATCTCTGTAATGAGTTGGAGGAGCAGGACTGTCTTGTGCCGATTCCCGAAGCGGAGTCGATGGCAGCGGCATGGCAGCGAGCCAAACAAACGTGGAAGCACCTACGCAAACACGAGGATGAGCACTGTGTGTGGTGTATTTCCCACGGCGGATTTTTGCAGTGCTTAGTGAGTGTGGTTCTCGGCAGCGATCGCCTGTGGGGAATCAATATCCCACCAGCCGCATGGTTTGACTTTTCAGTCAGAGTGGATGTAGATGGTCGCTTTGAGGCGGAAAATGTGCGTTGGTGGCAAATTAACGGCTTCAATCTCTCTCTGCCGCCGTCGGCCTAGGCGTTGCTACCGTCGTTTGCACAGGCTGCTTGAGTGCGTCAAGCCACTGCTGCAAAATTAACGCCGCCGCAATTTGATCCACAAGGGCTTTTTCCCGCCGCGGCGATCGCCCCCGCTGCTTGAGAATCTCTTCGGCTTGAAAGGAGGTCAGCCGTTCATCCACGTACTCCACCGGCAAGTCAAGCGCCTTGCCAAAGCGTTCTGCCAAGTGCTGTACCTGCCGCGCTTGGGATCCCAGCTCACCGTTGAGGGTGTAGGGTAGCCCCACCACGAGGCGTTCGACCTGCCGCTCCTGACACAGTTGCCGGAGTTGCTCAAGGTCGTGGGCAAAGCTGCGGCGCTGAATCGTTCTTAAGCCGGTCGCAAGCTGCCCGAGGCGATCGCAGCCCGCCACCCCAATCCGTTTGCGCCCTACATCTAACCCAAGAACAGAAATCACGCCTGCCTTTGATCCCTCTTGATAGCTTGAGCGTGCCCGATCACTTCCCCTACAATTGAAGGGCACGTTATCCTGCTGTTATTCTAAAACCTGCCCGCTGCCATGGCTGACCCCGCAACAGACTACAAAGATACGGTAAATCTGCCACAGACGACCTTTGAGATGCGGGCGAATGCACCCACCCGTGAACCCCAACTGCAAGACTTTTGGGCACAACAGCAGATCTATGAACGGCTGCAACAGCACAATCCGGGCGAGGTATTTATCCTTCACGATGGTCCGCCCTACGCCAACGGTGCCCTTCATATTGGCCATGCCCTCAATAAAATTCTTAAAGACATTATCAATAAATATCAGCTCCTCCAAGGGCGCAAAGTTCACTACCGCCCCGGCTGGGACTGCCACGGCTTGCCGATTGAACTCAAAGTACTGCAAACCCTAAGTGCTGAAGAACGCCAGAACCTTACCCCCCTCTCCCTGCGGCAGCGCGCCAAGGAGTTTGCCCTCAAAACCGTTGCTGAACAAAAACGGAGCTTTCAGCGCTACGGTGTGTGGGGAGACTGGCAGCACCCCTACCTCACCCTCTCACCTGAGTACGAAGCAGCACAAATTGGGGTGTTTGGGGAAATGGTACTGCGGGGCTATATCTACCGCGGTCTGAAGCCCGTGCATTGGAGCCCCAGTTCCAAAACTGCCCTTGCGGAAGCAGAACTGGAATATCCTGAAGGCCATACGTCCCGCAGTGTGTACGCTGCCTTTGACGTACTGGAGCTCCCCCAAGGGTTGGCCGCAGCTTGGTATGAAGCACTCGGGCAGATGGGGGTTGCCATTTGGACGACAACACCGTGGACTTTGCCAGCGAACCTAGCGGTGAGCGTCAACCCCGACTTGACCTATGCTCTGGTACGGGTAGCGCCAGCAAAGCGCCACGCTTACCTGATTGTGGCGCACGACTTAGTGCCGTCCCTCAGTCAAACCCTAGGCACAACCTTAACCGTGGTGACTACCGCCAAGGGTGCCGATCTCGAACATACCCGCTATCAGCACCCCCTGTACGATCGCCAGAGCAAAATCGTTATCGGCGGTGACTATGTGACAACGGACTCCGGTACCGGCTTAGTACATACGGCTCCCGGTCATGGACTGGAGGACTACGCCGTTGGTCAACGCTACGGCCTGCCCATTCTGTCCCCGGTGGATGCAGATGGCTGTTTCACGGCGGAGGCGGGTCAGTTCGCTGGCCTGAATGTCCTCAAAGAGGGGAATGAGGCGGTTATTGTGGCTTTAGAGGCTGCCGGCGCCCTTCTTAAAGAAGAGCCTTACGTTCACAAGTATCCCTACGACTGGCGAACCAAAAAACCCACGATCTTTCGAGCAACGGAGCAATGGTTTGCTTCGGTAGCGGGGTTTCGCGATGCTGCCCTCGCGGCGATCGCCGAGGTGAGGTGGATTCCGGCGCAAGGGGAAAATCGCATTACCGCCATGGTGGCGGAGCGATCCGACTGGTGTATTTCGCGGCAGCGCAGTTGGGGGGTACCCATTCCGGTGTTTTATGACAAGGTGACCGGTGACCCCCTGCTCACGGCAGACACCATTGCCCATGTCCAAGCCATCATTCGCCAGCGGGGGTCTGATGCTTGGTGGGAACTCTCGGTGGCGGAGCTATTGCCCCCCGCCCTGCAAGATCAGGCAGATCGCTACGAAAAGGGCACCGATACCATGGATGTGTGGTTTGACTCCGGCTCATCCTGGGCAGCAGTTCTAGGGGAGCAGCAAGCGGATCTATACCTCGAAGGCTCGGATCAGCATCGGGGGTGGTTCCAGTCATCGCTGCTGACCCGGGTGGCGGTGCAGGGGCACGCTCCCTACAAATCGGTGCTCACCCACGGCTTTGTCTTGGATGAGCAGGGGCGCAAGATGAGTAAATCCTTGGGCAATGTCACGGATCCGCGCGAGGTAATTGAGGGCGGCAAAAACCAAAAGCAAGACCCGGCCTACGGTGCGGATGTTTTGCGGCTGTGGGTGTCCTCGGTGGACTATGCCAATGATGTGCCCATTGGCAAAACGATTCTGAAGCAGTTGGCGGATATCTATCGCAAAATTCGCAATACAGCGCGCTTTTTACTGGGTAACCTCTACGATTTCGACCCACAGCAGGATGCTGTGCCCTACGCTCAGTTGCCAGAACTGGATCGCTATATGCTGCACCGCCTCCATGAGGTGTTTAGCGAAGTGACGGCAGCCTTTGACAGCTACCAGTTTTACCGGTTCTTCCAAACCATTCAGAACCTCTGCACGGTGGATTTGTCAAATTTTTATCTGGATATTGCCAAGGATCGCTTGTACATTAGTGCCCCTGCCAGCGATCGCCGCCGTAGTTGCCAAACGGTGCTTGCTATTACGGTACAAAATCTGGCGCGGGCGATCGCCCCGGTGCTGCCCCACTTGGCAGAAGATATTTGGCAGCACTTACCGTTTGCCACGCCCTACACATCGGTGTTTCAAAGTGGCTGGGTACAGCGTGCGGATCAGTGGCGCGACCCACCCTTGGCGAGCCGCTGGGAGGTGCTGCGACAGTTGCGCTCAGAGGTCAACAAGGTACTGGAGCAGGCGCGCGCTGAAAAGGCCATTGGCTCGTCCCTCGAAGCCAAGGTGTGGCTGTACGTGGCCAACCCAGACCTGCGCGATCGCCTCGAGGCCATGAACAGTGCCGATGCCTTGGCGGGTAATGGTGTGGATGAACTCCGCTATCTATTTTTAGTCTCACAAGTGGAGGTGATGCCGCAGCCGCGATCGCTCAGCTTGAGCTACACCCTTGAGCAACCGGAGCTATGGGTTGGCGTAGGCACCGCCAGCGGGACCAAGTGCGTCCGCTGCTGGAATTATGCCGAGAGTGTAGGGCGCTCTGCAACCCATCCCCAGTTGTGCGATCGCTGTGAAGCGGCCTTAGCGGGTAACTTCTAGCCCAGCGTTAGGGTATTTCGGAGGTTCTATGAACGTTGCCTACTTCGACTGCCCAGCGGGAATTGCTGGGGATATGTGCCTTGGGGCGCTGATCGATGGTGGCGTTCCCCTTGACTACTTGCACGGGCAACTGGCAAAGCTGGGAATTGCAGCAGAGTTTACCTTAACCACTGAAACCGTGCAGCGAAAAGGGCAGCGGGGTCTGAAGGCTCACGTCCAGCTTCACGAGCACAGCCATCCGCACCACCGCCATTGGCCAGACATTCAGGCGCAGATTTTAGCCGCAGATTTGCCCGATCGCGCCCGCGACTGGAGTTTACGGGTGTTTGAAGCCTTGGCGATCGCCGAAGGTGCCGTTCATGGCATTGCCCCCACCGCCGTTCACTTCCACGAAGTTGGTGCCGTGGATGCCCTAGTGGATATTGTTGGCACCTGTCTAGGGCTAGATTACCTCGGCATTGAGCAGATTTACTGCTCGCCCTTGCCCACCGGTGGCGGGACAGTACGGGCCGCCCATGGTCAACTGCCGGTGCCCGTGCCAGCGGTCTTGCAACTCTGGCAAACTTATCGGGTGCCGGTTTATAGTAACGGGATTGCGAACGAACTGGTGACCCCCACGGGTGCCGCGATTGTCTGTGCCCTTAGCCAAGACTTTGGCACCCCACCCGCCATGACCCTAGAGCGAGTAGGCTTAGGTGCTGGCAGCCATGAGTTACCGCTGCCGAACCTCCTCCGCCTGTGGTTAGGCGAAACCCCCAACAGCCAACCGCCAACCCCCACCACCATTGTGGAGTTGCAAACCCAACTGGATGACCTGCCGCCCCAAGCCTTAGCCTACGCGATAGAGCAACTCTATGCCGCTGGTGCGGTGGAAGTCTTCTGTCAAGCCATTACAATGAAAAAGTCACGCCTTGGAGTGCTCCTGACCGTACTGTGTCCTCTCAGTGCCGAAGCCGCCTGTGTTCAGACCCTCTTTCGGGAAACCACGACCCTAGGGCTGCGCCGCCAAGTGCAAGATCGCTATGTCCTCCAGCGGCAGATCAAAACCGTGACTACCCCGTTTGGCGAGGTGCGGCTGAAATTAGCCACCGATGGTCACGGACACCCCCTCAATGTGCAGCCGGAGTATGAAGACTGTGCCGCCCTAGCACGGCAGCATCAGCAGCCATGGCAGGTGGTGTATCACGCAGCACTGAAGGCGGGGCTAGCCCTCTGGCCACTGGCAAGCTCCCCAGCTCCCTAAGTCAGTTTCGGCTTAATAAAGACAATGGCTTGCTTCCAAATAATCGTTGGTTGGTCATAGTGATCCACCACGCACAGGCAGTTTGCGTCTTGCCAGCGCACCTTTCCCACCACTAGATCACTTGTGATCAGTTTCACCTCAACCTCAGTGCTATCTTTAATTAAGGTCTGTAGCTGGCGGATACTGGGTAATCCCGTCTGGAATTCGTCAGTCATGGGTTCTCCTCTAGTTCCTCTACAATTCTATGAGCCTATCTTTTCAGAAGTACCAAGGGCTAGGTAACGATTTCCTACTCTTAGACAATCGTCAGCAGCCGACCCTTCGTCTTTCGCCACAGGAGGCTCGCCACTGGTGCGATCGCCATTTTGGGGTGGGTGCCGACGGGGTAATTTTCCTACTGGCGGGCACTGGCGACTGTGACTACCAAATGCGGATGTACAATGCCGATGGCTCCGTTGCCGAAATGTGTGGCAATGGCATTCGCTGTCTGGCCAAGTTTATTTTTGAACTGGAAGGCCGCACCTGCGGTGAAACCGTCAGCTACCGCATTGACACCCTAGCGGGGGTGATGGTGCCCCACATTCAAGCAGACGGTCAAGTGACAGTGGATATGGGGACACCACAACTGCTGGCGCAACAAATCCCCACTACCCTAACCGCTCCAGATGCCAAAGTGATCGAGGTGCCCTTGACGGTGGCAGATCGCCCTTGGCTGGTAACCTGTGTGAGTATGGGGAATCCGCACTGTGTCACCTTTGTAGAAGATGTAGCCGCTATTCCCTTAGAGACGCTAGGGCCACTGTTTGAGCACCATGCTGTGTTTCCCCAGCGCACGAATACTGAGTTTGTCCAAGTGCTGGGGGGCGATCGCCTGCGCATGCGCGTCTGGGAGCGGGGGGCGGGGATGACCCTTGCCTGCGGTACCGGTGCCTGTGCCACGGTTGTTGCGGCGGTACTCACCGGGCGACTCAAAGCCGATGCAGCAGGGCAAGCCCAAGCCACGGTTGAACTACCCGGCGGTGATCTGCATATTCGCTGGGATGTTCACAGTCAACATCTGTATATGACCGGACCTGCCGTCGCAGTGTTTAGGGGAACCCTTGACACCCAGTAGCCCCATGTATCGTCAACGGCGACCCCTGTGGTCTTATCCCCTCTTTCAAATTCCCCTGATCCTGCTGACGGGGTGCCTGCTCTTGGCGCTTCTGTTTACGCTGTTGGGGTGGGGTCGCCCCAGTGTGGCGGTGGTGCTTTCCCTGGATTTGAGTGGCAGCACCTTTGGGGACAATCCCTTACAGTTTAACCAGCCTCAAACCGTGATGGCGCAGCAGGTGGCCGCGGCCAAACTCTATCTGCAACGCAATCAGCGGGAGTTGGCGAACCCCAATGCCATCATGATCCATGGCTTTGGCCGCAATGTGGTCTTTTTAACCCCACGCTTTGAAACCAAGGCCGATGTCTTGCTGACACAACTCGATCAGGCGCTCAACCGCAGCGATCTTTTAGCTCAGGTGGACCCCAGCGCCACGAACCTATCGGGGGCGATCGCCACCGCCACCCAGCAACTGCAACAGGTTTCTAACCGCTGCCGTGAATTACTGATCATTACCGATGGCGCAGCACCCGTGGATACCGCTGTCGTCACCTCAGCCCAAGGGCAAGGGATTAAAATTAATGCCATTGTTGTCGGGGAGTATGCGCCACAACTGGCAGCCGCAACCCAAGCCACCGGCGGACAATACCGCTCTGGGACTACGGCACTTTTAGAGGAACTGGTGAGTCGTACCTTTTTTGAGAACATTAACACCAATGCCCGCTGGTCGATATTCTGGTTGGGTCTGGCGCTAGTCTGCCTGATGTGGGTGCTGGTGTTGCCCTTAGATCGGTGGTTGTTGCAAGGGCTACTCCAATTACCCATGAATCTGTCGGGGCAACTGGCGCTTGGGAATGCCTTTTTCTGGACCGTTGCCATCCCCATCGTTCTCTGGCGCTTTCCGGGCTGGCCATTTTTGAGCGGGTGCTAAGGAGGAGAGATGCGATCGCGCTGGCGGTTTTCGGTAATTGCCCTCATCGTTGCTGTGGGGGTTGTCCTCAGCGGTAGCTCCCCCTCCCTTGCCCGCCAAAATCTTGCCTTACCCCCCCTTACCACCTATCCCTTGCCTAGCTCCCTTGCAGCTCTGCCTCCGGCGGGGGACGACTATTTTACCGAGGTACAGCCGTTGGAAGTGGGGTATCTGCTGTGGACAGCGTTTCCGGTGACCGTGGCCATTGACCCCCCGCCGCGGGATGCCAATGACCTGTGGGCACAGGCAGCCCAGCAGGCTATTGCCGAATGGTCGGCCTATCTGCCGCTGCAAATTGTGCCGCCAACCGCTACGGCCAATATTCGCCTCCAGTCTGAGCGCCCCAGCGACCAAAACAACCGTCGTGTCCGAGCGGCGGAAACCAGCTATGAACTGTTTGTGGATAGCAACGGCCTACTGCGGCATCGGGTTCGGGTGGTGGTGCGACCCACCCAAGCCCCCCGCTATGTGCTGGCGGCTCTGCGCCATGAGTTGGGTCATGCCCTCGGTATTTGGGGGCATAGTCCCCTGCCCACGGATGCTCTCTATTTTGCCCAAGTAGCGGATCCACCGCCCATTTCTCAGCGGGATGTGAATACCCTGCGGCGAGTTTACGAGCAACCCACCCGCTTAGGGCAACCCATGCCAGAGGTGGCTTCCCATGGATGAGAGCCTCACCCTTTGGGGCATTTTACTCACCCTGACTGCCTTGGGGCTGTGGCTGGAGCACCGCTATCGTTGGGCAGCACGGGTGGGGGGATCCTTAATTATTTTGCTCCTAGCGGCCTTGTGTGCCAATTTAGGGGTCATTCCCCAACAGTCTGCTGTCTATGACACCATCTATGGGCCAGTGACCTCCTTAGCCATTGTCTGGTTACTGTTGCTTGTGAATTTGCAGGATGTGCGCCGCTTGGGGCGATCGGCCTTGTTAGCCTTTGGGATTGCGGCTGTGGGCACCTTGATCGGGGCGCTACTGGCTAGCCTCCTGTTTCACAGTCGTTTTGGTGGCGACACCCCACGGCTGGCGGGCAGCTTAGCAGCAAGTTACATTGGTGGCAGTTTAAATTTTGTGAGTGTCGGGCGTGCCCTGAACCTCACTGATCTGCTCTTTACCGCAGCAACGACCGCAGATAACCTGCTCACGGCAGTATGGTTGGGCTTCACCTTAACGCTGCCCTCAGTCTTGGCACGGTTTTATCCGCAGCGCTCAGCAACAGACGCCTTAGCTTTATCGCCCTTGCCCACAGCCTCGGCGATCGCCCCCCTCGATTTAGCCATTCTCCTGAGCTTAGGCATGGGAGTTTTAGTGCTGGCTACAGCGCTACATCAATTTTGGCCGGTCATCCCGACGGTGGTTTGGCTCACTACCCTAAGTGTAGCCATTGCCCAATTCCAGTGGGTACGCTACCTCCGTGGTACCGGTGCCCTTGGCATGTTTAGTCTCAATCTCTTTTTTACCATCATTGGCGCGGGAACCCATCTGCCCTCGTTAGTGCCTGTGGGGGTTGAGATTGTGCTGTTTGCCGCCACCATTGTGTTTAGCCATGGGGTGGTGATCTTTGGGCTGGGGTATCTATTCAAGCTGGATGTTGAATTACTGGCCTTAGCCTCCCAAGCGGCGGTGGGGGGGCCTACCACTGCTGCAGCTCAAGCGAGCGGTCGCCACCAGCCAGCCCTACTGGGGGTTGGCATCACCCTTGGCCTCCTTGGCTATGGGGTCGCCAATTACCTAGGTTTGGCAATGGCTCAGCTACTCAACTGGTTAGAACTTGGCTAAAGCTTGCTGCCACATTCAGGGCAAAAGCGATGGCTAGAAATCGTCTTGGCACCGCAGTTCGTACAGTACACTAGCTCGGCCGCTTTTTCGAGGGTTGCTTGCTCCGGTAAGCCCAGCATTTGGGCGTTGCTTTTGCCGGGAGCCACCATCGGATAGCAGTTTTCATCCCGGGTCACGTGGGCATCTAGCAAGACGGGGCCATCGTAGGTCAGCACCTCTTGAATAATGTCGTCCAGATTGTGGCGATCGCTCACCCGCAATCCTTTGACACCGTAGGCCTCCGCCAACTTAATAAAATCTGGCATTCCCTTGGCCATATTGGAGTGGGAGTAGCGCTCTTCATAGAAGGCCTGCTGCCACTGCCGCACCATTCCCTGCCAGAAGTTATTAATAATCACTGTCTTCACCGCAATACCGTACTGGGCAAGGGTGGCCAATTCTTGGGAGTTCATTTGAAAGCTAGCATCACCACTGATGCAGATCACCTGCTCATTGGGCAGTGCAACCTTAACCCCCATTGCCGCAGGCAGTCCAAAGCCCATCGTCCCCAAGCCTGCACTAGAGACCCATCGCCGCGGGCCATTTTTCAAAAATTGGGCAGCCCACATTTGGTGTTGCCCCACATCCGTTGTATAAAACGCATCGGGAGCATGACGGCCAAAGGCCACAATCACTTCTTGGGGAGACAGTTCCCCGCTAGGATGCGGCACCACTAAGGGGTAATCTTCTTTCCACGCCTTAATGCGCGCTAGCCACCCATGGGTCATCGGTTCCGGGGGAACGCCTGTTTCGTTGATATGGTGCAGAAGTTGCTGTAGCACTGGCTTGACACTGCCAACAATGGGCACCTCCGGGACGCGGTTTTTACCCACCTCCGCCGGATCGATGTCAATGTGAATGACCTTTGCTCGCGAGGCAAACTCATCCAGTTTTCCGGTAACGCGATCATCAAACCGTGCCCCCACCGCAATGAGCAGGTCGCACTCGCTCACCGCAAAATTGGCATAGGCGGTACCGTGCATCCCCAGCATTCCCAGTGAGAGTGGATGAGATTCTGGAAAGGCACCTTTACCCATTAGGGTTGTGGTGACTGGAATTTGAAACAGCTCAGCCAGTTGGTAAATTTCATCATGTGCTGCTGCTGTAATTGCGCCCCCCCCAACGTACAGCAGCGGTCGTTTGGCCTCGCGAATCAGTTGCGCGGCTTGGGCAATTTGACGCACATTGCCGCGAATGGTGGGACGATACCCTCGCAGCTTAACCTGCCCTGGCTCTACCGGCTCGTAGTCGCACACTTCCAAGCCCACATCTTTGGGAATATCTACGAGTACCGGCCCCGGCCGGCCTGTGGTGGCAATATAGATGGCCTCAGCGATGATGCGCGCCATATCCTTGGCATCGCGAACCACGTAGGAGTGCTTAACAATAGGGAGCGTAATGCCGTAGATGTCCGTTTCTTGAAAGGCATCGGTGCCAATGGCAGAGCGAGGCACTTGACCGGTGATCACTAATAGCGGTATGGAGTCCATGTGGGCAGTGGCAATGCCGGTGACCAAGTTTGTGGCACCAGGACCAGACGTGCCAAAACACACCCCGATTTTCCCCGTTGCTCTGGCATAGCCATCGGCAGCGTGAGCCGCTCCCTGCTCATGGCGGACTAAAATGTGCTCGATCGCCCCGCGGGATTCAGCACGGTATAGCTCATCGTAAATTGGTAAAATTGCCCCACCAGGGTAGCCAAAGATATGCTTAACGCCATGACGACACAAGGTATCTATTAGGATGTAGGCTCCAGTTGCTTGCACAGGCCGACCTCGTAAGGCAATGATGGTGCTTCTAAATTGTAATTTTCCATACCATCTCTGTCGAGATTTATGTTAATAAGACTCAACTTTTTTAAGAAATATTACTCAGGCATAGCAGAGTCAGCCTCGGGGCTGGGAGGGGCTTCACTGGTGCTTGGTGCAGGTGGCGGCGGTTCTGGTGTCGGTGATGACTGGGGCGTGGACGCAGGTGGTGTAGGCGATGAGTGGGGGATGGGGGCGGCTTCGCGGGCAGGGGGGGGTGCTTGGGGCGTGGGTGTGGGGCGGATTGCAGTACAGACCTCTGGGCGGTACTGAAAGTCAAAGGTGATGGCTAAGGCTTGGTATTGCCCTGTGGCCGAGAAGGTTTGCTGTTTCACCGCGGCGATTGCCGCCTGATCCAGCAGTGTTGAGCCACTAGTGCGGATAATCTGCGGGTTTTGGGTGAGCAGTCCGGTCTCTGGGGCAGCATTGGCAGGCAGCAGTTGACCGTCGGGGGTAATCACAGCGGCGACGGTGGCTTGCCCTTGCAGGCGATCGCCACAGGCGTCGGGGGGGTACAGATCGGTCACTCGCTGGCTGAGGTTAATCCCAATATTGGTGGTATTGAGGGTGAGGCGGGTCTGATTAAACCAGCGGGAGAGGGCAGCGGCGGCTTCCCCCTCTGTGGTGGCCAGTGGTTCTTGGGGTGGCGGAGCCGGTGCAGGTGATGCAAGCTCGGGGGCAGCGGCCACGTCTTGTTCAGGCGTGCCGGTATCCGGTAGCGGGCGGGCAGGTGGTGGTAACTGCCAAGGGGCGGGGAGGGGCTCAAACCTCAACGGGGGTGGCGGCGGCAGGTCTGCCAAGGGAGGTAAGGGCGGCAGCGGCGTGAGGGGACTAAACGTGAGGGGCGGCGGTTCAATGCCTGTAAAGGGTAGGGGGGGCGGCACACTCTCGGTGGCAGGTAATTCCGTGGGGAGCAGCGGTTCAATGGAGGGTAGATCGGCTTCTAGCTCTGCGGGAATGCTCATTAACTCGACCGTTTCGTTGATATCGATCGGCGCTGGTGTGGTGTCAGGCACCCGCACTAAGGCAAGGATGATGCCGTGGAGCAGCACTGAGCCGGCGATCGCCAAGCGCGTTGGCTGCCAAATCGGCCAGCCAGCGAGTTGTTGCCAAAGGGGTTGCAGGGGCAAACGTAGCACAAGCATACCTCCACACACTCTCATGCCTTAATTATTAGTCTAGGAGATGCCTAGAATAGATAAAGAGAAGAAATAATGCATAGAGATGCCCCATGGCTGTTCGTTGGCAGACCTCGGCTAACGTTCTGATATTGACCCTATGGCTGCTGCTACTGGGGTGGCAGCTGCTTGCCCCGGCACCGGTGATCGCCCTCACCGACGAGCAAAAACTCGTTAACGAAGCATGGCGCATTGTTAACCAAGCTTACGTTGATACCTCTTTTAATGGTCAAAACTGGTGGCTGGTGCGCCAACAGATCCTCAGTCGCCCACTTCCTAACCGTGAGGCAACCTACCAAGCCATTCAAACCATGCTTGCCAGCCTCGAGGATCCCTTCACCCGCCTGTTGCGCCCGGCGCAATTTCGCAGCTTGCAAACCACCACGGCGGGAGAGCTAACGGGAGTTGGCCTCCAAATTAGTAGTGATCCTACTACAGGTATTTTAGAAGTCATTGCCCCTATTGATGGCTCGCCAGCGGCCAAAGCAGGCATTCTCCCCCGCGATCGCATCCTTGCCATTGATGGTATTCCCACTTCCCAACTCACCCTAGATGAGGCGGCGGAAAAAATGCGCGGTGCCAGTGGCTCCCGGGTGCAGTTACAGGTGCAACATGGTAGCCAGCCGCCCCAACTCATCACCCTTGAGCGAGGGCACATCGAAATTAACCCGGTTGTGGCAGAATTGCGCCACGTCGAGGGTCGTGCCGTTGGCTACATTCGCCTAGGGCAGTTTAGTGCCATGGCACCCGCCGAGATGCGTAAAGCAATACAAACCCTAGCAGAGCAGGGAGCACAGGCGTATGTTCTCGATTTGCGCAACAATCCGGGCGGGCTGTTACAGGCAGGCGTGGAGATTGCCCAACTGTGGATGGAGCCTGGGGTGGTTGTCTATACGGTGGATCGCCAAGGGATAACAGAGAGCCTCAATGCCACGGGGACTCCCCTCAGCCATGATCCGCTGGTGGTGTTGGTGAACGGTGGCACCGCCAGTGCCAGTGAAATTTTAGCGGGTGCCCTGCAAGATAGTGGTCGCGCCCAACTGGTGGGCGATCGCACCTTTGGCAAAGGTTCGATTCAGTCGCTGTTTAGCCTTGCCGATGGCGCTGGTTTAGCGGTCACTATTGCCCACTACGAAACCCCTAACCACCGCAACATCAATAAGGTGGGGATTGAGCCGAACCAGCGGGTTCTTGAGGCGCCTGAAAGTTTGCTGGCCATGGGCACCACAGCGGATCCCCAGTACCTTGCGGCTCTAGAGCTATTGCACAAACCGGTTCAAGTGGCCACTAGCGCAGGGTAACAAACTCTTCAGCCGTTGAGGGGTGAATGCCGATCGTGGCATCAAAGTCTTTTTTGGTGGCACCCATTTTCAGGGCGATCGCGATCCCCTGAATAATTTCGGCGGCGTTATCTCCCACCATGTGCGCCCCTAGAACCCACTCCGTTTGTTTTTCCACCACCAGCTTGACGACAACTTTCGCCTCCTTGCCGGTGAGACTATGGTACATCGGCCGAAAGGCAGCGCGATACACCAAGACATTTTCTGCCCCTACTTTGGCCTTAGCCTGCGCCTCCGAAAGCCCCACTGAGGCGGCCTCAGGCTGAGAAAAGACCGCTGAGGGAATATTGTCGTAGCTGAGGGTGCGGGGAAGATTGCCAAACTGGGTATCGGCAAAGGCTCGACCTTCGGCAATGGCAACGGGGGTGAGGTTCACCCGATTCGTACAGTCGCCCACAGCAAAAATATGGTCTTGATTGGTGCGATAGGCCTCATCCACAGCAATAGCGGCAATCCCCTGACTATTAATGTTCAGGTGCACCCCCGCTTGATCTAACCCAAGTCCCTGTAGGTTAGGGGCGCGACCCACCGCACACAGCACCGCATCTACTTTGGCTTCGTGGGGTTGTCCCTGCTGCTCGTAGCAAACGCGAATCTTCCCCTTTTTGGTGAGCTTCAGGCTGCTAATGTGGCACTGGGGGCGCACATCAATGCCATGGCGAATCATCCCCTCATATACCCCATCCTGAATGTCTTGATCAAAGCTGCGCAGGGGGCGATCGCCCCGCAGAAAATGAATGACTTCGCTGCCCAGCCCCCGCATGATGCCCGCAAACTCAACACTGATATAGCCCCCTCCCAATACCGCTAACCGCTTCGGTTGCTTCGGCAGCAGAAACATCTCCCGGGACGTAATACTGTGCTCGATGCCGGGCAGGTTCGGTTTAATCGCCTCGCCGCCTACGGCAATGAGAATTTTGGCAGCGGTGACTCGTCGTTGTACTTGGCCGTTGCGATCGACCAGTTCAAGGGTATGGGGATCGACAAACCGGGCAAAAAAGGGGAGGAGTTCTACCCCAGCCTTAGCTAAATAGCTAATGTGCAACTGGCTCAGGCGGTTCACCTCGTCGTCCACCGCGCGAATTAAGCGATCCCAATCCAGCTTTGGCGTGACAGCGCGCCAGCCATAGCCCGCTGCATCTGTAAACAGCTGACTGAACTTAGACGCATAGACCAAGAGTTTTTTGGGTACACACCCGCGAATCACACAGGTGCCACCCACTTTATCTCCCTCGGCGATCGCCACCCGTGCCCCATAGGAGGCTGCCCGCTTAGACGCTGCCAAGCCGCCGGAACCCGCGCCAATGACGAATAAGTCGTAGTCGTAGCTCATTGTCTCTCCTTAGATCCTAGCCCCAGTCTAGCGAATTTGCCCCCGTGGCCTATAAAAACGTTTGGCGATGAACGCTTTGCAGCGCAGCATACTCCGCCTGTTTCCCCAGCCGCCGCAGCGATCGCAACCGTTGTTCAATCAACAGGCGCGCATCCGTGCGACTAATAGACTCAAATTCCATCCCCTCCGGACGCAGCGTGACAATAAAGAACAGCCGCTGGGCGTAGAGGGTAGTAAACAGTTGCCGATTCTCCTCCACAGGACAAACGCCATACAACAGCCCAAACGTGGGGTGGTTTAAGTACTGCTCAGCAGTCATGGACGGTTTCATCAACGAATTAATACCTACCTCACAAACGTGATCAAGCATTCACAGCCACAGTAGCCCCATAAGGAGTGGCCAATGTGAGGATCAAGAGCACGGATCAGACCCAGAAGCACGCAATGCACCGCTAAAATGGGGAGAACGTTAGACAAAAAACTGTACAGATTATACCGAACCACACTCCCTTCGTATTCATGACTCGTTCTCTGCCTCCATTTTGGCCTGCTGTTGCACATCGCTGCGGCATGATTTTTTTTGGCACCCTTGTCTTTTTCCTGACCCTAGGGATTGTTGGCATGAGTGCCACTCTCTTCCTTGCGATTCTGGGAGTCTTAATGGCGCCAGCGAACCAAGACAGCCCCTACCAGCACGTCAGTGGCAAAGAAACCAGCCGCAACCGTATCCTCACCATTGATATTGTTGGCCCAATTTTAGGGAGTCCTCAAAACGAAGAAGACACCCTATTTTCTTCCATTGTTGGTGTGACCTATGGCTACCAAGTGCAGCAACAGCTTGAGGCAGCCGCCGAGGACGAGAGTGTCAAGGCCATTCTGCTGAATATTGCCACCCCAGGAGGCACGATCTTTGGCTCTCAGGCGATCGCCGACGGCATCAACGCCTATCGTAAAGCCACCCAAAGACCCGTCTATGCTTTTGTTGAAGGTATTTCGGCCTCCGGGGGCGTTTGGGCAATGGTGGCCGCTGATAAAATCTATGCTGACCATGGCAGCCTCATCGGCAGTATCGGCATTATTGGCCCAAGTGTGCTCTTTTACGATCGCCCCACGAGCCTAGATAGCGGCCTATTTCAGGGGGGAGTGACCGCCAACGCCATTGAAGAGCGCACCCTCAGTGCCGGGCGGGGTAAAGACTTTGGCAATCCTTTCCGGCGCCTCACGCCAGCAGAAATTCAGGTCTTCCAAGCGGGACTAGAGCAGGAGTACAGCACCTTTGTGAGCCATGTTGCCAAGGCGCGCGGCATCGATCCCAGCGTCATCCGCAACCAAATGGGCGCCATGGTGTTTAGCAATGCTCAGGCGCAGCAATATCGCCTGATTGATGGCACCCTCAGTCGCCCTCAGGTGATCACCGCCCTTGCCCGTGCCGCCCAGATTGAGGACAACTATGCGGTTGTGCGGCTACGGCGCGATCGCACCCCCCTGATCAACCAACTGTTTGGGGTACATCCCCCGCGCCCCTCCCAGCAGGAGCAACACCTTTGGCAGCAACAGCAACTGTGCGCCCTCAGCCAGCAGCGTGCCCTTGCCTACTACGGTCAACTAGCATCCCTGTGTCGGCCTTGACTTCTCCCCTCTTTGAAAGAGAGGGGATTCCCAAAGGATGCTACGCAACGGGCTGAAGCCGCGTTGCTTCGCTTTTCCCTTGAGCTGTCACCCACAACTTAATGCGGGTGGGGGCAGTCAAAGACCCCCTACTCACCTC
>Ga0272446_1003522_pt1 | contig 19600 bp, 16 predicted proteins | sample YNPCB0061_FD_194587 | JGI IMG/M metagenome (GOLD analysis project Ga0272446, IMG submission 194587) | Hot spring microbial mat communities from Yellowstone National Park, WY, United States - YNP-CB-006-1 | ecosystem: Environmental > Aquatic > Thermal springs > Hot (42-90C) > Sediment | place...
GTGGCCGTTGGGCTTGGTGTGGTGGTGGGGGTGCGCGTGGCCGTTGGGCTTGGTGTGGTGGTGGGGGTGCGCGTGGGCGTGTTGGTGGCCGCGGATTCTACCGTGTACTCAATGATGAGGCGCGGCGGACTGGCAGTGCCTTCGCGCGCGCTGAAGATGCGTTCGCTGGGCGGCATCCCCGCGATGTCAATCCCCACCAACATGATGCCATAGTTCGGCGTGCCGCTCTGCCAGGCCTGGACGATGTGGATGACATCCCATTGTTTCACCCCCATGGCATAGTCCAGGGACCTCGGTGGATCACCCAGGTTAGCTGCCGGAGGCTTGTTGGCCCAGGTGACCGTTGCCTCGTTCCAGGGACGGGAGACTGCATCCGGACGAATCTGGTAGGCATCGAAGCCGCTAGCGCCTGTCTGATAGAGTTCCAGCGTAGCCGTCAAGATCGTGGCGTTAGTTGGCAACGATTCCAAATTGAATTGTACGAGGGTCCAGCGGGTGGACAGGAGGCCGGTGGAGGGGTCGAGGTACCGGCCCACATGCAGGGAGGGGTCACTTCCATAGTTGGTACCCGCTGTGACTTCGTCTATCCAGGCATCGGCCACGGCGGTCAGGACCAGTTGGGTAGGTCCCGCCTGAGCCGCAGCCGGCCTCCCTGCGTTGGCCCGGCCGAACCAGGCAAACGCGATAATGGCTACGGCAAGAACCAAATAGGTTGTTGAAGCTCGGCGCGCGAACATGGCAGTTTTCCTTTCTGGATTTGCGCTTCACCTGCACCGCGCAGCGGCGTCTGGTGCAAGCGCCTGTCAGGCCTCTACATTTCAAGGGAAGCCTGATAAGCAGACTCGCGTAACCAAATGGGCCGCGCGGCAGATCGTCATGGTTTGGGAACAGGCGTAGATGCCTCCTCAAGGCGGAGGAAGAAGACGTTAGTCTGTCCGGTGTTTTCATCCTGTGTGGCGATAACGGCGAGCTGCGTTTGTTGGCCATTGTCCGTCTTCTGGAAGACGCACAGTGCTCCCATCTGTGGGATGCCGGTCTCGCTCCCGCTGACGCAGGGCGATGTGTCGCCCGTCTCCCAGCCGCTCGCTTTCATGCGCGCCGCCGTGTAAAAATTCATCACGTCCGTCGGCGTCTGGCGGCTGGTGAAGACGATCCAGTCGATATTGCCGGTCGTCTTGTCTTCGCCCTCCTTGTTGAGACGTCCCAGATTGCCGATGATGGTGCGCACCGCCAACTTGATCGGCAGCGGCATATCCATTTGCGACGGGGTCAAGCCATCCATCCTGGGCACGTCCGACCAGAGTTGCGATACGACGGTCATATTGTCGCTACCGCCAATCAATTTGCCGATGGTAGTATCCACCACACTGCACGCCAGGGTTGTCAGCACCAGCGCGGCGATCCATCCAAGCCATAGTTTTCGGTTCATCGAATTGCCCCTTTCGTTCATTTGATTCGCGCAGCAACCTTTTGCGCCAACTGCGGTTCATTTAACCACAAGGGGCAGAAATACCTGCGGGCGTGGGCTCAGCTCAAACGTTCCACTCGGGGAGGGATCATAAACATGGGCGCTGAAACTTGCCGGCGCAAGTGCTGTCACCAGGGGTGTCACCGTAGAGCTGTTGACGGTGAGGCTCCACTGGCCGGCACTGTTGGCAGTGGCACTGTCGATTAACACGCCGCCTCCACCGGCCGCCGCCGGATTGCCCCGCGCCGCATAGATGTACACGTCACAGTTGGCACATGCCGTGCCGGCGATGGTGACATTCTGGCCATTTGGTTGAACCGATGTGATCTTTGGATAGTTGAGGGGCGTCACGCCATCGTTCCCGCGATCAATGGGCAATCCCCCATTCTCCCCGACCATTAACGGCACGATTCTGTTCCTTACATGCGTGGCGGTCCCGTACGTGGCGATACCAGCCCCGCCGTTGCAGCCAACGAGGCCCGGGCTAATCGTTGACGAGTCCGTGGAGCTATCTAGCAGGATGCCTGCCAGCCCGTTGCCCCAGCCAGGCGGGCACGTTATCGCGCTGTTGCCCGACGGGACAGGGGCACCGATCACTGTCCCCCACCAAACAAGCACGTTTGAACTGTTGTTGATGTAGATGCCCTCGCGGGTGTTGCCAGCGATTAGATTGTACGAGGTCGGGGAGGAGCCCACTGTAGCAGATTCGGCTCCACTGAGCGCAATGCCCGCCAGCCCATTGGGAATGGGTGTGGACTTTGGGGCATTCAGACCGATAATGTTGCCTTCGATTTGTGTGCCGATTGTGCCAAATACATAGATGCCTTCGTGCCCATTGCCCGAGATGACGTTACCCTCAATCAGGTTGTCCGTGGGTGTGTATGCCGAGTTCGTGATGGCGATGCCTGCGTAACCGTTCCCGCCCGCGCTGACACCATTGTCCATCACACCGATCAGATTGGGTACCACCTGGTCGCCACGATCATGGCCAATCTTCACTGTTGCGCCGCGTACGAGAATACCTTCGTACTGATGACAGGCGATGACATTGCCGTAAATGTAGGCGACCGGTGTCGTGGAGTTGCCTGTATTATTGGGCATCACCCGCACACCATTCCATCCCTGGTTAGTGGAGACGTAGGCGCAGTTGGGCGCATTTGCGACTGTACCCAAATAGTTGTTACCAATGGCAATGTCTCTGCCGCCATCAATCTGAATGTCAGGACCGTTCTGTGTGTTCACAATGGTGAGATAAACGATAGTCATGTAGCTGGCATTGATGAAGAATGTGCCGCCGTTTGCGCCATAGATCCTCGGAAAGGTATTGTTGTATGAGCCATCGATGATCAGGCCGGGATCCGTGATGGTAGGTAACGGACCGTTGGTAACGAACACCATACTCGCTGTGGACGCGAAAACAATCTTATTGAGTGCTTGACTGTTGGCGTTGGCCCTGTTAATCGCCCCGCGCAGTGTGCAGGCATTGCTATCGCAGGTTGAGCCGTCGTCGTCGAGCCCGGTTGTCACGGTGATCGTTACACCACTCGGCGCGGCAAGCGAGCGCGCCGTCAGCAGCGATGATGCGCTCGCTGTGAACACTAGCAGCAGTGCAATCAAGCGGACAATCGTATGCATCCTCATGGCAGAACCTCATCTTCACCGCGTGAAGCCGATGCCCTGCTTGCCCACCTCGGCGGCTTCCCTCGAAAACAGCGCGCGATTGAACGATGCGCCGTGCGCGACTTTGGCGTTCAACAGCAACCCATCTGCTTCGGGCGTGTTGAGACTGGCCAGCGTGCGAATCAACTCCAAGAGTTCGCCCGGATCGGGAAAGTCAACAGGCGTCCATTGGAGCGGGCTGCCTTTGTAGCTGAGCTTGCTCAACTCGATCAACGTCTCGATGGCGCACTGCGCGACCTTCTGCTGGTAATCGCCGCCAATCTCGACCACGTCACCATCAAACTGCACGCCCGTGCTGGTCTCGAACGTGTTGCCATCGGGGTCGGTCGCCTTGATGATGAGCAGCGCGCTCCAATTGCCTTCCTGCGCCGTGTTCCTCAGTTCAATGTAAGGCCCAGGCGCAGCGTTGTAGTTCGTGTAGTTCAGGTGCGCGGTCTGCGTCACTGGCGTCCCGCCTGGCAGCGGCAGCGGATACTGCGTGTCCACACCGCTCAGCGCCGCCGAGCCGTATGGACCTGTCAGCTTGGCGCTGCTGATCAGTGTGGGTGAACTGTTGTAACCCCAATAGCCCTTGTAGTATTCGATGCGCCACTCGTACGCGAGCGGCTGGCTCAGCAGTGTCGGGATGACCTGGAAGGTGCCAAGCTGGGTTTGCTGGTACTCGCTGTAGGGATATTCGCCCTTCAGGCAGCCCGAGGGCACTTTGTAGATGCCCGTGCCAACTAGCTCCTTGTTCAACGTCACCACCGAGCCTTTGATCGTCAGTCCCTTCGTCGCGCCACTCGGCACGAAGACTGTCGCCTTGCCATTCAGCGTGAGACCTTCGTTTGTGATGTCTACCGTGTCGAATGACACAGATTGCAAACCGCCCAGCCCGATCTTTGGGAGTTGTGGAACGAAGTTGCCAATGGAACTGCCCAGGCCGTTCACCACCTGGCTGATGACGCCGTTGACCACACCCACGCCAATCAGGCCAATCGGTCCCCCAATCAAACCCGCGACCAGCCAGCAATACCAGGGGATGTCAACGCTGATCTGCGGCTGATCGAGCGCGAGCGTGGGCGTGAGCGTCGTGCCGCTGACGCTGAGGGTGACGGCGCCGTGAATGGACCCTTTGGCCTCATAGCACGTGCCAGACTTTTCCAGCTTGACGTTGAGATCAATCTTGCCCGCGGCGAAGCTGTCGCTCAGGCTCGTGATCTTGACGCCCGATATCTCGAAACTGCTTGATGGGCCACAGGACGGCGGCATCTGGTTCACGGTTATATTCACATTATTCTTATTCAGAGCCGTGACAAGCCCAGGGCAGAAGACCAGCGTATGGAACGCCTGGGGCGAAAGCGACAGCGACAGGTCGTGGCCGCCCGTAATCGCCGTCGTCGTCTTCTGCGCGGCGTTGCCTTTGCCATCATTTGCAAGCAGCAGAACGCCGAACAAACCCAGCGCCTGGTTGCTGATGTTGTGCACTTCTAATTTTTCAAACTGTAACGGCGACAGCGAACCGTCTTTGCCCGACACCACGCTAAACCCAAACGGAAGCATCTGCTGCCCCAGACCCTGAACCAATTTCTGGATGGCCTGATCGGCTGCCGTCTGAAACAGCCCGAGGTTGAGCGGCGTGCCCGACAGCGCCTGCACGATTTTTTTCTCGCTGGCCGCGGTGAACACGACCATCGCCGACGCCGTGCTCAGGTCGAGGGCGATCACTCTTTCATTCGGGTTGCCAGAGTTCACCAGTTGCACAGTTGTGCTGACGACAAACGTGCCCTCCAGCGACGCGATGCTCACCTGGAATGGCGAGGTAATCATGACCGAAGTGCCGCTGAAGTGCATGTTGATGCCCAATCCATTGTCACCCGTCAACTTCAGCTTGAGATCGTCCACGATGACGTGCGCGCTGCCCTTGGCGCCGCCCGACGCAAACGGCAGCGTAAACTCGAACGGCGGATTGGCCGGCGCGCCGCCAATCTGCACATTGGCTTTGATCAGCTTCGCCAGTGTTGTTGGCGACAGCTCGGCGATAAAATCGAAGCCCGCCATCAGGCTCATGGCGCCCTCCTTTCAAACAGACCATGCACGACGAATTGGATCGTCTGCGGCTCAGCGCTCGCCTTGAGCGCGAGATAGGCCGTGGGCGAGAGCGCCGATAACTCTGGCACGCGCTGTACCAGCTCTGCGCGCGCGCGCGGCGTCAGCTCGATGCCGAGATCGGCCAGCAGCATCAACGGATTCGCCATGAACAGATTCCCGCCGTTGGGCAGCTGGGCGATGCGCGCGACAATCTCCGCCTCGTGCGCCATCAGCTCATCGAACGAGTCAACGACCAGCCACGGCCTATGCGGTTCGTGGGGGTGTTGCCCTTTGGCCTTCGACGTATGGTGATGTTCAGACATAGCTAACCTCCATCAGGCTCATCGCTCACTTCGTCGGCGTCGCGCTTGCCGGCTTGATGCGACCATAGACGACCTGCGTCTGCTTCGTCTGCGCGTCGGGCACGATGATGATCAGCAACAGGTCCCTCGTCTGCTCGCCCTGCTTCTTGCCGAAGAAGCAGACCCAACCGTCGGTGAACTGTTTGGCGATGTCTTTGTACTTGTCCACTTTGTCCAGATCGCAGCCAGGGATGTCACGATCCCAGCCCGTCGCCGCCATCCTGTCAATCGTGTAGAAGTCGCGCACCTCCTGCAGCGACTTGGGCGTGATGAAAAAGATGTAATCGAGCGGCGCGCCCCCGAACAGCAGTGTCGAGACGAGCTTGATCTGCAGCGTCGGCGCGCCGAGGTCGTTCTTGGTGGCGCTCGGCATCGGCGGCACGTCGGGCCACAGGTCGCTGACCGTGCCCGCGCCCCTGTCGCCGATGACGGGCACACTGCTCGGCAAATTGCAGCCTGCCAGCAGGCACATCAGCGCCATGACGCCAGCCAAGCTCATCAAAGCTTTCATGCAATCCTCTCCAAAGGAGACCCGTCAGGTCTGACACCTCACGGCACCGGCGGATCAATCTTGATGCTCGGATCGTACTCGACTACCGTGGTCGCCGTCTGCAACGGGCCGTCGGACACCATCTTGTAGATCCGCCGGTCGCTGGCGCCTACTGAAATGCGATGGGTGAACGACCCGGTGACGCCGCTGATCACCAGTTCATAGACATTCGTCTGCGTGCCGCCGACCATCTCCGTACCTGTAAGCTTGTAGGGCTTCCCGCCGGCTTCGAGCCGCTTCAGTTCCTCGCCGAACCCCAGGGATTCGAGTAGCTTGGGCGGATTGCCGGCCAGGTAGACCGCGCTCGCGAAGCTGGCCGGCGGGCTGCCGGGCGGCACCTTGTACCACTGGCCCTCGGTCGCGCCGAACTCTTTCAGCTTCTCGGGCGGCACGCCGGTCGCCTTGAGATACAGCGTCGGCGAGATCAGAATGCTTTCGATCACGGCGTTCTGCTCGCCAAGCGGGGTCACGGTGTGGACGCGTGTGCCCGACTGGGCCTCGAGCCGGCCCTCGATCGTCTGCTTCGTTTCCTTGATGACAACCGTCTGCTTCCAGCGCCAGGGGTAGGCCGCGAACGAGGCTTCGAAGATCGCCCGCATCTCGGCCACGCTCAGGTCGCCGCCGCTCACCGCTGCGGGTGGTTGGGTGGGCGCAGGCGTCGGCGAGGGCGCCAGGGTGGGTGCCTTTGTTAGTGATGGCGCAACGGTGGGCGCGGTCGTTGGCGATGGTGCGACGGCTGGCGTCGTGGGCACCGCAGTCGTGGCGGGCGCACTGGTCGGTGCGGATGAAGTAGGCGCGGCGGGCGCTGCCGTCTGACCACAGGCGGTCAGCAGGATGGTTATCGCGAGCAGCGACCCCAATAACTGCAATAGTGTCAGCAACCGGGTTCGATAGTTTGCGTTCATTTGAAGTATCCTTAGCTCATCTTTAGAGGTTTGTCACTCATTCCACCACCCCCAGAAATACCAGGCGACGGGGTATGGTCGTGGTTTCGGCGGGTCGGTGGGCAGCGGCAGCTTGTCGTTGACCGCGTTGTAGCCGTTAGTGCCGAGCGCATAGAGGTACGCCGGCTTGCCCGCGTTCATGTTGAACGCCGTAAGCACCCACGCCTCGCGGATCGTGTGCTGCAGCCAGGGCAGTGGAATGTTTTGGAAGAACGGCATGCGCATGTTGTCGATCAGCGGGCCGCCAAAGGCGATGTCGGCCATGTTGCTGTTGAAGCCCAGCAGCATGTGGGCGCCCTGGAAGGCGTTGAACCAGCGGCGAATCGGTTCGGTCGGCGGGACGTAGCCCTGCACGCGCAGTGTTCTGCACGACGAGAAGCCGACCCAACGCAGTCTCTGGAAGCGCGCGTTGCTGCCATCGGCCCAAGTGCTATTCATGTTGGATGGCATGGCGAGGCCGCCATCGCCGCCATGTCCCGAGTAGTAGGAAAAGTCCGCACGGTCTACGCCCGAGGTGCAGTCAATCCCGCCCAGGCTGCAATCGCGCCAGTCAAGCTCCCACGCCCAGGCGTTCGCCCAATGAAAGACGGAGTTCCAGCCATAGGACAACAGTCGGCTTTTGAACCCGCCGACGTCGGGCACCACGCCTGGCAGGTCAGGACCGCCTGGCCCGTATGGTGGATAATCCGAGCCTTGTTCGATGCCAAAGCTGTAGTTGCTGAAGGCGATGGCGCTGCCCGATGCGGGCGCGATGGGCGGCGCTTGTGTGGATGTAGTTGTTGCGTTGCGCATAATCAATGGCAGGAACGCCGATGGTGCGACGGTTGGCGTGAGTGTCACAAACGCAGAGCGTTCTGCGCCCTCGCTATCTATCACCGTGAGGATTACCTGCGCACTCGCAGGCACGCCATTGTGCGAGACGGCCGGCAGCTGATTCGTCGTGAGATTGATGGGCAGCGAGCTGTTCGCCAGTGTGCCCGTGCCGAGCACGGTGCCATCTTGCAGCGACCACGTGTAGGTGTACGGACCAGCGCCTCCGCTGACTGTAGCTGCAAACGTGACGCTTGCGCCCGGTGTGAAGGTGCTACCGTTGGGCGGCGCCGTAATGGTGACCACGGCACCGAAGCCACCCGGCCCGGACTGAACGGCCGGCATGATGATGTCACGCAGCACGAACGTGTTGCCGCCTTGCGTCACCTGGATGCCTTGAAAATCGAACTTGGGCTCCAGCGCCGTTTGCGGCGTGCCAGCGTCGCTGACCATGTACATCAGCAACGGCGCCGTCACGGTCACCGTTGCACCCGGGTAGGCGGCGCGCACCTGGTCGCTGACCTGCTGCGTCACCTGTGCGGCGTCGAGTGATGGCACGATGCGCAGGAAGGTAAAGTTACGCCCATAGAATGGCAGCGCCAGCGCAGAGAGGCCAGGCACCGAATTGTCGAGGCTGAAGCCGCCGCTGCCCGCGGCCGTCGTGCGGTAGAACAACGACATATGGCCGCCCGCGCCACCCAGGGGCACGCTCGAAATCCGTGTGTAAGGGCTGGTGTCAATGGACATGGGCACCTGAACCATCAGCCCAATTTGCTGTTGGGTGAAGGTACCGTTCTGGATATTCAGCCCAGCTGCCCACGCTTCGCTCGTCTTATAGGGGTTGGTTTGAAAATCCAAGTCGCACTGCTGCGCCGCGCCCGGCACTATAACATTCGCAGGCATCAGCCCCTTATTGAGCAGGAACTGGCACGAGAGGCGTTGGGCAACCAGCTTATCAAATGAGCTGCCCGCGCGCACCGTCTCGCTGAACGCTTCGCTGGCGTTGAAGATATAAAAGCCCCCCGTCGCGCCGTACTGCTCCAGGCTGGTGAGTGTATCGGTGTTGGGCACGGTGAAGCGCACACGGCTCTGATAGGTATCGGTAAAGACTGGCTTGCCCGCCACGCTGCTGAAGCGGCCTGCCAGTTCGGCGGCGGTGGCTGTGTCTACTTGCGGGGGCGCGAAGCGAAAAACCGGCAAAGGCGTGCCTGCTTGCAGCGCGATGCCGTTGGCCGTGACGAGGTCGCCAGGAGGCGCGGATGCGCGCGCCTGTGTGATGAGCTCACCTGCGCTGATAAACAGTACCATCAACATGAGTGTGCAAAGAATTTTCGTTTTCATGCTCTTCTCCTTTTCTGATTCAAGACCCTGCGCAATAGATTACAGATCATCGTGGCGTCCCATCCTGAGCGACACGGATAAGACGACCTCGAAGGATGCGGGTGATTCGGAGGACGCATGGTTCGACGGCACAGTATCAACGCCGCTCACCCCGCTTGTCTTATTCGTTTGGCCCTGGTTCTCGTCTAATACGGAAACGCCTGCATGAACGCCTCGAGCGCCGCCGTGCCGCCTTTCGCGTGGGCTGAGAAGTAATAGCCGCCGCGCGTCCAGGCGAAGAACGCGCCGTCGGCGAGGGCGCCGTGGTGGGCACTCTCGTTGGTGATGGCACAGCAGTTGGCGGGTTGGTTGGATGGTTGGCTGGCTCGTCGGCGCTGCCAGTGTGGCGGGCGCACTGGTCGGCGCAGGGGTGGACTGCGGCGTGGCGGCGGTGGCCAGCAGGGTCATGAGCAGATATCTGGATGCGTGGTTCATGGGAACTCTCCTCTCCGGCTAGTTGCCCGGCGTTGGTGTGCCTGTCACCTCGAGGCGCAGGAAGAAGACGTTTGTCTCGTTGCGCTTGTCGTCCTGAGTCGCGATGATGGCGAGCTGTGTCTGTGTGCCGCCCTGCTGCTTTGTGAAGACGCACAGCAAGCCGACCTGCGGGATGCCCTGCGCGCCGCCGCTGACACATGGGGAGCTGTCCGTCCGATCCCAGCCGCTGGCAGCCATACGGTCGGAGGTGTAGAAGTTGGCGACGTCGCTGGGGGGCTTGCTGCTGGTGAAGACGAGCCAGTCGATATTGCCGGTCCTCCGATCCTCGCCTTCCTTGTTCAGCCGTCCCAGGTTGCCGATCACCGTGCGAGCGATCAGCTTGATCGGGAGCGGCATGTCCATCTGCGAGAGCGTCAGGCCATCCATCGGTGGCACGTCGCTCCAGAGCTGGCTGACGGTGCGCATGCCCTGGTCGCCGCCGGTAAGCGGGTTGAGCACGCCGCAGCCGGCAGAGGCCCAGGCCAGGGCGACCAGGAAGATCATGAAGATGATCCGCTTCATCGCTTCCTCCTTCGTTGCTCACTGCCCCAGGCGTGCGGCGATGCGTTGCGCCAACTGGGGCAGCCACTTCTGCAACCCCGCGTCGATCTGGTCGAGTTTATCGGCGCCCTCCGGCAGCGTATCAATCGAAATGCGCACATAGCGATTGCCTTTGTTCAAAAGGATTACGCCGGCGGTATATTGATACGCGGTCGCGCCGCTGATGCCGAGGTCAATCTTTTTCGTGCCACTGCTCGGGAGGAGTGGCTCGAACTGTGCCTGGGTGAGGTAGACAACGCCGATGATTGCCGTCGCTTGGAGCGAATCGCTGTGCCCGCGAAAGCGGCACGTGTTTCCGCCGTATGCGGAAGGCGACGATTCGGGTCCCGTCATGGTGAATTCGCTCATCACCTGTTTCACCTCGTCGAGCGTGAGCAGCGCGCAGGGGTCGCCTTTCGCGCTCACGTCGGACACGCCACCGGGCAATTGCGCTCCCGTCGCCGCATTGTGCGCCACCGCGCGGGCGAGCGCTTCGTACACCTGCTCATAGGTGAGCACGCTGCCGTCGGCTTTGGTCACGGTGGCGATTTTCTTGTCGGGATCAATCTTGGCAACAGTGCCGCTGACGAGCAACGACACACTATAGTCGGGAAATTCGACCACATCCATCCACTTTTGGCCAATGCCCGAATCTTTGACCACTCCTTTCGCGCCGCCTTCCAGGTCCACCGTCGTTCGGTTCGGCAAAAGCGGAACCGCGCGCCCGGCGAGCACCTCCACCTTGAACTTGCCCTGTCCGGCGACAATCGTGCACGAGTTGGCATCCTCAACGATGCCCGCGGAACCCAGTTGCTGGCTATCTGCTGTTCCATTGCCATAGCCCGTGATCTTTTCCACGTCGGCGGCGGTGAGCAGGGCGCACGCTGGCGGCACCGGCGCTCGATTCGATGTGGATTTGGTTGCAGATGAAGCGGGGGCGGCGGTCGCTTGAGGGGCGACCGGGGGTTGGGTGGGCTTGCTCGCCGGGGTACTCTTGCCGGTGCAGGCGGCAAGCAGCAGGATCAGAGGCAGCAGGAACGCGAACCAAAGCGCGTGCCTTGCTCTAAGCAGTGTCTTTTGACTCATCATCGGTCTCCTCCATCGTCAGAGTTTGTTTTTCGATCCCATCGGCAAAGCGGCGGATGAACGTCTCGACTTGCGCGAGCGTGGCAAAGTACGCCGATTCGCGGCTGGCGAGGTGGACAATTTCGCCGCGCCATGGGCCAGTGACCGTCTCACGCCACAGACGCACGATGAACGTTTCCCTGCGAAGTCGCCTGATAAGGTTCATGCCCTTATGATAGCCGGAGGTGCTTCTACAAGTGCTTACACAAAAAATGGAGGGGCAACCCTCTGTGGGTTGCCCCTCAGTTCACCCCTTCCTCCTACACATCATCGCCGCGCCGCAGGCGGTCGTAGAGTAGAAACGTTTCCGCCGAGGGGTCTGCGCCGAATTCCGCGCGCATCATTCGGCGCACCTCATCAAAGTGACGCATCGCCCGTGCAACATCGCCCATTCGTGCATAGGTGCGCATGAGTTCACGGTGTGCGATTTCGAGGTAATTATCAAATGTCAAAGCGCGTTGAAACGACCGGGCGGCCTCGGCATAGCGCGCCTCAGCCAGGTAGAGCCGCCCCATATCGAGCAGTGCTTGTAAGAGGGATTGGTGTAACTGTTCGCGCCGAAAGATGGCCCACTCGCCGGCATCCAGGTCTGCCAAGAAATCGCCGTGCTGTAACTGGACTGCTTCTTCCAGCAGTTGAAGTGCTCGCGCCCGCTGTGCAGGCGGCGGTAGACCGGATTGGAGCAGCGCCTGGGCTTCCGCCAGCCGTGCGTCATATGCGACAATGTCGCACCAGTGGGGGAGGTTGTGGTTAAAGGTGTACGTATCACCTGTAAACACAATCCAGTCCGGGCGGCCCAGTGCCTTGCGCACATAGTGCAGGGCGCGATGAAAATAGTTGCGGACTTGCTTGGGTGAGGCGTCGGGCCAAAGCTCAAGGCCGATTTGCGCCTTGGTGGCGGGCGGGTTGCAGAGTAAGTAGAAGAAAAGTTCCCTGGCTTTGGTGTACTTCCAATCGGTGGGCTGGAGGACGCGGTCGCCAACAACCACGCGCGTTGCGCCCAGGGCGTAGATTTTCACCACCGGTTCTGGTGTGGCGACGGGCGTCATCTTTGGTTGCTCGGCACCCACTATCTCCATGACCACCTGCTCGACGGTTAGCGTGCGCGCCTCCGCCTGGATCGCCGCGTCGGTCCGTTGGCCCAGGGCGGCGCGGATCGCTTCCCGCATCTGCTCATCCCGCGCGCGTTCGGTGGGCGGAATGGGCGCACCGCTTCGGGCGCGCTGCGCCGCCGCGACCCCCAACCCCCGCGCGGCGCGCCGGTAATCGCCCTGACGCGCATCCAGTTCGCACAGCGCTTCGAGGACCTCGATCATTCCGATCCCGATGAGAAAGCCGACGCGGTGATAGAGTTGCAAACTTTCAAGGTAGTATTTCCGCGCCTGCACCTCGTCGTGCTGGTGACTGGCGACCAAGCCGAGCGAATAGAGGGCGAGCGCGATGCTCCACGCGTCCCCCACGGGGCGCAGGTGCGCGAGCGCATCGGCATAGAGCGATTGGGCGCGCACCCAATCGCCCTCGTCGCGGGCGAGGTCGCCGAGGTTGATCCGCGCGACATTCACCCGGATTGGATCGCCGACCGCTTGGTGCAGCGCGATGGCTTCTTCGATGAACGCCCGCGCCCGCGCGCGTTCGCCCTGATAGCGCGCCACTGCGCTGAGATTGAGCAACGCGGTCGCAATCTGGGTGCGATTCTCGAGTTGGCGGTACAGGTGCAGGCTCTCTTCCAGCCACAAAGCCGCGCGCGCGTACTCGCCTTGCCAGACGGCGGTCTCGCCGAGGTTCAGCAGCGTGAGCGCGGTGAGCGCGCGGTCGCCCAGGCGGCGTTTGATCGTCAGGGCTTGTTCGTAGAGCGCGACCGCGTGTTGCAATTCGCCGCGCCGACGCTCCAGGATGCCGAGGTTGATGAGCGTGTTGGCGGCGCGATTCGGATCGTTCAATTGGCGATGAATGGCGAGGGCTTGTTCGTGCATCGTCACAGCGCGAGATACGTCCCCGCGCTCGGTGGCCAAAATGGCAAGCAGGTTGAGGGCGGCAGCCAGTGAGACGGGATCATTGGCGGCGTGGGCTGCCTTGAGGCTTGCCTCGGATAATTCATGGGCCCGCGCCAGGTCGCTTTGTCGGAATGCCAGGCGTCCCGCCGCGTGGAGCGCCTGGGCACGCACCATGGGGAGCACGGGAGTGGGAGTTTCCATCGCCAAGAATTCGTCCAACCAGTGGCGTCCTTCCGTCAGCGCGCCGCGATTGAGCCAGTAAACCCACAGCGCGGTGGCCAGCCGCAGCCCGCGCTCGGCATCCCGCTTGAGGCGTGCCCACTGCAGCGCGGCGCGCAGGTTGTCTTCGTCCATAGCGAGGCGTGCCAGGGCCGCGCTTGCTTCTCTTCCTGTCAACTGAGGTTGCAGCGCTTCCGCAAAAGCCACAGCCCATTCCAGCAATCGCGTGCGGACTGCGGCGGTTTCGCCTGAGGACTCCAATTTCTCGCGCGCATACTGCCGGATGGTCTCAAGCATCCGAAAACGCACCACTCCCTGTTCGTCGCGCGCGTAGATGGCTACCAGGGATTTGTCCACCAGACCGGTGAGCACGTCGAGCAGGGGGATACGAATGGACTCGTCCGCGCTGATGGCTTCGACCATCTCGACGGTGAATGATCCGGCGAAAACGGCCAGTCGCCGCGTCAGCACCTGTTCGGCCGGGGTGAGCAGAGCGTAACTCCAATCCATCGTTGCCCGCAAGGTTTGATGGCGCGGCAACGCGTCGGTCTTGCCACGCGTGAGCAGATTGAAGGCATCGTCGAGCCGTTCGGCGATCTGCGCGGGGGAGAGCATCTTGACGCGCGCGGCGGCGAGTTCGATAGCAAGGGGCAATCCATCCAGGCGACGGCAGAGGGCGGCGATAACGGGGGCATTGTGTTCGTCAAGCGTAAAAGTGGGCAACACCTCACGGGCACGTTCCACAAACAGGCGGACGGCATCACACTGGCCGATGGTCGCTTGATCGGCATTCGTGGCGGGCAGCGTCAGCGGTGGAACCTGCCAGACGTGTTCCTGGGGCAAGTCCAGTGGCTGGAGGCTGGTGGTTAGGATTTTTGCGTTTGGGCAGGTGTCGCTGATCACGGCGACGAGCGCGGCACACGCTTCAAGCAGATGCTCGCAGTTATCGAGGACGAGGAGCGCAAGGCGCGATTGAATGAAATCGCAGATGGCGTTGATTGCGGAACGATTGGGCTGATCGCCAATGCCCATGGCCTGGGCAACAGCTTGGGGTACATACGACGAGTCGGACAGCGCGGCCAGGTCGCACCAGTACACCCTATCGCCGAATTCAGAGGCGAGGGCGGTGGCGATCTGGAGGGCCAGACGTGTCTTGCCCACGCCGCCCGGTCCGCAGAGGGTCAGTAGGTGGATCTGTGGGTGATGAAGCAGTTCCAGAATAGACCTGACTTCTGCCTCACGCCCAACCAAAGGAGTGGGTGGCGTCGGGATAAAGGCAGTCATACACCGACTCGCTCCCTGCAAGGTTGGCCAAACGACGGCCGGCAAGATATGCGTTACGTTTCTGCTTGCCCGTGGGATGCGATGGACGCGCAGCGTCTTTTGGTATTCTGTATTCTATCCATCGGTTCAACGGATGGGGGAGGATGTCCGTATTATAGCACAGTTTGGGCAGGAAGAGACCGTTGCACCCGGAGAATTGAGATGGCGTGGGGCAGATCGCAGACCGATCACGAGTGTCGGATCGGCAGCCTTGCCAGCGATCCGGGAGGATAGTGCCCGGGGGACCTGCTTCGCGGCTATCGCCGTTTCGTCGTCCGCAGGGGTGCGTGTGGGTAACTGCCTCCTGGCCTTGCCGGCGGTGCTTTTGTCCTGGTTCATGAAACCCTCCTTTCAGTCCTGGCGATACGGCGTCCGGCGATCCCGCCGCCGCGCCAGCTCATTGGCGTAATGCCGACCCACCGTGTCGGCATGGGCCGCGACCCAGTCGGTGAGCTTCGTCGTGCCGGCCGGGGGCGCGTCTCTTGGTGCGGGTCATCGAATACACCATTGATGATCCCAATCGACCCGGCCATGGCGAGCTGCATCGGCTCATCACTTCCTTGCTCGACCCGCAGTTGTATCCGGCCCACACCCTGGCCTGCGAATACCACCAGCGCTGGGAGATCGAGATCACGATTGACGAAATCGATACCCATCAGCGCCTTCCCAATCTACCGCTGCGCAGTCACAAGCCGGAAGGCGTCATCCAGGAGGCTTTCGGCCTGCTGCTGGCCCATTATGCCGTGCGCGTGATCATGCACGATGCGGCAACCCAGGCCGGACTCGATCCAGACCGCCTCAGCTTTGTCAACGCCGTGCATCTGATCAGCGATGTCATCGCCGAGTTTCAGATGACGACCCCCGAACAGTGGCCGCACCTGTATCAACGCCTGCTCAAGGACATCGCCCGCTACCGCTTGCCCCAGCGCGCCAATCGCTCCAATCCACGCGTCGTCAAACGCAAAATGTCAAAGTTCAAACTGAAGCGGGACATCCATCGCCATTGGCCGCAACCATCCAAAGCGCTTCAAGAAACGATCGTAATTCTCCTCAGGAGGCCATCGCAATCGGTAATCCTTAACTGAACCGTATTGGATTTAGACGGATTCTGTCCGTATAACGGTAGTTTCGCTCATTTACAAAGGCGGACTGGCTAATTTCGGCTGAGCCAGTCTGGTATAGACGGTTTCTGGGATACCGAGCAGTTGCAAGATGCGCTGCTGCAAGCGCGACAGCGGCGTGACTTGCTCCCAGGTGCCCTGCCCATCCGTCACCTGATACCAGGTGATATCAGCGAAGGCTTGTAACAGGCGTTCAGCGGTCGGTTGGCGCGTTGCCCGCTTGGGGTTGCCGGCATACAAGCCTTGCAGGGGTGTCGGCTGCTGAGCCAGTTGACGCCGGGCGACGAATTCGAGCAGGGTCAGTACCCGTAAGGCGAGCACCAAGATGCGCAACAGGCCGCAGATGCGCTGATCTGAGCGCAACAACAAGGGGCGGATCGCCAGCGCCGCGCCTTTGAGGCGCTGAAAGCCGCGTTCGGGTTGCCATTCCTCCCGGTAGCTCTGTACGGCCGCCTGGAGGTCCAGGCGGGTCGCCGGGGCGTTGGTGACGTAGAGCCGCCAGCCGGCCAGTTGGTTGGCGGTGGTAATGGCCTCTGTCAGTCGTGTCACCTGGACGTGCCAGGTGGTGCTCGTCACCAGTTCATACGGGCTGTTGGGGCCATGCCGGCCGCGCTTGAGATAGCGTTTGGTCTCCGTCGTGTACGCCGTCCAGGTCACTTGCAGGTAGGCGGCCACATCATAACGCTGCAACACGGCCTGGCTTTGCTTGGTCAGCTGCACCAGGTCGGCATCTGGAGCGGCCTTGAGCTTGGCGAGGGCCTGTTCCGCCCGCTGCAGCCGTTCGGCCAATCCGTGTTGCTGACGGCGTGCCAGTTTGTCACTCCGCACGACCAAGGTGCGTTCGCTCCAGGTGATGGCGGTGGCCGTGCTGGCCGGGGTGGCCGGGGTGGCCGTGGCTGACGGCGGTGGCGTCCAGGTCCGGGGCACGACCACCTCAAAACCTTGCCCGACCGCCTCTGGCACGTCCGGCAAATAGATTTTGTGACACGTTGCGGGTGGGTTGAGTACCCACCGCTGCAGGTCGTCGGGCGTGTCGCCGGTCATGGGCAGCGGCGCCAGGTAGTAACCCTGGCCGTCCTGAATCTGCGCCCGGTTCTCCAGGCTGGCCAGCTTGCAGTCACCGACCACCAAGAAGTCCGGGTGCCCGATGACTTTGACCATCCGCCGCCAGATCGGCAGATACAGCGGGTCATCCGCACAATGGCCCGCCACGGTGGCGCTGCACAAGGGCACGCCCACCGGATCAAGCGTGCTCAAGACTTCCTTGAACTGGCGCAGGTCGGGCCGGTGATCTTTGCTATGGCCGTAGTCCAAGAGGGTCGTCTCTGGTGGCTGGTGGTACACCGACACCGTAGTCGTGTCAATCCGGGCCGTGTCGGTCGGTAGCTCATAGGCCCGGATCAGGTGCTGGCCCAACTGCGCTTCCAGCGCCTCGCCCACCGCCTCTTGGCCGACGGCATCCAAAAGATCCTCCAAGCGATCATCGGTGAAGTCGTTCGCCTGCAGCGGCCAGCCGAGGGCCACGGTCAAAACATGCTGATGCTTGGTCACCCAGTCGCGCACCGGGCTGAGAAAGTGGTTGCAGGTGGTCAGGATGTAAACCAAGAAGACGACCGTCAACTGACCATAGCTCAACCCCTGCCGATTGCCGTGGGGCGACTTCACGACAGCATCTATGATCGAGTCAATGTGCATATTCAGCAACCACTGGATGAGCAGTGGAATGTCATCAATCCGTTCGGATGTGATTTGCGCAGTTGCCATGACGGCCTCCAGTAGTGAGATTACTGGAGGGTTATAGGGATGGTTCAGAAATAGGTTGACACTTTAGCAGCTGGATCAACTTGCCAAAAATGGTCGATTCGGTGATGATAGAGCCAAAGATCAGGGCGAAGTCATTGTGTGATTAGTAGCTGGATTGACAGTAAACATCGCAAATTTGGTTGGCATGTGATGGTTGGCGAAAACGCGTTCCATCGGTTAGAATCTCAGTCAGATCACATTCACGGAGATGGATGCCCATGGAACCTCTTCAGAAGACCCTATTCGCCTCCCTGTGCCAAGTGGCCGACTTTCGTAAGGCGCGCGGCCAACGTTTTGCCTGGGACTATCTGCTGGCCTTGGTGGCAGCCGCCGTCGCCGCCGGGCAAACCAGCGTGGCCGCCATGGTCGCCTGGGCCCAGGCGCATGCGGACGAATTGTTCGCCACCTTGCGGCCCAAGCGACCACGCATTCCGAGTCTGGCGACGTGGCGCCGTTTACTGGCCTTAATTGACATTACCGCATTGGAGCAGGTCGTCGCCGCTTACAACCAGGCCTTGGATGCTGCCGATGCCACCAGCGGCCAGGTGACCATGAATGACGGCCAGGTCTTTCGTGGTCAAGCCATCGATGGCAAAGAGGTGCGCGGGGCCAGCGCCCACGGCACGCCTACCTTCCTGGTCAGTTTGGTACGGCACGACAGCGCCTATGTCTTGGCGCAGCAGGCGGTCGCAGTCAAGACGAACGAAATCACCGTTGTGCCGACCCTGCTAGCGGGGCGGGACCTGACTGCTACCGTCACGACTATGGACGCCTTGCTCACCCAACGGTCTTTGGCCCAGCAGATCCTGGCGCAACACGGCCACTACCTGATGATCATCAAGAAGAACCAACCCACCTTGTATGAAGCCGCCGAGTTGGTGTTTCGCGAGCCACCCGTGCCGGCACGGCCCGGTGAACTACTGAGCACACAGACAGCCAACAAGGCGCATGGCCGCCTGGAGATCCGCAGCCTCGCCAGTACCACGGCACTCAATGCGTATCTGTCTTGGCCCGGCGTGGCCCAAATCATGCGCCGCACCTGTTACCGCCGCAACATGCGTACCGGCCAAGGCCCAAATCATGCGCCGCACCTGTTACCGCCGCAACATGCGTACCGGCCAAGGCCCAAATCATGCGCCGCACCTGTTACCGCCGCAACATGCGTACCGGCCAAGTAGAGGTCGAGGTAACCTATGGCCTGACCAGCTTACCGCGCCGCCTGGCCGGCCCAAAGCAACTCGAACGAATCTGGCGGGCCCATTGGACGATCGAGAATCGCTTGCACTATGTCCGCGATGAGACCTTTGGCGAAGACCGTTGCCAGGTCCATACCGGCACGGCGCCGCAAGCCTTGGCCGCTCTCCGCAATGCCGTCCTGGTGCTCTTCAGGTTCCACGGCTGGAGCAATATCGCCGCGGCAGCCCGCCGCTACGCTGCCCATCCGCAACGCGCGCTGCAACTCCTGGGCGTTCCCGCACAATGAAATCACCCTGGCCAAAGATCGACATCTTTGCAGGAGGTTCTCATGGCGGAATATCGGATCCCCGAATTCACTTTGGAGCAGCGCACCGATGTTGCGCTGCAGATGCTTCTTCCCCGCCCGGATCGCCAGTTTAGGGGCGGACAGAACAGGCGTGTCACATGCATGCTGTTTCCTTAGGCTGCGACCCGCAGGTGCTCACGCTTGCCGACCCGGCCAGTGCAGTGCACCGGGGTGGCGGCGGGTCGGGCGGACTG
>Ga0272446_1003523_pt1 | contig 19598 bp, 15 predicted proteins | sample YNPCB0061_FD_194587 | JGI IMG/M metagenome (GOLD analysis project Ga0272446, IMG submission 194587) | Hot spring microbial mat communities from Yellowstone National Park, WY, United States - YNP-CB-006-1 | ecosystem: Environmental > Aquatic > Thermal springs > Hot (42-90C) > Sediment | place...
GCAATTTTTTATAGGCAGGCGAAAGCGATGTATTGACGATGGTGGCTTTGCCTTCGCCGATGTAGCCTTCGACAATCGCTTCACGGTTGATGGCAAATGTTAAGGCTTGACGCACGCGCTTGTCGCCGAAAAGTCGGTGGGGTTTGAGTTCTTTGCGCTCGCGATAGGCATCGCCATCGACACAGAGCCACACGACGCTATCGAAGAGGCGATTGCGAATTGAGTGAATTTTCTTGTTGGAGTCTGTGCGTTCAATTTCCTGTGCATCTTTGGGCGCGATTCCGCCTGAACCTATCATGGCATCAATTTCGCCCGACTTGAACGCGGTGAGCCGCGTGGTATAGTCTGGAATCACACGGAAGACAAGGCGTTTGAGTTTTGCAGGAGCAGGCAAGACGCTCAATTCATTTCGCACCAAGACCAGTTCATGTTGGCGTTCCCACTTTTCCACTCGGAACGCGCCTGCGGAAACGATAGGCAGTTCCGCCGATTTTGCGCGAAGCAGTTTAGGGTCAATCGATTCAAAGCGATGTTTGGGAATGGGCATCAGGTCGTAGAAGTGGTCAAGCACAATGTTTGGCGCGAGCGGATTATGAAAGTTCAAAATCAGTGTGGTGTCGTTGGGCGTTTGGACGGCGTTTTCAAAATCAATCTCACCGTTTTTGTCTCGAACAAGGTCGCTTACGTAATGTTGGCGCGTGCTGGCAACCGCAGGATTGGCATAGAGCCGATACGAAAATTTCAAGTCAGCAGAAGTAATCGGCATGCCGTCTTCCCACTTAGCATCGCGTCGAAGGTAGAATGTGGCGCGTTTGCCATCGGGCGAAAATTCCCATCGTGTCGCCAGCATCGGCAGAAATCGCACATCACCGCTCCCTGAATCATACTCGGCTTGAACCAGTTTCGGATAAAGAAGCATGCAAACTTCGCGCGAGAGCGAGAATTGAATGAGAAGCGGATTGAGATGGTCAAAGTCGTTGGCAATGCCGATGACAACGGTTTCCGAGCGAAGCGAGGTTGCGTCTTTTCGCGGAGCGCAAGAAAAGGTAAAAAGTATGATGAGTAGCAGAAAAAGATATGTATGCATTGCTTTGTTCAAAAGTAAAGAACGAGACAGCGAGTTTTTTGGATTATGTGTTGCATGGCGGCGTTGTTAGCGCATCAATATACTCCGAATCAGTGCCAACATTTCTGTGAAGTTAAACGGCTTGGAAATCACATCAACACCCGCTTTGGCAAGTCGTTGATTTTGCTCTGTGTCCATGTAGCCGCTCATCACGGCAACTTTGGCTTGCGTTTTTTTGCGCTGAATTTTGTTCAGGAGTTGGTATCCGTCCATCGTGGGCATGCCCATATCGGTGATAACAAGGTGAATCTCGTCTTTGTGTTTGTCGAAGAGCGTCAGGGCTTCCAGACCATCTGAGGCTTCAAGCACTTTGTAGCCTTTTGAGCGGAGCATTTTGGAAAGAAGCATGCGTAAGTGCGGTTCATCTTCGACAATCAAGAGCGTTTCGGAACCGCCTTCATGAGAAAGAGGCACTTCGGGCGCAAATGAGCTATTGAAGTCTAACAGTGGGAAGATAAGCGTAAAGGTTGTGCCTTTGCCGACTGTGGAGGCGACTTCGATTTGCCCTTCGTGAGCCGTGACAATGCCGTGAACGATGGAAAGTCCAAGCCCTGTGCCTTTGCCAACGCCTTTCGTAGTGAAGAAGGGTTCAAACATTCGCGCTTGAACTTCGGGCGGGATACCTGTGCCAGTGTCTTGAACACGAATGACAGCACAGAGTTTATCATTGTAACGCGAGGTAGAGAGGCTGTAAGTTAAAACGCCGCCGTCTGGCATCGCGTCGCCGGCGTTAATGCCCAAGTTTAGAAGCACTTGATAGAGTTGCTTGTCGTTGCCCATAATCCATGCTTGCTCAACATCTTGAATTGCGTTGACAGTGATGTTCTTTCTGAGCAGTTGTCGGAGTGTGGTAGTGATTTCATCAATTAGTCTTGATAGTGCCACAGGCAATTTTTCGGTTTGCTCTGAGCGCGAGAAGTCGAGCAGTTGTCGGGCGATATGTGTGCCTCGCTCAACAGTCTTTTGAATGGTTTGAGCATTTTTGAGAATTGCCTCATTTTTAGTTCGCAGTTTGAGTTGTTCGTTGGAAAGCGAGATAATTGCCAACAAGTTGTTGAACTCGTGCGCAATGCCGCTGGCAAGCGTGCCAATCGCTTCTAACTTTTGGGCTTGCATGGCTTTTTCGGTGATGCGATTTTTTTCCATCTCCATTTCTTTTTGGGCGGTAATATCCTTCATTGCGCCCAACATTCGGACGGGCTTGCCTGATACATCTTTGAGATAAACGCCATTGTCTTCAACCCAAAAGTATGAGCCATCTTTGCGTCGGTAACGGTATTCGACACGATAAGGCAATCCGCTCTCCATCGTCTCTTCGAGCAATCGCATGGCTTCATTTCTATCGTCAGGGTGAATTTGCTCTGCCCATTCTGCAACGGAAATTTGATACTCGGAAGGCAGATAGCCTGTCAGTTGTTCAATCGCTCCTGACCATTTCAAGATGTTTGTCGTTAAATCCAAGTCATAGACGAGTTGTCCGGTTTGTTCAAGCACCAATCGGTAACGCTCTTCATTTTCGCGGAGCAATCGTTCGGTTTGTTTGCGCTCAGTAATGTTTTGTGTAACGACGAGGATTCGCTCAATCACATCATTTTCTCCGCGAATGGGCGAAGCGAGGTAAAAATAATCGCTTCCGCCAAGAGCCAACTCGAAATTCACCGTCTCACCATTGAAAGCACGATTGAAGTACGAGGCAATCACCGGCACGACCTCTTCGGGATAAATTTCATAGAGCGAATGTCCAATCAAATTGGCAGTATCGATTCCCAAGCGTTGATATTCCATGCCGTCTGTAAAAAGCAGAATGAAAGCACGGTCGTAAATGCCGACCATGCCTGTGGGATAGTTTTCAGCAATCGTCCGATAAAGATGTTCGCTCTGACGAAGTTCTGCGGTGCGTTCTTGCACTTGCCGCTCGAGCGATTCGTTCAAATTGCGCAACGCCAACTCTAAGGTTTTACGCTCGGTAATGTCTAAAATGATGCCGTCCCAATACACCATGCCATCATCAGTGCGGCTTGGCGTTGCCGCAACTTCAATCCACTTGCCTTTATTTTTAGGATTGGTTCTTCCTTCCCATCGGAAGGGTGTCATGGTTTGGTAGGATTTGTCAATCGCTTCTCGGAAACTTTTCAAGTCATCGGGGTGCAGAAATCGTGCTGATGTATTACTCACACCGAACATTTCATTTGGTTCAACGCCGAGAAGTCGAATGTTTTCGCCGATAAAGGTAATTTTTCGTGAGCCATCAGGTTGCAGTTCAGCTCGGAAGACTGCGCCCGGAATGTTATCGGCTATGGCACGGTAGCGGGCTTCGTTCTCTTTGGCGCGATATTCTTCCGTCGCATCAATGCTGATGGCAAGCACGCCTGTTACTTCACCTTGTTCGTTGCGCGTCGGTTGCAAGAAATGCTTGAAGGCGACCGGCTGGTCTAAATAGATGTTATAGGTTTCAAACTCAATCGCTTCGCCTGCGAGTGCTTTATGAAGATTCTCAATGAAGGTCGGATTAAAACTGTATAACTCAAACGCAGAAAATCCGACCGCATCGCCTGCGTTGAATCCGATTTTCTCTAAGGCTTTGCCTTCGGAGAGCGTAAAGCGACCATCTTTATCCAGCGACCACAGCACAATCGGCGCGTTTTTGACGATGAGTTTAAGTTGCTCGTCAAATCGCTGAATTTGTTTGTCTCGTTCAATACGCTCGGTAACATTGAATTGAATCCCGTCCCAAATGATTTTTCCATCGGGCATTTTACGTGGAAGCGAGAAGGCTTCAGTCCAAATTACTTGGGTTGGCAACACAACTCGCCCAAGCCAATGAAACTGACTTAGAGTTTGTGCAGAAACTTGAATTGCATCAAAAAACGCATGTCGGTCGTCGGGAAAAATGTATTCAGAAATTTTGCTTGAATCGTTCAGCAGGGCTTGGCGGTCTAATCCAAACACTTTTTCTGCTTGTTCAGAAAGGAAAGTAAGGTAGAACTGACCATTTGGCTCTAAGACAAACTGGTATGTAACACCGGGCAAATTATCAACAAGAGATTGAATACGAGACTGTGCTTCTTTGGCATCGGCTTCAGCTTTTTTGCGGGCGGTGATGTTAAGCGTGACGGTGAGAATTTGGGTGATGTTCCCTTTCTCATCAGGAAGCGGCACAGCGATATGCTCGTAAAACCGTCCGAGATGTTCAAACTCAAACTGCTGTCGTTTACCTTCAAAGACTTTGTCCCAACGCGTTTTGTAGAACGATAAATCTTCGTTCGGAAACAAAGTGTCAATCGGCTGTCCAATCAATTCCGCAGGGTTTATCCCTAACTCCTGATACTCTTCTCCGTCCGTAAAAACAATGCGATACGCTCTATCCAACACGTTGATTGCACCATTGGGGAAATTTTTGGCGATGGATTCAAAGAGTTGCTGGCTCTTGCGCAGTTCGGCTTGGGAGTCTAAAAGGGCTTTCTCGACTTTTTTCTGTTCAGCCAGCAGTTGGTGAAATTGCTCGTTGAGCGCGTGAAGTTCAGATTGCAATGTTTCTCGACGAACCCTATGTTTTTTCTCGGTTACATTGCGCGCGATAATCAACACTTTCGTTCTTGCGCCAACAGGCTCACTGAAATGTATCGAGACTTCCAGATGAATACTTGACGTGCCTGCACTGGGTAAAATCATTTCAAACGTTGTTTCCGCACAAGTCTGCACCTGTTCATAAATCGCTTGCACTGTTTCTTGTTGTTCGAGTGGGAATATGCTCCAAAGGACTTTGCCATTCAAGGCGTTCTCGGAGTTCGAGAAGAGGGTTTCAAATGCGGGATTAACTGCCGTTAAAATGCCATTGGCATCAGTGATTGCCATTCCATCGCTGGCGTATTGGAAGACGGTGCGACAAAAATCACTTGGTATTTCAGTAGCCATCGGTTTGGAAGTGTGTAGTTAAAGGCATCGCGATGCAAAATACGCAAGTAACAAAACTTAAAAGCAAGAAAGGGGGATTTTCTTCGCTGTCGTGTGTTCAGACACTATCAATTCCCAAATCCGCCAATGCCGTAGGTGAGAGAGGCAGAAACGAATCGGCGCATAATTGGAGAGCCAAGCACATCGGGCGTTTTGTTGTCGAAGATGTTGTTCATGCCGACTTGGAAGGTTAAACCTTGCGGTCTCCACTCATAGCCAAGTGTCAGGTCAACAACTGTTCTGTCTTGAAGTCTGCCGTTCCAACGACCTGCGCGGAAGAGATAGCCCGGAATGTGCCGTCCGTGTAAGGAGATAAAAGAATTTTTGACAAGTTGATTTTTCGCCGTGAGCGTGGTTTTGTATTTCGTAGTCGGCACATTTAAGACAAGCGGAATGCCTTGCGCTTCAAACGGATTGTCAGAGTCAGCAAGATTGATATAAGAAAAGCTCGCATCAAGCGACACATCTTTTGAGAAGAAATAAGTTGCGCCGATATCGAAGCCGAGAATCGTGGCTTTGCCGTAGTTGAAGTAGGTGATGACGCGCCCGGTTTGTCCGGCGGTGTTGGTGAGAATTTGTCCGGTGCGGTTGTCATAGGCATAAGTGGGCGTTACTGCCGCGCCGGGCGCAGGGTTTGCAATTTCAAACGCAGGGCTGATAAAATCTTTGTAAATGGAGTAATAGCCAACGACGTCGAAGAAGAGTTTATCGGAAATCACGCCTTTATAGCCGAGTTCAAACGAGTTGACTTGTTCGGGGCGAAGTGCATCGTAGCGTGTAATCGCTCTGCCTTCGGCGATGGCTTGGGCTTCGGCATCGGCTAAATTGGGCGTGCCGCCGCCGCCCGTAATGACCGTAAATCCGCCCACATTGCCGCGCGCCAAGCCACCCAGCAAAAAGAGATGATTTTCAAGAATGACCGGCACTTTGAAGGCACGATTGAAACTCATGCGAATATTTTGGTCAGGCACAGGCGAATACACAAAGGCAATTTTCGGGCTGAATTGTGGGTCGTAATAGGTGTGCTTGTCGTAACGAGCGGCGAGCGTTGCGCGAAGTTTATTATCAAAAAAACGTCGGTCTAATTGCAAGTATCCGCCGATTTCCGTTGCGGTAATATCGCGTGCCGCTCCAAACGAAACCGCCGCAGGATTATCTGGCCCCGAAAGAAAACTCGCTTTCGGATTGTAGTAGCGGTATTGAAATCCACCCACAATGTCGGTGTTTGAAATCGTGTAGCGCAGTTGCACTTCTGAATCCCATAGTTCTGAATTATCGGTTGCAATCGATGCCGAATCAATGTAAGCTCGATCCATTCGGCTGAAAATGTCGTTGTATTGTTCAGGCGTGGTGCTGAACGGGAACTGCAAGGCTTGTGGTAGTCGTGTGCGTGGGTCGACACCCATAAACGCCGCTCCAAAGGCGCGCGTCATAAATTCGGCTTTATCATGCAGTTGGAAGGATTTGCCCGCCGAGTTCGCCGTGCGTGTAGCTTGTGCATACCACCCCACTTCGCCGATTGTGCCCGTCAGTTGCACATTTTGGTATTGAATCGAGTAGCCGTTGGCTTCCAACACGCCGAAATTACTGCCGACAAAGCCGTTGGACTCGGAATAGCCTGCCGCAACCTTCGCATTGAGCACTGAACTTTGGTAATAAAGCGCACCATCAAGTTTGCGTAAGGAGGCTTCGAGCGTGGAAAGTTGTCGCTCAGTAAAGGCTTTACCGATGTTTTGCAGTTGGTCTATATCGCTTTGACGAAGCCGTCGCGCCGCAGGCGTTTCTTGTGTGATAATTGTTTGGTTTTCGCCAACGGTTCTTGGGAAATCATAGATGAAGAGGTTGCCACTTTCAAACTGATTGGCGCGCATGAATTGCCCTGTCAGTTTCCAGCCGAAGTTGCCGATGTGGTCGGCGTAGCGTGCGCCAATGTCGTAGAGCGATTGCGAGCCGCCGCGCACTTGCACTTCCGCACCTGAGAAAGTAAATGGGTCTTTGGTGATAATGTTCACCACGCCCGCATGCGCATTCGGACCGTAGAGTGCCGCCGCAGGACCAACCGCCACTTCCACCGATGCAATATCGAGCGTGGGATTAGGTGCTAAGGTAAACTGCGGTAAGCCAAGTCCGGGCAAGGTTGCCAAGCGTCCGTCAATGAGCGTGAGCATACGGGTGTTGAACTGCGTGTTCAAGCCGCGTGAAGTAATATCGACCGTGTTGATGCCGCGCTCGACAAAATCCACGCCTTTGAGTTTTGCCGCCGCACCCAATGGCGAAGTGCTTGCCGTTTGCCGAATTGCATCAAACCCTAATGTTTCAATCGTAATCGGTGCTTCTAACTTCTTTTCTTGCCGCCCTTTCGATGCCGTGACCACGACTTCATTCACAAAGGTTTCAAGCGTTTGCAGTTTGAAATCCAGTGTGAGCGTCTCTTTGGATTGAACCGCGATTTTTTTGACAACTGGTTTATAGCCAACATATGAGGCTTGAATTTTGTAGAGTCCTTCGGGAATGTTTGACAGCGTAAACTTTCCATTCGCATCGGCTTTTGCTCCTGTTTTTGATTCTAGTAGCCGAATGGTCGCCCCTGGAAGTGATTCACCTGTTTTTTCATCACTTACCGAGCCTTGAATGATGCCTTGTGCATAGAAGCTTGTGGTAATGAGTAGAAGCAGAAAAGAACAAACCAGCGGTCTTGCCGCTACTTGTAGAGCGTTTCTCATTGTTCGCAGTCAGTTGTTAAAGTTGTTAAAGGTTAGTTGAAGTTTAACTCCTTTGTCCTACATCTGTTTTGAATTTACGCTTTTGAACGAAATTGCAAAGGATTGCCCACAAAGTCGCCGGTCGTTTTTTTTTCACAATGGGTTTCGTAAAATTGCTGTCTCTTAATAAAAGCTTAACACACCTTTGTGTTATGTATTTCATTTCCAAACCTTAAAGACAAGAGAAGATTATGCGAAACATTAAACTTCTTTCATCATTGCTTGCCTTGTGCGCAACGGCGATTAGCCTGTTCGGCTGTGGCGATGACAAAGCCACAGACAGCGGCACACCGCCAAAAGAACTGCGTCCGGGCAGATATAATGCCGCTCGCCATGTCGGCAACGGCGTGAGCTTGACCGCAGGCTTCATGAACGGCTCGCTTTATACCGACCCACAAGGCGGACAAAAACACTCTTACGACTACCTCATTGCCAAAGCCGTTCACGGTACTTCCACCGATGACCTTTTCAAAGTCCCCGCTTTCGGCAATCCCGGTCTGGGCGGCGCACTCTTTGATACGACCGTTCCCGGCAATGTGCGCCTTATCAGCAATCGTGTTGAACTCGTAGGCGTTACAGGTGCAGGCACGCCTATCACCAGAACAAATTTGTCAACTGCCAATCTGCAACCCGAAGGTTTGACCACGCTCTCACGCCCATACAACAATCTTGGCATTCCGGGCTCGCTCGCAAGTGACATTTTGAGCGACGCTCCTTTTGACACAAGACCAAGCCCCTTCTATCGATTCATTTTCCGCAATCAAGCCTTCGGAAGCAACGGTATTCAACAAGCCATCAACTTGCTGAAAGCACAACCTGCGGACTCGCTGAAACTCTTCACGCTTTGGACAGGCGCAAACGAAGTCTTGGGCTTCGTCACCAGCGGCGGCGTTACACCGATTTTCCCAATCGATAACTTCCGTCCTTTATATGACACCATTCTCGCCCGCGTCAAACGAGAAGTTCCAAATGTCAAAATTGTTGTCTTTAACATTCCTAATGTGGCATCGATTCCATTTGCGACTTTCTTAGGACCAAATGCGCGCGCCGTTGCCACACAACGCGGTCTTGCCCGAATCTTCTATGCAAAAGGCACTACCGTCGATAGCGTTGCGACGGCGGATGTCGGTGATGTTACCAAGTTTATGATTTTGCTTCCCGGTGGCGCAGGCGTTGCCGCTATTGGCGATAATACCGACGGTGTTAAAGGTATCCTTTGGCGCACCTTGCTGGCAAGCATCAATAACTCTCGCCTATTGGGAGGACAAGGACCCATCAATTTGCAACAACTGACCGCAGGCTTCACAAACGGTGCCGGCGTTGATACCACACGACCTATCGGCTCACGCGAGAACCCACTTCCCGACCAATTCACGCTGAACCAAAGCGAAATTGCGGCGGCAAATGCGGCAGTTACGGCATACAATAACTTCATCAACAGCAAAGACAGCCAAGCCAATGGCATCTTTGTCGTTGACATTGCTGGGCTCTTCGACCGTGTTGTTCAGCAAGGCATTACCTCGCCTGATGGCGAAGAACTTCGCGCCACTTTCCTCACGGGCGGCATCTTTACGCTCGACGGCGTGCACCCCGGACCGAAAGGACACGCAATTGTCGCCAATCAAATGATTCCCATCATTGAGCGCGAGTTTGGCGCAAGCATTCCGGCTATCAACACGCGCAATCTGCCCGATGGCATTTATCGCGTTTCACCGTCGGCGCGCGTCCTGAACGGCGATGGCTTGCCCAACCAAGAATTTTTGAGCCAATTCACGCCGCAAACCTTGATGCCTACGATTCAAGCCGTTGGCGGTCATTACTAATTCAAACTTGCACAACAACGCATCGCCCTCTCTTCGCTTCGCGGCGGAGAGAGGGTTTTTTATTTCGCTGATGGAATCTTCACAATCGGTCGTGGGTAATTTTTGCCGAGTTCAACGCCTAAAGCCGCTCTTCCATTGCAGAAAGTTTATATGGCTCGTGAATGAATGGCGCAGGAAGCGAATGAAGTTCGGGAATCCAATGCCGAACATACTCGCCATTGGGGTCATACATCGCGGCTTGTCGAAGCGGATTGAAGTAGCGGTCTTCGCGCGGGTCATTGCCAATGCCTGCCACATAGTTCCAATTCCCATAGTTGCTTGCCACGTCATAATCCACAAGAAGCGACTCGAACCACTCTGCGCCCATGCGCCAATCCACTTTCAAATCTTTGACAAGAAAACTGGCGACATTTTGCCGTCCGCGATTCGACATAAAGCCTGTGGCTGAAAGTTCGCGCAGATTGGCATCAATGAACGGAATGCCTGTTCTGCCTTCCGCCCACGCTTGAAATTTCTTTTCGTCTTGTGAGAGCGCAAGCGGCTCATTTTTAATCCCACCCCGTTTGAAAATCCGATTGCCGTATTTGAGTGAAAGAAATCGGAAGTAATCGCGCCACATAAGTTCAAATACCAGCCAGTAAGTTGACTCGTTGGAGATTCGCTCGGCTTCATAGCGTTTGACTTCTTCATAAATCGTGCGTGGCGAAATTGAGCCATTCGCCAGCCACGCCGAAAATTTTGAGGAATAATTTGCGCCAAAAAGTCCGTTTCGGGTTTCTTTGTAACGTCGGAGCGAATCGCTTTTCCAGAAGTAATCATCAAGGCGTTTCAAGGCTTCTGCTTCGCCGCCGTTGAAGGTGAGAACAGCGCGTGTGTCAAGGTTGGGCGCAGTTAATCCGAACTGTTCCAGCGTTGGCAGCGTGCCGCATTCAAGAGGCGGAAGTGGATTTAATTTTTTCGGCGCAGGAAAAGTCGGTCGGACTTTTGACAACTTTTCAACCTGTTTGCGAAATGTTGTAAAGATGTCAGGCAATTTTTCAGGCGAAAACGGAAGGTCGTTTTTGTGATAAAGCGTCGATTGCCACGCTGTATGAAATTTAATGCGATGCTCATGCAACGCACGTTTGAGATTGCGTTCAACCGTAAGTTCTTCATCGGTTGATTCTTCGCTAAAATATACTGCCTCTGCGCTTACCTGCTGTGCCAATTCAAGAATGATGACTTCCGGCTTTCCGACACGCACAACCAAATCACTTCCTAACGCTTGAAGCGAGTGCTTCAAACTGGCGACGCTTTCAAGCAAAAATTTCGCTCGGAACGCGCCTGTTTTTTTGAAGCCAAAGCGCGTGGTGCCGAACTGTCGCTCATCAAAAATGTAAATCGGGACAATCGTTTGCGCTTGCTCAACGGCGCGAAAAAGGGATTCATTGTCTCGCACGCGCAAATCGTTGCGAAACCAAACTAAAACGGTTTGATAGGAAGGCATCGATGAGTGTTAATTTTAATCGATAACGCACGAACACGCAGAAGCGTTTTATCAAACTTCTCGCATAAGGCGCGAAAGCATGAGGCAAAAGATGTCGGCGTTTTTTTCAATGGTCATGATGGGATTTCTCCCTGCGTCCTTCTCGATTTCAATCCCGTCGAAGTAGGGCGTAAAGGCTAAAATTCTTTCTAATCGAATGGTGAAATTTTTCTTTAAGCCCATGAAGATAATTCGCTTGTTGGTGAGATATAGTTCGCCGCTATCGATATAGGTCATTTCTTCACTCGTTACGCGCTGAGGCGCAACCGTGCCAACTCTGTAATAAATGCCTTTTGCAATTCTAATACGCGCACCGACGCCCGCATAATTGATTCTTTTTGTTACCGTTCTCAATTCATACCAATTCACTTTGGCAGTAAAATAGCATTTTTCGGTTTTGTAAAGTTTGATAGACACGCTTTGTTCAGGCAGTTCGGCATTCTCGATGAGCCAGTAAAGGCGGAATCGGTCTAACTTTTCTTTCGTATGTGGTTCGATTTCAGGTTTAACGTGCAAATTGGCGCAAAGTTCTTCGAACTCCTTTTCTTCATCGGGCGAAAGTCGGCTATCAGAGACAACATTCAGTAGAAATCTAGTGATGAGGACTTTACTTGCGTCAGCATACAGTCGATTCGCCGTTTCACTTGGGAGCATCAATTCCTTTTGAAGTTTCTCTAAGGCGTCTCGCTCTTGTTGGCTCAACTTACCATCGGCAATGGCTTGCTCAACGCTTTCTTCATAGATTGCTCCTGCAACTTTATCGTGAAGTTGCCCGACAGTTTTATCGCTCAGACTTAATAAGCGTTTGAGATGTTTCAGTTCGGCAAGGTCTTCATCAGAGAGATGCTTGTCGTTGAGACAATGTCGCAAATACATTTCGTAGAGTTGTGCGATGTCGCTCGCAAAAGTGCGTAAGATGTTCTCCTTGTATTTGTAGAGCGTCTCGTTTATTTCCGAAGGCGTGATGTCGAGAAGAGGTTTAGTGGCGAGCAGGTTGTTGATTTCAACAACGGCATTTTCGCGCGGTTGCTTTCTAAGAATCTTTTGAAAAAAGTTTTGGGCTTTGAGTCGCTTCGGCTTAAAAACTTGTGTCATAATGCGATGGAAGTTTGAGCATGTGAGTTTCTAGAATGTATGAAAAAACTTTCAACACAAAAGCGCAAAAAAGAAAGCCCCGTTCCCCTGAGCAAGAAACGAGGCTCTTCTATGGCTAATCACACTGAAAGAACAACCCTTAAACCAAGAGAAAATTTTAATTGAGCGGATACGCCGATACTTGCGCAGAAAGTTTTTTCACGGTCAGCACTGCCGATGCGCCGTCAAGCAGTTTTTTTAGCTCTTCAACTTCTTCGCGATGAAATGCCATCGTAATTCCTGACGGCTGAAGCGCAACGAAAATTTTTCGGTGATAGGGCTTCTTCTCGTTTCCTGCTTCGCTTCGCTTCCAATCGATTGAATCAATGCTTTCTTTGAATGATTGAAATCCTTTGAAGTCAAATCGCAAAAAGAGATTGCCAAATTCTACTTGAATCACGGCGCACCCTGCGTTGCAAATCACATTGCCGTGCGAGGTCTGATAAACCATTGTCTTTGAAGATTGTGCTTGCATATTCTATTCTCCTTGAATTTTTCTTATTTAGACTGAATCTAAACTACGAGATACGAGTGGAAATTCCAAATGATTCGGAAAATTTTTCTCGAGGTGGCTTATGGCTGAAACCCTAAGGTTGAAATACAAGCGGTTTGATTTCGGGGTAGCGGAAATGCTTTTGGTTGAAGGTGAAAAGCGGAAGACTTCGGTTTATCGCCGTTGCATCGATAAGCGCATCGCCAAGCAAAATACCTGAACTGCTTGAATAGCGACGCACCAATTCCAACGCTCTTTTTAAGTCTTCTCTTGTATTCGAGACTCTGAAAAAGTTCAACTGAATAAACTTTTCCAACCTTTTGATTTCCGCCTTGCTTTTGCTTCCTTGAATCGCCTCAATGTTCACAACGGTGCAAACTGTCGGGTTGAACGGCTTGATGAGTTCCAGAAAATTCGAATCTCTGAACGCACGTAAAAACACATCGGTGTCAATTAAAAGCATCATGACCTCGCATTTTTGCTACATAATCGCCCTCGTTCATACCATTGAGCATTTTTTCTACGATTTTTCTTACCTCTGCCTGAAGTTTTAGGTACTCTTCCGAAGAGATGTTGTTTTTGGGTGGAATTACTTTGAAGCGTTTTCCATTCGCCGTTACTGTTACTTCTTTCGGCTCTTTTGAATTGGCAGACTTCTTCGCCTTTGCTTTCGTCTTGACTTGCTTCTTGACTGCTTTCTTTACTTGCATCTTTTGGGCTTCGGTTAGATTGCTGAATCTTTCACTTCAAAATCTCTCGCTTATACTACAAAGTTTTTGTAACAAAGTTATGTGATGCCACTTTTTACGATTCACATGCTTTGAAATAAGATTGCCACTTTTTTGAGTGCTTCAACGCCCCTCACTTCTTCGGCGTAGAGCGGGATTTCGATGATGTTGAATGTTGCGAAGGCGGTTTGTGCTTTTGCTTTGAACTTGGCTTGTTCGGCTTTTCGCTTCTGAAAGAATGCGCCGTCGTGATGGTCGGTCAAGACTTGATTGAGAACGAGATAGTGTGCTGAAACACCGTAGTCTTGTAATGCCTTTGTCAGTCGCTCGGTTTCAGCAAGTGCCATTTCGGTGAGAATCGTAACAGGAATGAACTCACACGCGGTTTTATCGCGCAAGAGCGATTCAATGCGTTTGACGGTTTTCTTCATTTCAACGAGAAAATCGTCGCCGCTGTCAGGCTCATACATACCTTTGAACGAGGTCATGACTTCACGGTATTTCCAGCGCAGTTTCGCCATGACTTTTATCCAATCATCAAGCAAGTGTGGCATGGAAAGCAGTCGGAGCGCGTGTCCTGTGGGCGCAGTATCAACGATGACTTTCTCGAAGTTGCCCTGTGCGGCGTAGTCAGTTACAACTTTCAATCCCATCACTTCATCAAGTCCGGGAATCGTGGTTTCAAGCATCATGTCGATGTCTTCTTCATCAAGGTTGGTGGTGGTATCCATGATGCGTTTGAGTTTTGCGCGATGTTCGGCGAGAAACTCACGGTAAATTTTTTCTGCGTTAATTTCAAGCGCGAAGAGTTGTGAGGTATGATTGACTTTTGTGATAGCGTCGCCAATCGGTTGCATGAGGCTGTCTGAAACGGAATGCGCGGGGTCCGTTGAAATGACAAGGGTTTTGAAGCGGTTGGAAAGAAAAACACCGAGACTGCACGCAACGGTTGTTTTACCAACGCCGCCCTTACCGCCCACGAAGATAAGACTCTGCGTTTCGAGCATCATTTGCTTAGATGAACTTTTCGCCGCGAAGCACTGCGACATCGGAGAGATACGCAATGATAGTATAGTTCGGGAAGTATTCTACGGCAAGGTGTGCCATGATTTTTTCGGCGACGCTCTCGCTCACAAGTGTTTCAAGGCGCACATTTTCGCCTTCCCACTCGCTCATGCGCTCGCCTTTCGCGCCTTCGCCGTGCGCTTTGGCAATCGTGTAGCCTTTCGCGCCGAGTTTTTTCACATCTGCAACCAATCGTTTCTCAATGACTTCATCGGCGATGATGGTTACGAGTTTGAGCGGATACAACTGCATAGCGGAACTCCCGAAAGTTGATTAAGACGCACGATAAAACCACTCCGCAAGTTCGTAGTAAATCGGCAATCCAACAATGATGTTAAAAGGAAAAGTAACCGCGAGTGATGCCGTGAGGTAATATGTTGGCGAGGCTTTCGGAAGCGCGACACGACACGCGGCTGGCGCGGCAATGTAGGAGGCACTTGCCATCAACACCGCGAAAATCATCGCGCCGCCCATTGATAAGCCTGACCATTTGGCAACCACTAATCCCAACAGCGCATGCAAGAGCGGCATCACAATTCCAAAGCCAATCAAAAATAACCCAACGCGCTTCAAATCATTTAAGCGTCTGCCCGTTACCAATCCGGCTTCCAGCAAAAAGAGCATCAAGATGCCGCGAAATGGCGCGTCAAAAAACGGTGCCACTTGTTCCCAACCGCTTTTGCCTGCAAGGAGTCCAATCATCAAACAGCCCACAAGCAATACGGTGCTTTTGCCTGTTAAGAGTTCGCGCATCACTTCCGAGAGCGAGCCTGTTTTACTGCTTTTATCGAGCGACTTGGCTAAAAAAATCGCGATGAGAATCGCCGGCACTTCCAAGACAGCAAGCAAGCCGGGCATGAACCCTTCGTAAGCAGTTTCATGCGCATCAAGAAAAGCAAGTGTTGCGCTGAAGGTTGCCGCCGATACCGAGCCGTAGTGCGCCGCAATCGCCGCCGCATTCGGCACATCAAAGTTTCCCAAGTAGCGCAAAATCACAAACGACCATAGCGGAATCAACGAACCAAGCAAGAGCGCGAACCCAAGTGGCTTGTAAAATTCAGAAAACGGTACGAGCGAAAGTTTGTAGCCACCTTTCAAGCCAATCGCAATCAAAAGGTAAATGGTGAGCGAGAGATAAAGTTCTTCGGGAAATTTTAAGTCGCTTTTCAAAAGCGTCGCCGCCATTCCGAGCAAGAACGCTAAAATCATGGGCGAGAGCAAGTTGCCCAGAATCGCTTGCAGTTCCATTGACTAATCGCTCTTTTTAGATTCAGCGATGGGGTAAAACGTCGCCGTAATGCCGTAGAGTTGTTCGCCGTTTTTCTGATTGGCTTTTTCGCAGTCTGCAATCCATGCTTCAAATTCTTGTTGCAACTTCGCCGCCTTTTCTTTGGACGTGCGAATGTGTAGGCGTTGAAAGAACGGGTGCGAGTTTGCTGGTTTAATCAATTTTTTATTGAGACTTTCTTTGAGTTCAGAAAGCGTTGATTGCAAAGCAGAAGAAAAGGTGAGTTCAGTTGTGGAAGATTTCGCTTCATCGGTATCGAGCCGCACTTCAAACAAGACAGGCGAGAGCGTGAAATGCTTTGCGACGGCTTTGTAATACTTTTCCAATGTGCCGCGATTTGGCTTTGTGTGCGTGAGTTTGATTAAGCCGACAGATTCAAGCGTTTCAACATGGTGATAAAGTTTGTTGACATTCTCGCTTAACTCTGCGGCGACTTGTTTTGTCGTCATGCTTTTTTCGGAAAGCACGTGAAGGATTTTCAGGCGGAGTGGGTCGGCGATGGCTCTAATTTGCTCAAGCTCGCGAAGCATATAAATGTCGGTCATATCAATACAAATTTTTGAAATCGAATATAAAACAAAAATCAAATAAAAAGCCCGCACATGGTTGCACGGGCTTTTGAGGACGAACCTTTTTGCTATAAGAACTTCTCGCCGCGTAGCACTTCTGCATCGGAGAGATAAGCAATGATGCTGTATTTCTCGAAGTAGTCGCGCATGAGTTTCTCCAAAATTTTGTCCGCCAGTTCCGCGCTGACGAGCAGTTCCAAGCGAATGTTCTCGCCTTCCCACGCGCTAATGCGTCCGCCGTGTTCGCCTTCGCCGTAGGCTTTTTCAATCGTGTAGCCTTTCGCGCCGAGTTTTTTGACATCGTCAACGAGCCGCTTCTGCAAGGCTTCATCAGCGATAATCGTGAGCAATTTCAGTGAGATGGTTTTCATGCTTCCTCCTATGCGCCGTATAAAAGTTTTGCGAAGTAGTGATAAAGCGGCAATCCAACAATGATGTTGAACGGAAAGGTAATCGCGAGCGATGCCGTGAGGTAATAGGTCGGCGAGGCTTGCGGAAGCGCGACACGGCAGGCGGCAGGCGCGGCGATGTAAGAAGCACTTGCCGCCAGCACGCCGAGAATCGTTGCGCCGCCAAGCGAAAGCCCCGCAAGTTTTCCGAGATAAATGCCCAATATGGCGTGCAACACTGGCATCAAAATTCCGAAGCCGATGAGAAATCCGCCGACCTTCTTCAAGTCGCCCAATCGCCTGCCCGTAACTAATCCTGCTTCAAGCAAAAAGAGCGCGAGAATGCCGCGAAACGGCGCGTCAAAAAACGGTGCAACCTGTTCCCACCCACGTTTGCCGCAAATGATGCCAACGATTAAAAAGCCAAGCATCAGCAAGTTGCTTTTGCCCGCAATGAGCTCTTGCATGACCTTGCCGAGTGAGGCATCGCCGTTTGCTTCAGCCACATCGCCTGCGGTCGCTAATCGCGCTGACGCAATACGCGCCGTGAGAATCGCGACAATGATGGCGGGAAACTCCATAATAGTCAGCAAGCCGGGCATAAAGCCTTCATAGATGCCGCCTGCAAGTTTCAATGCCTCTTCGGTCATTTGAGGATTTTGCTCGAGCAAGGCGGCTTTGAGATTGTCATGAAAGGCAAGTGCTTCGCCGAAGGTCACTGCCGAGACCGAGCCGTAGTGCGCCGCAATCGCCGCCGAGTTGGCAATATCAAACTTCCCCATTCGCAAGAGAATTTGATATGCCCAAATCGGAATCACCAAGCCCAACACCAGTGCGGCAAGTGCTGGATAAACAAACTGTGAAAACGGCGTAATCGAGAGTTTATATCCGCCTTTCAAGCCGATGGCGACGAGCAAATAAATCGTCAGTGCTGTGTAAAGCTCTTCGGGAAATTTCAGGTCGCTTTTCAACACGGTCGCAACAATCCCCAGCACAAATGCCAAGACCATCGGCGAGAGAAGCGATACCACTAATGCTTGTATTTCCATTGTTGTTTGTATTGATAGATTATGGATTGAGTGTTTCGGGCAAGAACTCCACAACGCCTGTGGCGAGATTATAGACTGCACCGACGATTTTGGCTTCGCCTGTTCTCACGGCATTGGCGAGAATCGGCTCTAAGTTTCTCAGTTGCTCGACTTGCATTCTCACATTTTCGCGCACGGTTGCGTTGACAAACGCCTCTTGCTTGATTTGCCCCGATTTGACTTGCTGTTCCACGCGCAAGGCGGCAGGCTTAATTGCATTGACCAGCGCGATAATGTTGCCCGGCACTGCCTTCATGTAATTGCACGATGCCGAAACTGCGCCGCACTCCGTATGCCCTAGCACAACAATCAAGTTTGCGCCCAAGACGGCTTCGGCGAACTCAATGCTTCCAAACGATGCCGCCGCCGAGACTTGCCCCGCCGTGCGCACGATGAAAAGGTCGCCTAACCCTTCATCAAAAATGATTTCATTTGGCACGCGGCTATCGGCACAGCCGACGATAATCGCAAATGGCTTTTGCCCTTTGGCAACTTCACGAATACGCTCTGGGCTTTGGCGCGGGTGAATGGTTTTGCCCTGCACAAACCGTCGGTTGCCTTCTTTAAGTCGCTCGATGGCTTGGTCAGCAGTGATAGGATTGCGCGTTTGCGCAGAAACGATGGTCGCGAAAAACGCGAGCGAGAAAATGAAAAGTGTCTTTTTCATATTGCATTTTAGTTTATTATTAAAAAAATACTTAACAAACAACGGCGCAATTTTATTAAAATTTATTTTAATGACAAAATTTTATTGAAAAATTTTTTTTGCAATAAAAAAGGCTTCCCGTTGGAAGCCTATTAAAAGAGTTTGTGGTGGGTTTTATGGAGAAGTTTATTTCATCTTGAAGGCTATCAATTCTGAATAAAGTTTGATGGGGCGATATGTTGAAGTTGCTTCTGTTTTAACAAGACCGAGTCTCTTATCAATAAACAGTGTCATATTCATCACATACTCTCTCCCTTCCCGCTGTTGAACTTGGCAACGATAAATTCCCGACGGTGTTGTTACTTGTCTATCTGTTTCAATAATGTCTGTTTTCAGGTTTGCGATTGTCATACTTGGAGGCACTGTTGTTTGTATGAAGTAAAAATCGCCAACACCCAAGTTGACTTTAATATCGACCATTTCTTTGCCATCGTTCCAAATGTACAGTCCATCTCTTCTTGAAGTCCGAATGATTCCAAAGTTATCTACATACCAAACTTCACGGTTGATTAACGTATCTCTTTCAATCTTGATTGTTCTGACGGCAGAGCTCAATACGACATTTTGGAGCGTATCCACAAGGTAATCTCGATAACTCCATTCATTCCCTATTTTCAACTGAATTTGGTCTTTCACTTCACTTGTAGGAGCGTTGATTGACTCTTTACAACTGATAGTCAAAAGGCTTAAAGCCAATATCCATAATACGAGTTGATATTTCATAGTACTTAATTGATTGTGGTTAAAAAAGTTGACTGAAAGATAAAACATACTACAGTCAAAAATATCCCATTGATTTTCTCCATCGGATATAACTACTGTTTTTCGCCGAAGGAAGTGCCAAGCGATTTCGCGGCGAGAATTAAGTCGTGGTCGGGTGGCACGAATTTGTTTTTGCCTGCGACTTCGGAAATTGGCACGGAAACGATTTGACTGCCGCGCAGGGCA
>Ga0272446_1003524_pt1 | contig 19593 bp, 16 predicted proteins | sample YNPCB0061_FD_194587 | JGI IMG/M metagenome (GOLD analysis project Ga0272446, IMG submission 194587) | Hot spring microbial mat communities from Yellowstone National Park, WY, United States - YNP-CB-006-1 | ecosystem: Environmental > Aquatic > Thermal springs > Hot (42-90C) > Sediment | place...
CTCCTCGACGAGGGGCAGGCCGCGCGCCCGCGCCTCCTCAAGTTCCACCTCACGCGCGAGCTGGCGATGTGCTGCGGCGGCGAGATGGAGGTCTTCGTCGAGCCGATGGTGCCGGCGCCGCCGCTGGTCGTCGTCGGTGGCGGCCACGTCGCGCGCGCCCTCGTCCCGATGGCCGAGCGCGTCGGCTTCGCCCCCTGGGTGGCCGACGATCTCGACGAGAACCTCACCCGCGAGCGCTTCCCGGACGCCGCCGGGTTCCTCGACTCGTTCGACGCGCGCGACTGGGCGCAGAAGCTGCCCCTCGACAGCCGCACCTACGTCGTCATCGTCACGCGCGACCACGCCGAGGACCAGCGCGTCCTCGAGCAGCTGTGGACGCGCGAGCTCGCCTACCTCGGGATGATCGGCTCGCGCCGCAAGATCGCGATGTTCCGCGCGCGCCTCGAGGCCAAGGGGCTCGACCCCGCGGGCTGGGCGCGCGTGCACGCGCCGATCGGCCTCGACCTCGGCGCCGAGTCTCCCGAGGAGATCGCCGTCGCCATCGTCGCCGAGCTCATCCAGACACGCGCGGCGCGCCGCCCCAAGCGGGTGCGCGCCGTCGAGACCCCCGATCTGCTAGACAAGAAAGAGGACACCGACCGATGATCCACACCATCGTACTGGCCGCCGGCGCGTCGACGCGCATGGGCGGCGAGGGGCCGAAGGCGCTGTTGAAGCTGGAGGATGGGCGGACGTTCCTGGCGGCGATCGCGCAGGCCGCGCGCGACGCGGGCTCGGCGAACGTCACCGCGATCGTCGGGCCGCCGCACGGCGACGCGGTCCGCCGCGCGCTCCCGCCGGGCGTGGGCGCGCTGGTCAACCCGCGCCCCGAGCGCGGGATGCTCTCGTCGGTGCAGACGGCGCTCTCGTCGCTGCCGCGCGGCGTGACCGCGCTCCTCGTGTGGCCGGTCGACATGCCGCTCGTGAAGGCGGCGACGGTGCGCGCGATCCTCGCGGCGGCGCCGGGCAAGACCATCGTGCCGACCTTCAAGGACAAGGGCGGCCACCCGGTGCGCATCCCGCAGCGGCGCTTCGCCGAGCTCAGCGCGCTGGCGGCCGACGCGACGCTGAAGGACCTCATCGACGCCTCGCCGGCCGACGTGGTGCGCCTCCCCGTCGACGATCCCGGCGTCACCATCGACTTCGACACGCCCGAGGATCTGAAGAAAAAGCGCTAGACAAGAACTTACGGATACATCGGGCAGCTGGCCGTGCGCATGCAGAAGCTGTCCGAGCCCGCCGCGCCGCCGCCGGCGCAGCAGCGCAGCCCGGGCTTGCAGGGTGCAGGCTCGGGCAGGAACACCGTCGGGTCGTACGAGAACTGATGGCCGCCCCAGCTGCAGATGTCGCCCTCGTTGCCGGCGGGGCGGCGCATCCCGGCCGGTGGGTGGCGCGTGATGCGGAGCGTGCGCTCGACGGTGAGCGCCCTGCCGGGCGCGACCAGCCCCGCTAGGTGCGGGCGCACGCAGTCGACCAGCCGCTGGTCGGCGCGGATCGCCGTCACCGCCACGCCAGTGGGGCCGACCTCGATGCGCAGGGTCCCCTCGATCGCCGCGAGCGAGCGGTCCTGGGGCCACCCCATGCAGACGGCGACGTCGCGCTTCATCTGCTCGAGGCGCGCATCGAGCTCGGCGGTCGCGCGCGCCTCGGCGCCGGGGAGCTCGACGGTGCGCGTGAGGAGGCGCGGCGCCTTCGCCCGCGGTGTCAGCGCGCCCGTGCGCGTGCGGAGGGCGGTGTCGAAGCAGCGCTCGACGGCGCTCGCCGTGGCGGCGTCGTCGACGGGCGGCTCCCACGGGCCGAGCGCGGTCGTCACCACGCCGTCGGGGTAGACCACCAGCGCCACCCGCAGGCGGCGGCCGGCGAGCGCGGGCGTCTCGGGGCAGCGCGCCAGGTCGGCGACCGCCGCGGTCAGCGCCGCCTCGGCCGCGTCGGCCGGCGGCTTCGGCGCGGCACCGGCGAGGGGCGCGCCCGCGAGGATCGACACCACAACTGCTGCTAGACGAAAAATCGGTCTGATGGCGGGCGCGAACCTCATGGGGGTGTGAACGGGCGAACCCGGCGATCGATTCACGGCCGGCGTCACTCCGGGCCGGGGAGGGCGTTGATGCGGTCGAAGTCGCCCCAGGTGGTCAGGTTGGGGCCGAAGCGCGCGCGCAGGAGGCGGGCCGCGTCGTCGTCGGGGCGCGAGAACACCAGGTGAAGCTCCTCGAGCGTCGGCAGCGCCGCCAGCGCTTCGGCGGCGGCGAGATCGATGGCGCTGTTCGAGAGCGAGAGCGACTCGAAGGTCTGCGCCGCCGGGCTCTTCGCCAGCGCGGCGACGTCGATGCCGCCCTCGCCGAAGGTCACCTCGCGCAGGCGCCGCAGCGTCTTCGAGGCGGCGATCGCGCGCGCCGGCTCGGGGCCGTAGTTGTTCGCGCCCGCGCTGAGCACCTCGAGCTGCGACGCCGCCTCGAGGAGCGCGCGCACGCCCTTCACCCCCATCCAGTTGTAATAGAGGTGCAGGCTGCGCAGGTTGGCGACGAACTTCCCGCGCGCGAGCGCCACGCCCCCCTCGGTGCCGCACTTGTTGTTCTGCACCGACAGCGTGCGCGCGCGCGCGAGCAGCGGCCCGTCGGCCAGCGCCTCCATGCCGTCGGGGCCGATGCCGTTGCCGTCGAAATCGACCGACGCGAGGTGCCGCAGCTCGAGCGCGGCGAGCGCCTTGGCGCCGTCGTCCTTCAGCTGCCCGCCGCTCACGTCGAGCAGCGTCAGGCGCGCGAGCTTCTTCTGCGCGGCGACGATCGCCTTCGCCCCCTCCTCGCGCAGCGGCGAGCCGCGCAGCCGCAGCCGCTCCAGCGACGGGAGCGCCATCGCGTCGAGCACGGCCGCCACCTTCTTCCCGCTCACCATCGCCGCGAGATCGAGGGTGCGCAGCGCGCCGAGGCGCGGCGACCCGACGAGCGTCGCGAGGCCCTTGTCGCCGATGTCGAGGTCGCGCAGGCAGAGGCGCCGCAGCTGCGTGAGGTTCGGCGCCGCGGCGAGCTGCGCCGCGCCCTTGGCGCCGCCGATCGAGAGGTCGGTGAGCGCGAGATCCTCGAGCAGCGCCAGCCCGCCGAGCGTCGCCGGATCGACGTCGATCGACGAGAGATCGAGCTCGCGCAGCGACGCCAGGCGCGGCGAGCGCAGGAGCGCGTCGAGGTCGGTCGCCTTCGCGTCGCCGCGCGCGTCGCCGTGGAGGCCGAGCGCGGTGAGGCCGTCGAGCGCCGGGGCGTCGGCCATCGCCGCCAGCACCGCCGACGACAGCGTCGCCGTCACCGCGAGCGTCTCGAGGCGCTGGAGGTGCGGCGAGCGGAGCAGCGCCACGAGGCCCTCGGGGCCGAGCTCGTGGCTGTTCTCGATGCGGAGCGCGCGCACGCGGGCGAGCTCGGGCATCGTGGCGAGGCGCGCGAGGTCCGCGTTGGTGGCGCGGTGGAGCGTCAGCGCGCGCAGCGGCGCGGCCTTCGCGCCGTCGGGGAGCGCGTCGAGCAGCGCCTTCGTGGTGCTGGCGACGAAGCGCTCGGGGAGGCCGCGCTCGAGCTCGAACGGGCGCGAGCCCTCGTGGCTGCGGTTGAAGTAGGGGACGCGGCGCAGCGCGCGCGAGAAGGCCAGCGAGTGGCGGCGGCGCAGGCGCAGGGCCAGCTCCTCGAGCTCGGCGCGCTTCGGGTCACCGTCGGGGAGCGCGTCGGCGGCGCAGGCGAGCTGGATGTACTCGCCGTGCGGGTCGCCAACCTCGGTGAGCTGGTCGGCGTAGACGCGGCGGAGGGCGACGTCGTCGGGATCGGCGACGATCTGCGCGAAGAGGTCGCCAGTCGCCGCGGCCGCGGCGGGCGGCTTCGCCTTCGGCGGCGGCGTGGGCCTCGGTGGCGACGGCGCTGCCGGCGCGCCTCCCGCCGCGGCTTTCTTGATAGACGGTTTTGCCGCGCCCCCGGCCGCCGCCCGCAGGAGCGCGTCGTCCTCGTCGCTCAGCGTGCGCGGCGTCTGCAGGCTCATCCCCAGCTTCCCCTCGGGCGCCTGGATGCCCTTGCCGTTGGCCAGCTTCACCGACGGCAGGAGCTCGGTGACGTCGACGATCGGCGCCGCGCTCGCCGTCGCGCTCCGCCACATCGTCCCGTCGAACTCCGGCGCGTCGAGGATCGCGCACAGCCACAGCCGCTCGGGCGGCCGCACCGTCACCAGGAAGAGCGCGCCCCCGTCGGCGAGCGGCGCCAGCCCCTTGCCCGCGCTCACGTAGCGGTCCATCCCCAACGTCGCGCCCAGCTTCGCCCCGGGCGCCTGCTTTTCGAACACCGCCTTCGAGATCAGCGCGAGCACGCTCGCCATCGCCCGAGCGTACCGCTATTTCGGCGGCTTCGGCTTCACCGAGAAGCGGCCCCGCCAGCTCGGCGTCAGCAGCAGATCGAGGCGCTGGTCGCGATCGGGGATCACCGTCGCGGTGTGGTCGTCGTACTCGTCGCGATGGACGCGCACGACGTGCTTCTCCCGCCCGCGCGGCAGCGTAAAGTCGAGCGGCGTCTTGCCGCGCGGCGCCTTCTCCCCGTCGATGAAGACGTCCGCCTCCGGGTCCGACGTCACGCTGACGCTGATGGTCGGCGAGAGCACCGGCGCGGGCGGCGGCGGCGGGCTCACCGCCTGCAGCACCGGCGCGGGCGGCGCCTTGCCCTGCGACGCGACCTGCGCGCGCCGCGCGATCAGCACCGCCGCGACGATCACCACGAGCGGCGCGATCGGCCACAGCCGCACCAGCGGCGATCGCCGCGCCGGCTGCCGCACCGACGGCACCTTCGGCGTCTGCTCGCGCCTGGCGGCCTCGGCCACCACCGCCGCCGCGCCCGGCCCCGCCGTCGTCGCCAGCGCGTCGTCGGCGACGGTCATCGCCGGGAACAGCGCCTTCGCCAGCTCGGCCGCGCGCCCCGCGCCCCAGTCGAGCTCGCGCACCACGCGATCGAGATCGTGCGCCAGCTCCTCGGCGCGCTGGTAGCGATCCTCGATGCGCTTCGACAGCGCGCGCAGGCAGATCCGATCGAGCTCGGGCGGCACCGCCCGGTTCACCGACGACGGCGGCGGCACCACGCCCGCGCGCACGAGGTCGATGGTCATCACCTCGGTGACGCCCTTGAAGAGCCGCCGCCCCGTGAGGAGCTCGTGCAGCATGACGCCCGTCGCCCACAGGTCCACCCGGTGATCGACCGCGTGCCCTTCGAGCAGCTCGGGCGACATGTACCCGAACTTCCCCTTCAGCTCGCCGGTGCGCGTCTGGCTCTGCTCGCCGGGATCGTCGAGCGCCTTGGCGATGCCGAAGTCGAGGAGCTTCACCGCCCCGTCGACGGCGAGCATCACGTTCGACGGCGAGACGTCGCGGTGCACCACCCGCAGCGGCTGGCCGTTGTCGTCGGTGAGCCCGTGCGCGTAGGCCAGCGCGCGCGCCACCTCGCGCGTCGCGTAGGCGCCGAACCCCGGCGCGGGCAGCTCGCCGCGCTCGCCGTGGCGCCGCAGGATGTCGGCGAGGTTGTGCCCCTCGACGTACTCCATCGCCAGGAAGTACTCGTCCTCGACGCGGCCGAGCTCGAACACCTGCACCACGTTCGAGTGGTTGAGCCGCGCCGAGAGCCGCGCCTCACGCTCGAACATCTGGAGGTGGGCGGCGTCGTCGACGCGGTGGGGCAATATGCGCTTGACAACAACGGTGCGCTCGAAGCCGGCCGGGCCGACGATCTTGGCGCGCCACACCTCGGCCATGCCGCCCTGGCCCAGGCGCTCGACGAGCTGGTACTTCCCAAACTGAATCGGGGCCGCGGGCGTCTTCGACTTCCCGGACGCGGCCATCGCGCCTCAGCCCACGCGCACCGCGCGCGCCTCCGCGACGACCGCCGCGCGCTCGAGGCCGCTGGTCTCGGTGAGGATCCCCTCGGACACCAGGTGGCGCCCGTCGACGAACACGTGGCGCACGTCGCTCGCGCGCGCGGCGTAGACGATCGCGCTCACCGCGTCCGGCGACGGCGCGGTGTGCGGCGTCTGCAGATCGACGACGATGACGTCGGCCTGCTTGCCCGCCTCGAGCGCGCCCACGCGATCCTCGAGGCCGAGCGCGCGCGCCCCACCGAGCGTGGCCAGCTCGAGCGCCTGCATCGCCGTCATCCGCGCCGGGCCCACGCGCGGCTTGTGCAGCAGCGCGGCCAGCCGCAGCTCGAGCATCCCGTCGAGGTTGTTGTTGCAGGGCGCCCCGTCGGCGCCGAGCGCGATCGAGATCCCCTCGGCGAGCATCTCCGAGATGGGCGCGATCCCCGACCCCAGCTTGAGGTTCGACGACGGGCAGTGCGCCACGTGCGTCCCCTTCGCCGCCAGGATGGCGCGCTCCTCCGTCGTCGGGTGGACGCAGTGGGCGAGCGTGGCGCGCGGCCCGGTGATCCCCAGCCGATCGAAGTAGCGGATGTTGTCCTCACCGCGCTCGCGCCGCACCAGCTCGACCTCGGGCAGCTGCTCGCTGGCGTGGGTGTGCACCCGCGCCCCGTCGGCGACGCGCGCGGCCACCTCGCGCAGGAGCTCCTCGCTGCACGAGAGCACGAAGCGCGGCGCGTAGGCGTAGCCGATGCGCCCGTCGAAGGCGCCCTCCCAGTCGCGGCGCAGGCGGTCGCTCTCGTCGAGCGAGGCGCGCGTGGTCTCGCGCAGCCGCGCCGGCACGCCCTCGCCGTGATCCATCATCGCCTTGCCCCCAACGACGCGCAGCCCGGTCTGCCCGAGCGCGTCGAGGAGCGCGTCCTCTTCGTGCACCGTCCCCATGTCGAGGATGGCGGTGGTCCCGCCGAGGAGCAGCTCGGCCGCCGCCAGCCGCGCGCAGGCGCGCATCGAATTTTCGTCTAGCGAGGCCTCGTACGGCCAGACGCGCTCCTTCAGCCACTCGAGGAGCGGCAGGTCGTCGGCGGCGCCGCGGCAGAGCGTCTGGCAGACGTGGACGTGCGCCTGGATGAGCCCCGGCAGCACCGCGCAGCCGCTGGCGTCGACGAGGCGGCAGGTCGCCGAGCCGATGTCGAAGGGCGGGTCACCCTCGAGGCGCACCGCCGCGATGAGGTCGCCGTCGAGGAGCACGTCGCCGCGCCCCACGCGCCGCTTTTCGTCCATGGTGACCACGACGCCGCCCTCGATGACGGTGTAGCGAATGCCGTCCATCGTCGCTATCCGAGGGCGTCGCCGCGGAAGGCGCGCGGCAGGAGCGCGTCGAGCGTGGTCTCCACGCGCTCGCCGGCGTCGTTCACCAGCACCACCGGGACGTCGTCCCCCGCGCGCGTCAGCTCGGCGAGCGTCTGCCGGCACATCCCGCAGGGCGCGGCCGGCGGGCTCGACGCGGTCACCACCGCGACGGCGGCGATGCGGCGGTGCCCGGCGTTGGCCAGCTTGGCCTGCGCGGCCCGCTCGGCGCACAGCGAGAGGCCATAGCTGGCGTTCTCGACGTTGGCGCCCGCGTAGATGGTGCCGTCGTCGGCGGCGAGCGCCGCTCCGACGTGGTAGCGCGAGTAGGGCGCGTAGGCGTTCGCCCGCGCCTCCCGCGCCGCCTGCACCAGCGCGTCGATGTTCGGCTTCACGCCTTGGCCCCTCCGAGGTGCGCCAAAATCCCGTCAAGCAGCAATTCGAAGTCGCGCCGCACCCCGCGCGCCGTCTCGGTGACCTCGTCGTGCGACAGCTTCTCGCCGGTGACGCCCGCCGCCAGGTTGGTCACGCACGAGAGCCCCAGCACCTTGGCCCCCATGTGCACCGCCGCGATCGACTCCGGCACCGTCGACATCCCCACCAGCTCGGCGCCGAGCGTGCGCAGCATCCGCACCTCCGCCGGCGTCTCGTACGACGGCCCGGGGAGCGCCGCGTAGATCCCCTCGCGCAGCGACACGCCCATCTCGGCGCCCGCCTTCTGCGCGACGGCGCGCAGCTCGCGATCGTAGACCTCGGTCATGTCGGGGAAGCGCGGCCCGACGTCGTCGGCGTTCGGCCCGCGCAGCGGCGACACCGGCAGCAGGTTCAGGTGATCGCGGATGATCACGATCTCGCCCGGGCGCATCGTGGGGTCGATGCCGCCGGCGGCGTTGGTGAGGATCAGGCGCGCGCAGCCCGCGGCGACGAGGACGCGCGCCGGGAAGGCGACGCGGGCGATGTCGTGCCCCTCGTAGAAGTGGATGCGCCCCTGCATCGCCAGGACTTCCAGCGCGCCCTTTTTTCCGTAGACGAGATTTCCGGCGTGCCCCACCACCGTCGAGGCGGCGAAGCCGGGGATCTCGCCGAAGGGGATCGCCACCTTGTCGGTGAAGGTCTCGGCGAACGGCCCCAGCCCCGACCCGAGGATGAGGCCCACCGTCGGGCGCGCGCCCTTCGGCAGCCGCTCGCGCAGGAAGCCGAGCGTGGCGTCGATCTCTTTCCGCAGCGGCGACGGCGTCGTCGAAGGAGCGGTCATCGGATCCTCGCTGCGCGTCGTGCGACGCCGCGCGAATGTGTGGAAGGACGTTTCGCCGCAGGCGCGCGGCGTCGCACCGCTTCGCTGGTCATCGGATCACCTCGAGGATGAGCGGGCGCGGCGCCGGCGGCTCGGGCCCGAGGACGTATGCCTTCTGGATCGCGCGCTGCACCTCGGCCGCGATGGCCTCGCGGCTGGTGTCGCGCCCCACCCGCCGCGGCGACGAGAACCAGGCCAGATCGTCGCCGCGCTCGACGCGCTCGCCGACCTTCTTCTTCACCCAGATCCAGGTCCCGTGGTCGATGTCGTCTTCCTTGCGGACGCGTCCGGCGCCGAGCGAGATCGCCGCCAGGCCGATGGCCTCGGCGTCGATCGACTGCACGTAGGAGGTCGCGCTCGCCGTCGCCGGCGCGCCCACGCGCACCGTGTCCTCGGCGAACCAGCCGCGCGTCGTCTCCGGCAGCGCGCCCCCCTGGAGCTCGACGCAGCGACGGAAGCGCGCGAGCGCCGACCCGTCGGCCAGCGAGCGCGCGATCTTCTCGCGCCCCTCCTCGACGGCGCGCGCGGCTCCGCCGAGCAGCAGCATCTCCGCCCCCAGCGCCAGCGTCAGCTCGACGAGGTCGGGCTCGCCGCGGTTCTCCAGCACCGCGATCGACTCCTGCACCTCGACGGCGTTGCCCACCCAGCGCCCGAGCGGCTGATCCATGTTGGTGATCAGCGCCGAGGCGCGCTTGCCCGCGCGCCGCCCGATCCCGACCAGCGTCTCGGCCAGCTGCCGCGCGCGCTCGGGCGTCTTCATGAAGGCGCCGGCGCCGACTTTGACGTCAAGCACCAATCCGTCGATGCCCTCGGCCAGCTTCTTCGACATGATCGACGCCGCGATGAGCGGGATGCTCTCGACGGTGCCGGTGACGTCGCGCAGCGCGTACAGCTTCTTGTCGGCGGGCGCGAGGCGCGCGGTCTGCCCGATGAGCGCCATCCCGCAGTCGCCCAGCACCGCGCGGAAGCGGTCCACGTCGAGGTCGACGCGGAAGCCGGGGATCGCCTCCAGCTTGTCGAGCGTCCCGCCGGTATGGCCGAGCCCGCGCCCCGAGATCATCGGCACGTTGACGCCGCAGGCCGCCACCGCCGGCGCGAGGTGGAGCGAGATCTTGTCGCCCACGCCGCCCGTCGAGTGCTTGTCGACCTTGGACCCCGGCAGCGTTGACAGATCGACGACGTCGCCCGAGTGGAGCATGGCGTCGGTGAGCGCCGCCAGCTCGGCCCCGTCGAGCCCGCGGAAGTAGATCGCCATGAGCAGCGCCGCCGCCTGGTAGTCGGGGATGGCGCCGTCGGTGTAGCCGCGCACGAAGCCGGCGATCTCGGCGGGCGCGAGCGCCTCGCCGTCGCGCTTGCGACGGATGAGGTCGACGGGATTGACGGTCATCGGGAGGCTCACATCACGCTAGACAAGAACGAGATCCCGCGCGGGCGCGGCGTGAGCCCGAACGCGTCGGCCAGGGTCTGGCCGATGTCGAAGAAGCCGAGGCGCGTGCCGAGGTCGTTCGGCCCCGGCGTCGACGTCTGCTCGGCGGTCTTCTTGCTGACGGCGACGAGCGGCACGTACTCGCGGGTGTGGTCGGTGCCGTGGAACGTCGGGTCGTTGCCGTGGTCGGCGGTGAAGATCAGCAGATCGCGCGGCCCCAGGCGGCGGCGCATCTCGGGCACGAACCCGTCGAGCTCGAGGAGCGCCTTGGCGTACCCCGCCGGATCGCGGCGGTGGCCGTAGAGCATGTCGAAGTCGACGAGGTTGGTGAAGATGAGCCCGCGCTCGACCTTGTCCATCTGCTCGAGGGTCTGGCGGCAGCCGTCGGCGTTGCCCTCGGTGTGGAGGTTCTCGGTGACGCCGTTGCCGGCGAAGATGTCGTGGATCTTGCCGATGCCGACGACCGGCAGCCCCGCGTCGGCGATGGCGTTCAGCACCGTCGGCGCCGGCGGCGGCATCGAGTAGTCGCGGCGGTTGTAGGTGCGCTTGAAGGCGCCCGGCTGCCCGACGAACGGCCGCGCGATCACGCGCGCCAGCGGCAGCGTGTCGCAGTAGCGACGGGCGACCTCGCAGATGTGGTAGAGCTCGTCGAGGGGGACGACCTCCTCGTGCGCGGCGATCTGGAAGACGCTGTCGGCGGAGGTGTAGACGATGACCGCGCCCGTCTTCATGTGCTCGGCGCCGAGCTCGTCGATGATCGTGGTCCCCGAGGCCGGCTTGTTGCCGAGGACGCCGCGCCCGATCTCCTTCGAGAAGGCGTCGATCAGCTCGCGCGGGAAGCCATTCGGATAGACAGGAAATGGCGTCGAGACCTGGAGGCCCGCCATCTCCCAGTGGCCGGTGGTGGTGTCCTTGCCGGCCGACGCCTCGCGCATCTTGCCGACGGCGCCCTGCGGCCGCGCCACCGGCGGCACGCCGAGGATGGTGGTCAGCGACCCGAGCCCCAACTCCTGGAAGTGCGGCAGCGTGAGGCCGCCCTGGTGCGACGAGAGGTTGCCGAGCGTGTTGGCGCCCTCGTCGCCGTACTTGCCGGCGTCGGGCGCGGCGCCGCACCCGACCGAATCCATGACGACCAGGATGACGCGGTCGACCGACGCTTTTCTGTCCATCATCATCATCTCGCTTCGCGTCGCGCGACCCCGCGCGCCCACGCCGTGGAAGGACGACCCGCTTCGGTCGCGCGGTGTCGCGCCGCTTCGCTGGTCATCGTTAATATCCCTTCGACTTCTGCTGCTGCGGGGCCTCTTTGTTGACGATGGCGATCGACGCCGAGGCGCCGATGCGGTTCGCACCCGCGGCGCGCATCTTCTCGGCGTCGTCGTGCGTGCGCACGCCGCCCGAGGCCTTCACGCCCATCTCGCTGCCGACGAGGCGCCGCATGAGCGCGATGTCCTCGACGGTGGCGCCGCCGGGGCCGAACCCCGTCGACGTCTTCACGAAGGCCGCCCCCGCGATCTTCGACAGGGTGCAGCCGATGATCTTCTCTTCCTGCGTGAGCGCGCCCGTCTCGAGGATGACCTTCACCGCCGCCGGTCGCGACGCCTGGACCACCTTGCGGATGTCGTCCTCGACGAGCGCGTAGTCGCGCGACTTCAGCGCGCCGATGTTGATGACCATGTCGATCTCTTTGGCGCCGGCGCGCACCGCCTCGCGCGCCTCGTAGGCCTTCGCCGTCGGCGCCATCGCCCCGAGCGGGAAGCCGACCACCGCGCAGACCATCACGCCCGACCCCTCGAGGAAGGCGCGGGCGCGGGCGACGTTCGTCGAGTTCACGCACACCGAGGCGAAGCAGTACTTCTTCGCCTCCTCGCAGAGCTTGCGGACGTCCTCCGCGGTCGCGTCCGCCTTGAGGAGGGTGTGATCGATCATGCGGGCGATCTCGAGATCGACCTTGCCCACGTCGACGCCGGCGCCGACGCGGCAGGCGCCCTCGTCGGCGATCGCGCGCACCGACCAGGGGCGGCGCGACGCGCACATCCCGCAGCCCGAGCAGGACTCCGTCGACGGAGCCTCGGTGCAGGGCTGCTCGCGCAGCGGCACGAGGGAGGCGGGCCGGACCGCCGCGGTCGACGGGGCGCCGGGGGCGCCGCCGCGGCCGAGCCGCTCCTTCACGCGATCGGTGATGAGATCCACCAGCCTGTCGATGTCCGAGCCGCTCGCCATGGGTGACAGAGTCGTATAACAAGCTGTTAAGATGATTGTCAAAACGCGTTGAACGCTGGCGACCCCTCCGGCGACCAACGGATCACCACGATGTCCACGTCGCCCTCCGGAAAGCTCCGCGTCCTTGGTGCCGAGACGTCCGACGTGTCGGCGCTGGTGGCGCGCTGCAAGAGCGGCGAGCGCGAGGCGCTCGGCGAGCTCTACCGTCGCTATCGTCCGGAAGTCACACGCAATCTCGTCCGCGTGCTGGGCCCATCGGGCGCCCCCAACGCGGGCGGACGCGGCGACCTCGAGGACGTCGTCCAGGATGTCTTCATCGAGGCCTTCCGGTCGATCCCGCGCTTCCGCGGCGACTCCAAGCTGTCGACGTGGCTCTATCGGATCTGCGTGAACGTGGCGCTGCAGCGGCTGCGCAAGAAGCGGCGGCTCAGCGAGGTGGCGCTGCCGGGCGGGGGCGCGGCGGACGGCCCGGCGCTCGTCGAGACCACCAGCGAGGAGACGCCCGAGCGCGGGCTCGATGTGCGCCGCCGGCTGGGCGCGGTCCACCGCATCCTCGACGACCTCGCCCCCAAGAAGCGGATCGTTTTTGTCTTGCATGAAATCGAGGGGCGCGAGCCCAAGGAGATCGCCGAGATCGTGGGAGCGCCGGTGCTGACGGTGCGGACGCGGCTGCACTACGCGCGCAAGGAGTTCTACGCCAAGGCGGCGGCGGACCCGCGGCTCGACGGGACGCAGATTGGTGGCGTGCACGGCTGGAGCGCCGACGACGCTGGTGATGGTGGGGGAGAGGAGGCGCGATGAGCTGCCTGGCTCCCATCGTTCTCGCCGATCACGCGCAGGGGCGCCTCGCCGCCCGGCGCGCGCGCAAGGTCGACGCCCACGTGGCCGGGTGCGCCGCCTGTCGTCAGGCGCTGACGCGCATCTCGGGGGCGCAGTCCGCGATGCGTGCGGCGCCGTCGCTGCTCGACCCGCGGGAGGCCGACGCCTCGAGCCCGCGCGCCGAGGCGACGCTGCGCTGGGCGCGGCTGCCGGCGGCGGGCGCGGGCTCGTCGTCCCGTCGCTGGGTGATGGGCTTCGGGCTCGCGGCGGCGGGGCTGGCCTTCGCCGCCGTCGGGTACGTGGCCGCCGACCGGCTGTTCGGGCACGCCCGCGCGCCCGAGGTGGCGACGGTGACGCCGCCGGTCGCGCCGCCGCCGGCGCCGGTCGCGCCGGTGGCCGAGGCGCACCACGCGCTGGTCACGATGGTCGGTGGCCGCGCCGAGGCCTCGTCGCCGATGGTGGCGCCGCGCGCGCTCGTCGCCGGCGGCAAGGTCGTCGAGGGCGAGACGCTGCGCGCCTCGTCGGGCGGGCTGGTGGCGGTGCAGTGGGGCGAGGGCAACGGCGCGCTGGTGCGCCCGCGCACCGAGGCCCAGAACGTCACCGCGACGCTGGCGCTGACCGCGCTCACGCCCGATCGCCAGCGGCTCACGCTCGACACCGGGCGCGTCGACGTACGCGTGAAGCACCGCGCGCCGTCGACGGACGCGGCGCGCGCGAGCGAGCCGATCCTCGCGGTGCAGACGCCCGGCCACGTGATCTCGGTGCGCGGCACCTGGTTCGCCGTCGCAGCCTGGCAGGACGGCGGCGCGCAGGTCACCAGCGTCGAGGTCTATGAGGGGGCAGTGGAGATCGCCGAGCGGGACGGGCCGGGCGTGACGCTGCTGCGCGCGCCGAGCCGCGGCACCTTCGTCGTCGGTGGCGGCGATGGCCGTCGGGCGCGCGCCAGCACGCAGCCGCTCTCGTCGCGCGAGGCGGCGTCGCTCAAGCTGCACAGCGAGCTCAACCTGGTCGCGCACTGGCCGGCCGAGGGCGTCGGGCGGCTGTCGATCGCCGCCGACCCGGTGGGCACCATCGCCGTCGACGGCGTCGAGCTGGGGACGGCGCCGCTGTCGATCGTGAAGACCGAGGGGCGCCACCTGGTCGAGATCGTGCGCCGCGGGTTCCAGCCGCTCCGTCGCTGGGTCACCGTCGGCAGCGAGCCCGAGGAGCTGCGCGCCTCGCTGGTGGCGCTGCCGGCCGCCGCGCCGACGGTCGCGCCGCCCGCGCCGCCGACGACCGACTTCGTCGACGAGATGGTGCGCGCGCGCGGGCACAAGATCCGCGCCTGCTACGAGCGCGCCCTCAAGCGCGAGCCGACGCTGTCGGGCGCGGTCTCGCTGCGGCTCCGCGTCGACGACGTGGGGCGGGTGGCCGCGGTCTCCGTCGAGTCGACCACGCTCGAGGGCGAGGCCGGCGCCGAGGTGGGCGAGTGCATGCGGCGCGAGGTGCGCGGCTGGTCCTTCTCCGGCGGGCGCAACGCGACCATCGTCTATCCGTTCGTCTTCCGGTCGCAGTGATCCGCTCGCGGCGCGGGAATAACCAGCCAGGCGCGGCGTACTCGGTCGTGGTATGGGAGACCTGATGCGTCGATTCGCATGGCTGGTTGCCGCTGCGCTGCTCGTCCTCGTCGGGGGGGTCACCCTGTCGGCCTGCGCCGACGACGACTACGGGTCGGGGCCCGACCTCGCGCAGCCGAAGGACCTCTCCGCCGCCGTCGATCTCGCCACCGCCGACTAGGCGGTGGTGGTAGCGCCGCGGCGGCGGCTCGTGTGCCGCTTCCTTCCACACGGAGTACGGAGGCCGGAGCTCAGACGGAGTTTCTTGTCATTCAGAAAATCTCCGTCCGAGCTCCGAGCTCCGTACTCCGTGTAGAAGGAAGCGCCTCGGGTCCGCGAAGTCGTCAGCGGGGCAGCGCCTGGAAGGCGACGCCGAACGACAGTGCGTCGCGCTCCTCGGCGGGGGAGCCGGCGCGCGGGGCCCAGGCGCCATTGCCGTCGAACAGATCGAGGTCGGGCTGGAAGAGCCCGCGCACGATCGAGGTGTCGAGCTCGCACGGGTCGATACGCCGATCGCGCGCCACCGCGTGCGTCCCGTCGAGGTTCTCGCAGTTGCCGACGTCGACGTAGTCGGTGAGCGCCTGCGACAGCATCGAGCCCGGGTCGCCGTTCTGCTTCGCCGTCATCAGCGACGCCACCTGCGGCAGCACCGTGCGCCGCAGCTCGGCGACGGTGATCGCGCCGTGGATCTCGCCCTCGACGCCGTCGAACAGCGACGGGCGCAGCGTCACGTGCGCCGCCGTCAGCGTCACCGGGCGCTCGCCGAAGAAGGGCCAGGGCAGCGTCAGCGTCGACGGCGCGGCGGCGCGCGCCGGCTCCACCGAGGCGTAGCTCCCGGCGACGAGCGCCCCGCACACCGTCGCGCTGTCGTCGGTGCCGTGGCGCAGCGTGACCGTGGCGCCGGCGGCGTCGGACTGCGCGTAGTCGGTGGAGGTCACCGACAGCGTCACCGGCCAGGCGCCCGCGTCGATCACGGCGTCGACGACCGGCTGCAGATCCATCATGTGCCCGAGGAGCACCTGATCGATCGAGCCGAGCCTGTTGCGCGCCTCGTCACCGTCGGCGAAGGCGATGGCCAGCTCGTGATCGGCGACCGGCAGGTGGAGGCGCGAGAGGCGATAGGTGCGCGTCTCGGTCCCCGCCGGCGCGCAGGTGTCGCGCGGCTGGGAGCAGGCCGCCGCCGAGGTTGCGAAGAGGACCAGCAGAAGGAGGCGAAGCTCGGTACGCATGCCACCTCAGTCAGCAATCGATGTGCCGTGTCCGACGGCGGCGCGCGACGCGGGCTTCGACGGGGGCGGCGTCGGGATTTCGTCAGGTTGGACGCCCACTCCCCGACGGTGTTACGGTGACCGACCATGACCAGCGCAGCGGCGCGACACCGCGCGACCGAAGCGGTTCATCCTTCCACGGCGTGGGCGCGCGGGGGCGCGCGACGCGGAGCGAGACTCTCATGACACGCTGGGAGCGGGAGCTGTACTGCCGACGCTGCGCGACGGCCGACGGAGGCGGCGCGATGCCGTTCGAGCTGCCCGGCGCCGAGCCGGCCTTCGCGCCCGATCGCGTCGTCGACGTGAAGCACATCCGGCTGGAGGTCTCGCTCGACTTCGCCGACAAGCGCGTCGACGGCGTCTGCACGCTGACGCTCTCGGCGCTCAACGACGGCCCCACGCGCGCGACGCTGAACGCCGTCGAGATGTCGCTCCACGCCGTCGTCGATCCCGAGGGCGAGCCGCTCGCCTACGAGTACGACGGCAAGCAGCTCGTCGTCGATCTCGGCGAGCGCCAGGAGGGCGAGGAGCTGCAGCTCATCCTCCGCTACAGCGCGCGCCCGCGCCGCGGCCTCTACTTCATCGCGCCCGACGCCGCCTACCCCGATCGTCCGACGCAGGTCTGGTCGCAGGGCCAGGACGAGGACAACCGCCACTGGTTCCCCTGCTTCGACCACCCGCACGAGAAGTCCTCGTCGGAGATGCTGATCACCGTCCCCGGCCACATGGTGGCGCTCTCGAACGGCGCGCTCGTCGAGGAGCGGCGCGACGAGCAGGCGGGCACGCGCAGCTTCCACTTCAAGCAGGAGGTCCCGCACGCGAGCTACCTCATCACGCTCGTCGCCGGCGACTTCGCGGTGCTCACCGATCAGGCCGAGGACATCGAGCTCTTCTATTACGTGCCGCGCGATCGCAAGGACGACGCCGTCCGCACCTTCGAGGCGACGCCGCGGATGATGAAGCTCTTCGCCGAGCTCGCCGGGCAGCCCTACCCGTGGGGGCGCTACAGCCAGGTCGCCGTCGCCGAGTTCATCTTCGGCGGCATGGAGAACACCAGCGCCACGACGCTCACCGACCAGACGCTGCACGACGCGCGCGCGCACCTCGACTTCTCGTCGGAGCCGCTGGTCGCGCACGAGCTCGCGCACCAGTGGTTCGGCGATCTCCTGACCTGCCGGACCTGGTCCGAGGGGTGGCTGAACGAGGGCTTCGCGACCTACTTCGAGATCCTCTGGAAGGAGCACTCGGTCGGGCGCGACGACGCCGACTACGATCGGCAGCTCGACCTCGAGGCCTACCTCGACGAGGCGGGCGGGCGCTACCAGCGGCCGATCGTGACCAACGTCTATCACGAGCCGATCGACGTGTTCGATCGACATCTGTACGAGAAGGGCGCGGCGGTGCTCCACATGCTGCGCACCGAGCTCGGCGACGCGCGCTTCTGGAAGGCGGTGCGGCTGTACGTGGCGCGTCACCAGGGCGGCTCCGTCGAGACGCGGGATCTGGTGCGCGCCATCGAGGACGCCACCGGCTGGAACGGCGACCGCTTCTTCCGCCAGTGGGTGCACGCGCCCGGCCACCCCGACCTGGCGGTCGAGTACGCCTGGGACGACGGCGAGCGGCTGGCGCGGATTTCGGTCAAGCAGAAACAGGCGGCCCCCGCGCCCACCTACGACCTGCCGCTGGTGGTGCGCTTCGTCGTCGCCGGCGAGGCGCGCGACGTGACGCTGCGGGTGCGGCGCGCCGAGGAGACCTTCGTGGTCGCCTGGCCGGAGGCGCCGTCGCAGGTGATCGTCGACCCGGGGAACCATCTCCTGAAGACGCTCGACGAGAAGAAGCCGTCGCCGCTGTGGCGCGCGCAGCTCGCGTCGGCGGAGCGCGCCATCGATCGCGTGCGCGCGGCGCGCGGGATGGCCAAGGCGGGCGAGATCACGAAGGAGGCCATCGACGCGCTGGCGAAGGCCATGCGCACCGACGGCTTCTGGGCGGCGCGCGGCGAGGCGGCGCTGGCGCTCGGGCAGCTCAAGACCGAAGCGGCGCGTCAGGCGATCGCCGAGGCGGTGCGCGAGGAGGCGCACCCGAAGGCGCGGCGGCTCCTCGTGCGCGCGCTGGGGCAGTTCCGCCACGACGAGGCGGCGGCCGACGCGGCGCTGGCGGTGCTGGCGCGCGACGCCAGCTACTTCGTCGAGGCGGAGGCGGCGTCGACGCTGGCCAAGACGCGGTCGCACCGCGCCTACCCGGCGCTCGTCGAGGCGCGCGATCGGCGCTCGTTCCTCGACGTGGTGCGGTCGGCCTGCTTCGGCGGGATGGCCGAGCTGCGCGACGAGCGCGGGCTCGATCTGGCGATCGAGGGCGCGGCCTACGGGCAGCCGCCGGCGGCGCGGCGCGCGGCGATCGCGGCGATGGGCGCGCTCGGGGCGCTGTTCCCGTCGAGGAAGGCGGCGGTGCGCGAGCGCCTCGTCGAGCTCCTCGAGGACGGCGACTTCCGCGCGCGCATCGCCGCGGTGGAGGCGCTGCGGGCGCTCGGCGACGCCGACGCGGTGGGGGCGCTCAAGAAGGCGGAGCGCGACGATCTCGACGGGCGGGTGCGGCGGCGCGCGCGCGAGGTGGCCAAGGCGCTCGCCGAGGGGGCGCCGCAGGCGGATGCGCTGAGGACGCTGCGCGAGGCCGTCGAGAAGCTCGAGGGCGAGAACCGCGACCTGAAGGAGCGGCTCCTCAAGCTCGAGGTCGCGCGCAAGGAGGCCGCGAAGTGAGCACGCCGTCGACGGCGCGACGCCTGGTGCGGTCGTTCCTGCGCTACCTCAAGGAGCGCGTCGGCGACGGCGCCTACGAGGCGCTGGCGCGCGAGCTGCCGCCGCGCTCGGCGGCGCTGATGACCGAACGGGTCGGGTCGGGGGCGGACCACATCCCGCTCGACGACTGGCTGCCGGTCGTTCGCGCGTTCGAGGCGCGCTTCGGCGATCCGACGACGCTGCAGCTCCTCCGGGAGACGACGCGCGCGATGATGGCGGTCGCCGTCGACAAGGGCTGGTCGACCTTCCTCGCCGACGTGACGCCCGACCTCCTGCTCGCGCGCAGCGGGACCTTCTGGTCGATGAGCTACGACGCCGGTCGCCTGGTGGTGCGCGCGCGCGGGCCGCGCCGCTGTCTGCTCGCGCTCGAGGGGTGGGACGATCCGCCGCCCGAGGTGGTCGCGATGCTGGCGGAGGCGTGCGTGGTGTTCCTCGTGCGGCTCGGCGAGCGCGGCGGGCGCGCCATCGAGGGGCGCAACGGCGCGACGGCGGAGATCGAAGCGATCTGGTGACCAGCGCAGCGGCGCGACACCGCGCGACCGAAGCGGTTCGTCCTTGCAGAGAGGGGGCGCGCGGGGGCGCGCGACGCGGAGCGAGATTCTGATCGTGACGGCTGCGACGGGTGGGCGGCCTTCGGCTTGCTCGTCCCTCGCCTCATGTCGAAGAAGCGCAACCACCCGTACAAGCGCAGGAGAGGTGGCTTCCCCGATGCGGCGCACCCCGAGGAGGGGCGCGAGAGCCCGGCGCACGGCGCGGCCCCGCACGCCGACGACGCCGACGTGATCGCCATCCGGAGGGCGCCCGGCGACGGCACGCGGCGGCGCCCGACTCCGCCGTCGAGCAGCGCGACGGCGAAGGCGCCGGCCGCGCGCGCGTCGCGGAAGCCGGCGGCGCGTCGGCCGGCGACGCCCTCGTCGCAGCCGACGCAGGCGGCGAC
>Ga0272446_1003525_pt1:0-12500 | contig 19589 bp, 15 predicted proteins | sample YNPCB0061_FD_194587 | JGI IMG/M metagenome (GOLD analysis project Ga0272446, IMG submission 194587) | Hot spring microbial mat communities from Yellowstone National Park, WY, United States - YNP-CB-006-1 | ecosystem: Environmental > Aquatic > Thermal springs > Hot (42-90C) > Sediment...
TGTCGGAAGATGAATTAAAAATTGCCGAAGATGAGGTTCAGAAGCTAACTGATCAACATATCAAAATGATTGATGAATTGCTCAAACACAAAGAAAAAGAAATAATGGAAGTTTAGTTATCCAGGGCGAGTATATAGCTCGCCTTTTCTATCTTTTTGCAGAACATACTTTAGTCTGTTCCTCTTGTAAACAGTTTTACTTTCATAAAACAGTCTTCAGCCTTTTAGATAAAAACTAATTAGCACAACCATCACCTTAAATTTATTTCAGAAATTATCGCTTTTGGAATCAATTAAGTCATTTACCTTTAGTAAAGTCATTTTACCTTTTGCCTAAATAAATCACTCTCTATTAACCTTATTTTAATTATTTTTCCAAATAATTTTTAGCAAAGTTTGAAAGAATTGGAACAGCAAAACGGACAGAAAAAAATCTTTGGCTTCATAGATGGTGTTTTGATAAGAAATATTTTTCTTACCATTTTAACCATAATTATTTTTCTGGCCGGAGTGCTTGCTTACGGAATTTTATTAAATCAGCGGGAAGTTCCATTAAATCAGGCAATGCTTGAAAAAGGATTTACCAAGCTTGAAGATGTTAGTATTATAATTGACAGAAAAAAATTTTCACTCGAATTGTATGAAGGTGATGTTCTTATAAAAACTTACAGAGCAAGTTTCGGCCGAAATCTTTCTGATAAAAAAAAACTTGCTAACGATGGTGCTACTCCTGTCGGTGAATACAAAGTCTGCGAAATATTACCGCAGCATAAATATTATAAATTTATTAAACTGAATTACCCAAATCTCGATGATGCGACAGAAGCTTTAAGAAAAGGAATCATTTCGCAGAGAGAATTTAATAGACTTAAATTTGAATTTTATTACAGCGATTGCACAAGCTCTGATACTGCTTTGGGCGGAGACATTGGTATTCACGGAATTGGAAGATTAAATTTCTTTTTCAAAAATCTTCCGTTTGTTTTTAACTGGACGGATGGTTCAATAGCACTTAGTAATGAAAATATCGATGAACTAATTTCAGTTGTAAAGGTAGGGACGAAAATTGTTATCAGATAAAACATTTAAAAGAATTTTTATTGTAATGCTCTTATTATTTATTTCCTGCTCAGATAAGAGTGAGAAAATTCCTGCATTAAATTATGAAGACAAAAAACAAATGCTTGAGATTGCCAAAAAGTTTTTCGATGAAAACACATCTCATGCTTTCGGCGGCGTGTTTGATGAAAGCGGAAAGGAAACAATTATTGCCGGCATTGAAAAGAACGATAAATCAGAATGGGGCATAAAATTCTATCAGCTTCGATTAAACAATAATAAACTTGAGGTAGTTTTTGAAACGAATTTATTAGACGGATCATTTAAAGAAAGTCTTGTTGATAAAATTAAATTTCCTATGAGAGATTATGAACTTATTTATTATAACTCTCAAGGATACTTTATGGGAAGCGGAGGTGGTGAAGTAATTTCATATATAATTGATTTTGGTAAAAAAGAAATTTACTATGCTCATCTTGTTGCAGATCCCGTTGTTCCGCCTTCATTGTTTATTTCTAAAAACACTCAGGATAAATACATCAGAGAATTTTTTTACACTTACTTTAAAAAAGATTATCCAAAACTTCGCATTGTTGATGAAGATATTACATTGGAATGATTAAATTTAATTTGCTCATTAAAAAATCAGAATGATTTTGTATCGAACAGCCTTAATTTTACTCAGCTTATTTTTTACACTGAACTTATTTGCTCAGCGCAGCAGTACATTTGAACTTGTTGAAATAAGATTTGAAGGAAATAACTCTTTCAGTAAAGCTGATTTGCTTGCTCAGATTGAAAGTAAGGAAACACCTTTCTGGTTATGGAAGTTCTTAAAATCATTTACACCGCTCGGCAGCGAAAAACAATTTTTTGATTCACTAAAAATCCCTCTTGATAAACAAGCCATTCTCGATTTTTATTTAGCTAACGGATTTTTTCATACCAAAATTTCTCACGAAGTAATTCTTGATTCAACTGATGAAACAGCAATACTCATTTACCGAATTAAGGAAGGAGCTGCTTCCGTATTTGGTGAAATAAAAATTTATGGTTTAGACAAACTGCCCGAAGAAGAGAAAACACAGCTCATTATAAATTCAGTTACTGTTGGTCCTCAGCAACGATATGTGCAAGCAGAAGTTCAATCCAATATTAACAGTATGTTGAAATATCTAACTAATAATGGTTATCTGTTTGCTCAATATGATAGTACTGTTGTGCTGAAAGATAGTGTTACAAATTCAGCTTATGTTAATATTTATTTGCAAAGCGGTGATAAATATTACATTGATGGAATGAGAATCTTCAAAACGGGAGTTGGTGCAGATGAGATTACCGATGAACTTATTAAAGAAATTGTAAACATTCCTCCGGAAGAAAATTATGATCAATCAAGATTAGAACGAAGTGAAATAAGATTGCTTAGAACAGGTTTATTCAATTCAGTTGCTATCAATCCGGTAATAAGAGATACTTTTAATTATCATGTTCCAATCGAAGTTGTAACACAAGTAGGAACATTAAATGAAATTTCACCTGAAGTAAAAGCCGATAACGAATTTAGTTCTTTTAATACAGGTCTTGGAGTTGATTTTATCAGAAAAAATTTATTTGGTGATGCGCGCAAACTTACACTTTCAACATCGTTCAGATTAATTGATATTCTGAATTTCAATTTTGCTAATCTCTTTAAGTCATCTGAAAATCGCGATTCAACTTATCAGGGAGTTCTTGATACTGAATTAAGATTAGAGCAGCCGTATTTATTTGGTAAACCAATCTTGACTACAACAAAAGCATATTATCGGGCTTCAACTTTGCTTCGTGAAACTGAAAGAATTTATGGTGCAAGTCAGGCATTTGATTTCGAAATGCCAACTTATACATTTATCACATTGCTTAAACCACAGTTCTCAATCGAAGTAGCTGAGTATGAAACAAGGTCGTCTCAGACTGCTTTATATTTTAATGCTAAAAGTATTACACCAGCTTTTGGAATAGAAAGCGGTTCATATAAAACTGACAATTTTTTATTTCCAACAGAGGGTTATAATCTTTATTTCTATCCTGAAATTTTTCAGTCAGAAACAGATGCAAAACTTGAGATAGATAATGCTCAAGCAGAAGTAAATCAAACAGGAAGATTCTGGAAAATTCAAACTTCATTTTCTTTATTTCAGAATATCTCACGAGACAGAAAAGGAATTTTCGGAATAAAATTTAAATCAGGTTACATCCAATCTTTTTCAGGCTCTTATGATTTGATTCCACCTAATAAAACTTTTTTTGCAGGTGGAAGCAACTCACTTCGTGGCTGGCGTTCAAGAGAACTTTTGCCAAAAGATACTGTTGAGTACTTTGGTTTGAGAACAAGAGGTGATAATACACCTCGCGGCGGAACTTTTCTTATTGAAGGTTCTATTGAATTCAGAAGAAAGTTTGCCGAAAGTTTGGGCTTAGCATTGTTTGCTGATTATGGAAATGTTTGGAATGGTTATGAAAAAATTGTGCTTAATCAGTTTGCCGTTGCAGCTGGAATGGGATTAAGATATTATTCATCAATTGCACCTTTCAGATTGGATTTTGGATTTAAATTTTACAACCCTGATGACCAAAAAACCATTTTTCAAAAGAATTTCCTTAAAAATCTTGAAATGCACTTTGGAATTGGTGAGGCTTTCTGACGATATATTATGATAAATCTTGGCTGCTGCTCAATAATTATTTATTTTTGACACTCTTAATCAGGATGTTTATATGATTTTAAGTATGACAGGTTACGGCAGAGCTTCTGCTGGTAATAAAAAATTTGTAGTTGATGTTGAAATAAAAAGTATCAATAGCCGTTATCTTGAACTTTTTCTGAAACTTCCGCAGCTTCTTCAGAGCAAAGAATACGAACTTCGTGAATTGATCAAAAGTAAAATTAAACGCGGTAAATTGAGTGTGGTTATTCTGCTGAAGAAAAATGGAATTGCAGAAAGTGAAATCTCGTTGGATGAAGAGAAACTAAAAAATTATATTTCACTCTTAAAGCAGGTAAAGAAAGCCGCAAAAGTTTCAGATAAAATTAAACTTGAACATCTGCTTTACAGTCGTGACATATTTACTACAACTCTTGAAGAAATTTCTGATGAAGAGTTTGAAGTGGTTAAGAACGCTGTTAATTCAGCGATAGATAATCTCTTCGAAATGAAGAGAAAAGAAGGCAAGGAATTGGAAAAAGATCTGAAGAAAAGAATTAAACTGATTGAAAAAAAATTGGATGAAATTGAATCAGAAGCTGCAGGCAGTGTTAATGAACATTTTTTGAAATATCAGGAAAAAGTTAAACAACTGCTTGAGGATAAAACTCCGTCGGTTATTGATGAAAGATTGCAGCTCGAGTTAGCAATACTGGCTGAGCGATCAGATATTACAGAAGAATGTGTAAGACTTAGAAGCCATTTGAAATTCTTCCTCGAAGCTGTTGAGAAAGAGCAGGAACCTGGCAGAAAGCTAAATTTTCTTTGTCAGGAGATGAACAGAGAGACAAACACAATTTCGTCTAAAACTCTTTCAGTTAGCATCACTCATAGTACAGTTATGATTAAAGAAGAGATTGAAAGAATCAGGGAACAAATACAGAATATTGAATAGCATTGTCTGAGAAGAAAGGGAAAATATTCGTCATATCATCACCAAGTGGTGGTGGTAAAACAACAATTGTAAGAAGAATACTTTCTGAATTTCCCGAAATAGTTTTTTCGGTTTCTGCAACAACTCGTCCGAAACGACCAGATGAAATTGATGGTGTTCATTATTTTTTTTTAACAGAAGAACAGTTCCTTGAAAAAATTAAAAATGATGAGTTTATCGAATGGGAAAGATTTTATGATTATTATTACGGTACTTTAAAGACTTTTGTTATTGATAATATTCAAAACGGTAAGTCAGTACTTTTAGAAATTGATGTAAAAGGCGCTTTGTCAGTTAAAAAAATTTTTCCTGATTCAATCTTAATATTTATTGATGTCCCTTCATTTGAAGAATTGGTAAACAGATTGAAAAAAAGGAAAACTGAAAGTGAAACCGATCTTCAGAAACGAATAGATAGAGCAAAAATGGAATTGAGCTATAAAGATAAATTTGACTATATTTTTGTAAACAAAGATTTAGAAGAAGTAACTTCACAAATAAAAAGTTTAATAAAAGAAATATTAAAAAAGGAGAAATAGTATGAATATAAGTCCAGTTGATTTAAGGCAAATTGATCAAAGAGCATCGAATGTTTACGAAGCAATTATCGTTGCCGCAAAGAGAGCTCGTCAGCTTAATGACGAAAATAAAATAGAATTTAACGCTTTGATAAATTCAATTCCACAATCATCAACAGATGATGATGCAGAAGATGTAACGAATCCACAGCAATTAAAACTTGCTTTGGAACTTGAGAAGCGAGAAAAACCTCATCTTCAGGCATTGAACGAATTGCTTGAAGGAAAAATTGAGTATAGATACAAATCAACAAAGTAACAATTCAATTAGTTTAGGTTCTTTCAGATTATCGTCATCCTGGTTTATTTAACAGGATGACTTTTTATTTTTATAAAAGAAAAAATGAAGACTTTACCAAAGAAAAAAATAATAGAAGCTCTTAAAGATCAGCAAAATATTTTTGGTGATTATCTGTTCGAAGAAAAATTGCTCAAAGTAAATGCTGAGTATGATGAAATTCCTGAAGTGATTGAAATTATTCACGAACCGGTTGATGAAACAGTAAATCTTTTTCAAGCTGAGGAAGTTTGGCAGAATGCAAAATCTCTTGATGAACTAAATCGGCTGATAAAAGATTGTACTAATTGTGTGCTTCATAAAAACAGAACAAACTTTGTATTTGGATCAGGAAATCCAAATGCCAAAGTAATGGTAATTGGAGAAGGTCCGGGAGCAGAAGAGGATAAACAGGGATTACCTTTTGTTGGAAGAGCCGGACAACTTTTAACTGACATTCTTAAAGCAATAAAATTTGAAAGAGACGAAGTTTATATAGCGAATATTGTAAAATGTCGTCCACCGGAAAACAGAACTCCATTACCGGAAGAAATGGAAACCTGTATTCCTTATCTTAAAAAGCAAATTGAATTAATAAAACCTAAAATGATTTTATGTCTTGGTCTTACTGCAGCGAAAGGTTTACTAAGAAAAAAAGAATCACTAACTGCGCTAAGAGGAAAATTTTTTGATTACGAAGGAATTAAAGTTATGGTTACTTTTCATCCTGCTGCTTTACTTCGTAATCCAAACTGGAAAAGAGATTGTTGGGAAGATGTTAAGAAATTCAGAAAAATGTATGATGAAATTATTAAGTAATTCAATTGCTCTATTGACTATAATTTTCTTATTTATGATTTTCAAACAAGCAATTAGTAAAGTTATGTTAATTATCATTTAATCAATTAAAAAATTTGATAGAATCGATTTCAAATGGCAAAGACAACTAAGAAAAACAACAACACATCACCGCAATTAATAAATGAAAGCAATCTTCCACCTTCGGCACCTGAAGTTGAGCAAGCAGTGCTTGGTGCAATGCTTATTGAAAAGGAAGCAATTGCAAAAGCTATTTCAATACTCAACACAGAAAGTTTCTATAAAAGAGAACATCAGCTGATTTATGAAGCAATGATTTCTCTTTTTGAGTCCGGTGAACCCGTTGATGTTGTAACTGTTTATGAAGAACTTAAGAAAAGAAATCAGATTGAACAGGTTGGAGGAGCAGCATATATAAGTCAGCTATCGCAGAATATAGCTTCAGCGGCACTTATTGAGACACACGCAAGAATAATAGTTGAAAAGCAAATACTTCGTTCACTTATTCAAAGTGCTCATCAGATTGCTAAAGAAGCTTATGACGGAAATCAGGATGCATTTGAAATACTTGACTCTGCTGAAAGAAAGATATTTGAGATATCTGAACTTCAGATGAAAAGAAATTATCAGGGAATGGACATCGCAGTAAAAAATGCTATCGAATATATTGAAGCAATTCATTCACAAACTCATCGTGATTTTGCAGTTCCAACAGGATTTTATGAACTTGATGAAATACTTGGTGGATTCCAAAAATCTGATTTGATTATTATTGCAGCAAGACCATCTATGGGTAAAACGGCTTTCGCACTTACACTTGCACGCAATGCTGCAATTGATCATAAAGTTCCTGTAGGAATATTCAGTTTAGAAATGTCAACAATGCAACTTGTTATCAGATTACTTTGTGCCGAAGGAAGATTAAATGCACATCTTGTAAGAACAGGAAAACTTCCTCACTCAGAAGGACAAAAGCTTAGCAAGAATGCACACAAACTTATCTCAGCTCCAATTTATGTTGATGATTCACCTTCACAAACAGTTCTGGAAATTCGTGCAAAAGCCAGAAGACTAAAAGCTGAAAAGAAAATCGGCTTGGTCATAATAGATTATCTTCAATTGATGCAAGGACCAGCAAAAGCTGAAAGCCGTGAACGGGAAATTTCTCATATTTCAAGATCGTTAAAAGCATTAGCCAAAGAACTCAATATACCTGTTATTGCACTTGCACAGCTAAATCGTGCCGTTGAATCTCGTTCTGACAAAAGACCTCAATTATCTGATCTTCGTGAATCCGGTTCAATTGAACAAGATGCCGATGTTGTTATGTTCCTCAATAGACCAGAATATTATGGAATTGAAAAAGATGAAAATGGTGAGTCGCTCGAAGGTGTTGCTGAAGTAATAATCGGGAAACAAAGAAATGGTCCAACCGGAACTGTTAAACTTGCATTCATTAAAGAGTATGCGCGATTTGAGAACCTTGCCCATGCTCGTCAGATTGCTGAGTATTCACCAATTCCGGAAGAAGACATAATTTAATTTTTACAGGAAAGTTTAAATGAAAAACAAAATCAGTAAAATATTATTTGTTGTAATTTCATTTTATTTTTTTTCACTTTCAGTAACAGCTCAGGTTTTTACTGATAAAGATATTGCTGAATGTAATAACAGATTTACTTTTGCTATAGAAAATAAACTTTCCGATAAACCGATTGGTGAAGTTATCTCTGAAATTGGAAAATCATTTTTGAATACTCCTTATCAGGCACACACACTTGAAGTAACTGACAGAGAACAACTTGTTATTAATTTTTCAGAGTTGGATTGTACTACTTTTCTTGAAACAACTTTTGCTCTCGCGCGATGTATCAAGAAAAACAAAACAACATTTGATGATTTCAAAAATGAGCTGCAATTTATTCGCTATCGTGAGGGAAAACCTGATGAATATCCATCAAGACTTCATTACTTCTCTGACTGGATTTATAATAATGTTCAAAAAGCTATTATTAAAGATGTAACTAAAGAGATTGGTGGAAAACCAATTAAATTCAATGTAAACTTTATGTCACGAAATCCTAAATATTATAAACATCTAGCATCAAATCCTGAATTTATTCCAATCATAAAACAACAAGAATCAGAAATCAATTCCCGTCAATATTATTACATCCCTCAAGATGAAATAAAGAATGTTGAAGATAAAATCAGTGACGGAGATTTGATTGCACTTACAACAAGCGATAAAGGTTTAGACATTGGTCATGTTGGTATAGCAGTTAAAATGGAAAATGGAAGAATTCAATTTATGCATGCACCAATGATAGGCAGCAAAGTTCAGATAACTGAGATTCCGTTAGCGGAATATGTTAAAAAAATTAAAAAGCATACCGGGATTATAGTATTAAGAGCAGCAGAGATTTAATAAGTTTTTTCCAACACTTCTTTAATCATTTCATTTAATGATTTTGGTTCGAGATCAAATGATTTCATCTTATCTATGTTCAATGAAACATCTTCAACTTTCGGCAGCTGAGGCACATCATCTAATTTAATTTTCACAAGCAGGTTTTTGTTAAAACCTTTAATATCACATAACCTTTCAGCTAATTCATAACGCGAAACTCTTTCAGGTCCGCCAAAGTTTATAACTTCCTTTTTGATGTCTTTTTTAATTAATTCAGTAATCAATCTTGCAGCTTCCAAAAGTGAAATTGGTGATCTGAACTGATCAATAAAAACTTTCACAGGAATATTCTTTGTCAATTGTTCAAATAAAAATTGAAAATGACAAGTTGAATGATTTAAACCAAAACCAAAAAGCAAAGCTGTTCTTAAAATTATATAGTTGTCAAATGTCTGCTGAATCTTTAATTCGCCCATCAACTTGGTTTCTGCATAAAGGGAAACCGGAATCAATTTAGCATCTTCTCTGAGGTAAGAACCGCGATAACCAGCATAGACAAGATCAGTAGAAGTATAAATCATTTTAGCGTTAAATTCTTTACAAAGGTTTGCAATACTTTCAGTTGATTTAACATTTATATCATAGACATCTTTTGTGGAAACAGTAGAATTTATTATTGTGTCGCTGATGGCGGCAGTATGTAAAACCAATTCAGGGTTAAAAGATTTAAATACTTTTCGTAAACCCTCATAATCTCTTATGTCCAACTGAGCTGATTTGTATTCTTTGCAATTTCCGATATGTTTATTGAAAATTGTAAGAATTTCATTTTCTTTCGATAGGAAAATATTCAGATACTGACCGAGTAAACCACTTCCGCCGGTAATTAAAACTTTCATTTTCCGCATTCCTCGAGAAATGATTTATGTGTAATAATAAGTTTCTTTGCTAATTGAAATCACTTTGGTAAATTTAAGAATAATAAAGATATAATTATGAAAAAGCTTTTAATCATCACTTGTATAATTGTGTTTATGGGGATTGCTTTACCGCAATCACAAAAATTTTTTGATGCACCTTTTGGCGGAGGTGGAGGATTTACACCAACTTTTTATTTTACAAATTTTGATGCAATAAACTCAAAGTTAGCAGCTAATAATTTTCCTGAATTTTCTGATAAAGGTATCTTTACAACAGGTGGTGGAGGTTACATTTATATTGGTTTCGTTAAATATTTAAGAATTGGTGGAATGGGTTTTGGCGGAATGGTAAGTAATAATTTTTCTGATGCAGTAAAAAATTATCAGATTGATTACTCTATTGGTGGTGGTGGAATCACGATTGAATATACACTTCCATTTATAAAAGATATTGGTGTGTCCTTAGGAGCAATAATTGGAAGAACTTCCTTAACTATGGAAATTTTTCAAAATGAAAAATCATATTCGTGGGATGAAATACTTTCCCCATCTTCTCAAAATAATCTTTTAAGAATTTCTAAAACTTCCTGGATGTTATCACCAACTTTAAATATTGATTATCCAATCTATAGATTTATTTCCTTAAGAATTGGTACTGGTTATCATTTTTCATTTGCAGGTGATTGGAAGGCTAATAACGATCAGGTAATTAACGGTGTTCCTGATAACTTAAACAGTAAATCATTTTTTATTCAACTTGGAATCTTTGGAGGTTTCTTTTCATTTTAATATGAAAAATATATTAGTTACAGGCGGTGCAGGATTTATTGGTAGTAATTTTATCAATTACATCCTTAAAAACAGAGATGATTATTTTATAATAAATCTCGATAAACTTACTTATGCTGGAAATCTGGAAAATCTAAAAGAGTCAGAGTCAAATAAGAATTATCTTTTTGTTAGAGGCGATATAACCAATAATGAATTAGTAAACTTCTTATTTGAAAAGTACAAGATAAAATATGTGATAAATTTTGCTGCTGAGTCTCATGTAGATAGAAGTATTCTTGGCGCAGAAGTTTTTTATCGTACAAATGTTATAGGAACAAATGTTCTGCTTGAAGCATCACGCAGGTATAATATTGAAAAGTTTTTGCAAATTTCGACCGATGAAGTTTATGGAAGTTTAGGACCAACCGGTTTATTTACTGAATCTACACCATTATCGCCAAATAGTCCATATTCTTCCAGTAAAGCTGCTGCTGATATGATGGTTATGGCTTATCATCATACTTATGGATTGCCGGTTGTTATTACCAGATGTTCAAATAATTATGGTCCTTTTCAGTTTCCTGAAAAATTAATTCCACTTATGATCATTAATGCTTTGAACAATAAAAAACTTCCTATCTACGGCGATGGAATGAATGTACGTGATTGGATATATGTAATTGATCATAATAAAGCTGTTGAATTAGTTTTTGAAAAAGGTGAAGTTGGTGAAGTCTATAATGTTGGTGCAAGCAATGAAATGCCGAATCTTCAGATTGTAAAATTAATTTTAAAACATCTCAACAAAAGTGAAGACCTTATCGAATTTGTTAAGGATAGACCAGGACACGACAGAAGGTACGCTATTGACTCTTCAAAAATCCAAAATCAACTTGGCTGGAAACCGGAATTTACATTCGAGTCAGCTATTGAAAATACAATTAACTGGTATTTGGAAAATAAAACCTGGTGGGAAAGAATTCTTACCGGTGATTACTTAAAATATTATTCAGAACAATATTCAAACAGATAGTGCATTATGAAAAATTACATTTATCTATTCTTTATTCTTTGTTTTTCACTTTCATTTGCTCAAACGAATGAAAGAACACAAAACTCTAGTATGATTGTAGCAAACACAATATCTGTAACCATTGGTGGACAATTTCCTCTAACAGGAACATTTCCTGCCTCTGTAACTGAAAGAGTTGATCAATTCGTAACTAGAATTTATTCTCAATCGCTCGAGCGAGGTCTTCGGACTGCAACAGATCAGACGATGCTTGAGAAGATAAAAAAAGAACTTTCAGATTATTCGCTGAGAGGTGTACTATTAAAAAGGTCAACTGGCGAAGAGTACATTCTGGATTTAGCAAAATTCAGAATTGATGGTGACTTTAAAAATAATCCTTATCTGAAAAATGATGATGTGATTATTTTCCCTCCAAATGATATAGAAAGAAATTTTGTTTCAATTACAGGGGCAGTTAATAGTCCCGGCAAATTTCTGTTCGTTGATGGAGATAAACTTAAAGATATTATTGAATTGGCAAGAGGAATAAATAAAGCATATGAAAATGTAACTAAAGCAAAAATATACAGATTAACTTATGATGGCCGCAATAATGAGATAATAGATGTAGGGATTAACGATGACTTTCCATTAAAACGCGGAGATCAAATTGTTGTGCTTGCTGAAGAAACACAACGGAAAGAATTTTTTGCTCTTGTGTTGGGAGAAGTAATTCAACCGGGTTATGTTCCGGTAACAAGAAACAGTACCAAGCTTGGCGAAGTGATCAAACAAACAAAGGGTTTTACAGAGAATGCATCTTTAGTCAGAGCAAGACTTTTCCGAGGAAATAGTGTAACAACTTTGCTTGAAAAGCAATACGGCATAAAGATAGACGAAAAATTATTAAATAATGATAGAGAACTGGTGGATAGAATAGTAAATTATGAACAGGCGATGATGTTCAGAATGTC
>Ga0272446_1003525_pt1:15000-19589 | contig 19589 bp, 15 predicted proteins | sample YNPCB0061_FD_194587 | JGI IMG/M metagenome (GOLD analysis project Ga0272446, IMG submission 194587) | Hot spring microbial mat communities from Yellowstone National Park, WY, United States - YNP-CB-006-1 | ecosystem: Environmental > Aquatic > Thermal springs > Hot (42-90C) > Sediment...
GGTTCGATCCCGATTAGCTCCACTAAAAATGAGTTCTTTGACAGATTGGAAGAGTAAAAACTAATCTCTTATTTATTAAGAGAACAGTTTTACTGAGCCTTAAAAATAACTTTTCAATATTTGAAATTTTAAGATAGAGCACAAATCTATCTGTGTATAAAAATTTTGGTTAAGATACTAAGGGCATATGGTGGATGCCTTGGTACGAGAAGCCGATGAAGGACGTGACTACCTGCGATAAGCCGCGGTTAGGTGGAAATAACCTAGTACCCGCGGATCTCCGAATGGGGCAACCCGTCTAGAGTAATGTCTAGACATCATCAGCCGAATCCATAAGCTGATCGAAGGCAACCCAGGGAACTGAAACATCTAAGTACCTGGAGGAAGAGAAAACAAAAGTGATTTCCTTAGTAGTGGCGAGCGAAAAGGAAATAGCCTAAACCGTCTAACGTGTTCAAGGAAGCAACCGTTGCGTTAGCGGTGTTGCGGGAATTATCCGGGCTGAATTGCTGATAAGCCGAAGAGTCAAAAATTATAACATTAGCCGAATAACCTGGAAAGGTTAACGATACAAGGTGATAGTCCTGTAGGCGAAAATGTTATAACTCTTTGAGGTAATTTCCCAAGTACCACGGAATAAGTGGAAGTCTGTGGGAATCTGCCAGAACCATCTGGTAAGGCTAAATACTCTCTCGTAACCGATAGCGCATAGTACCGTGAGGGAAAGGTGAAAAGAACTCCTTGTAGGAGAGTGAAATAGTACCTGAAACCATATGCTTACAAACGGTCGGAGTCTCGATTTATCGGGATGACGGCGTGCCTTCTGGATAATGAGCCTACGAGTTACTCGTACGTTGCAAGGTTAAATCCCTAAGGGATGGAGCCGTAGCGAAAGCGAGTCCTAACCGGGCGATTGAAGTAACGTGCGGTAGACGCGAAACCGGGTGATCTACCCTTGTCCAGGATGAAGTGAGGGTAAAACCTCATGGAGGTCCGAACTAATGTGGGTTGAAAACCGCTTGGATGAGGTGAGGGTAGGGGTGAAAGGCCAACCAAACTCGGAAATAGCTCGTATTCCCCGAAATAGCTTTAGGGCTAGCCTCGAGTAATAGTATAACGGAGGTAGAGCACTGATTGGGCTAGGGCTGTCACAACGGTACCAAACCCAGACAAACTCCGAATTCCGTTTATATGTTCCTCGGGAGTCAGGCTACGAGGGATAAGCTTCGTGGCCAAAAGGGAAACAACCCAGACCATCAACTAAGGCCCCTAAATGGCAGTTAACAGAGAAAGGATGTTGAGTTGCTCAGACAACTAGGATGTTGGCTTAGAAGCAGCCATTCATTTAAAGAGTGCGTAATAGCTCACTAGTCAAGCGACTCGGCGTCGACAATACTCGGGACTTAAACTGTCTGCCGAAGTTATGGATTTCCCGATTTATCGGGAAGTGGTAGGGGAACATTCCATAGGCAGTGAAGGTGTGGTGCGAGCCATGCTGGAGCGTATGGAAAAGCAAATGTAGGCATAAGTAACGATAAGGTCGATGAAAAATCGGCCCACCGAAAATCTAAGGTTTCCTGAGCAATGTTAATCATCTCAGGGTTAGTCGAATCCTAAGCTGAGGCTGAAAGGCGTAGGCGATGGGAAACAGGTTAATATTCCTGTACCTGGTAAACTTCGTTTTACCGTAAGGAGGGACGCAGAAGTGAAAGGTCAGCCACCTGATGGATTAGGTGGTCTAAGCTGGTAGGTTGAGGTTGTAGGCAAATCCGCAACCTCGTTAAAGCCGAGAGGCGAACGGGAGTCCTTTGGACACAAACTGACCCTAAACAAGCTGCCGAGAAAAGCTTCGTACGGGAGAAGTTTATCAGATCGTACCGCAAACCGACACAGGTAGATGGGATGAATATTCTAAGGTGCTCGAGTGAGCCGTGGTTAAGGAACTCGGCAAATTAACCCCGTAACTTCGGGAGAAGGGGTGCCCCAAGTAGGTGAGATCCTCGCGGATTGAGCTGAACGGGGCCGCAGTGAAAGGGCCCAAGCGACTGTTTAACAAAAACACATGTCTCTGCGAAGTCAATTAAGACGATGTATAGGGACTGACACCTGCCCGGTGCTGGAAGGTTAAGGGGAGGGGTCATCCCATTAGGGAGAAGCTCTGAACCGAAGCCCCAGTAAACGGCGGCCGTAACTATAACGGTCCTAAGGTAGCGAAATTCCTTGTCGGGTAAGTTCCGACCTGCACGAATGGTGTAACGATTTGGGCACTGTCTCAACCACGGGCTCGGTGAAATTGTGGTACCGGTGAAGACGCCGGTTACCCGCATATGGACGGAAAGACCCCGTGCACCTTTACTGCACCCTAGCATTGGGTTCGGGTAAAGCATGTGTAGAATAGGTGGGAGGCTATGAAGCCGGGACGCTAGTTTCGGTGGAGCCGCCAGTGAAATACCACCCTTGTTTTACTTGGATTCTAACCTCGGCCCTTGAATCAGGGTCAGGGACAGTGTTAGGCGGGTAGTTTGACTGGGGCGGTCGCCTCCTAAAATGTAACGGAGGCTCTCAAAGGTTCCCTCAGCATGGTTGGTAATCATGCGTCGAGTGTAAAGGCACAAGGGAGCTTGACTGCGAGACCTACAAGTCGAGCAGATGCGAAAGCAGGACTTAGTGATCCGACGGCAGCGAGTGGAAGTGCCGTCGCTCAAAGGATAAAAGGTACGCCGGGGATAACAGGCTGATCTTGCCCAAGAGTTCACATCGACGGCAAGGTTTGGCACCTCGATGTCGGCTCATCGCATCCTGGGGCTGAAGAAGGTCCCAAGGGTTTGGCTGTTCGCCAATTAAAGCGGTACGTGAGCTGGGTTCAGAACGTCGTGAGACAGTTCGGTCCCTATCCTATGCGGGCGCAGGATACTTGAGAAGGGTCGCTTCTAGTACGAGAGGACCGAAGTGAACGCACCTCTAGTGCACCAGTTGTCACGCCAGTGGCATCGCTGGGTAGCTATGTGCGGTTGTGATAAGCGCTGAAAGCATCTAAGCGCGAAGCACGCTTCAAGATTAGGTATCCCTGCCGTAAGGCACTAAAGACTCCTCGGAGATGACGAGGTTGATAGGCTGCAGGTGTAAGTTCCGTAAGGAATTCAGCCGAGCAGTACTAATAGGTCGTGCGGCTTAACCATTAAATTTTTATATACAGATTTGATTCTCTATCTATTAGGGCTTAGCTCTTCCAATCTTTTTGTTTTTTTGAGTTTAATTTTGGTGGCTATTGTCCGGGTGAAACACCTCTTCCCATTCCGAACAGAGAAGTTAAGCCCCGGAACGCCGATGGTACTGCCTGCGCAGGTGGGTGGGAGAGTAGGTCGCTGCCAAGATTATTTTTAATCCCGATCTTTTTAAGGTCGGGATTTTTTTTGCTTGAGAGCACGAAACTTTTTTAATCTTAATCTTATCAAATCCCTTGCATCGATCTTTGATGTTTTTTCTTTCTAATCTTTGTCAGGAGGTGTTATGAGATTAAGTGATACTATTAATAAAATTGCTTTCATATCTGACTATCCGCCGCGCAAATGTGGTATTGCTACTTTTACACAGGATCTCAGAAATGCTATTAACTCACAATATCCGCACACAGATACATTTTTATTATCGGTAAATGATATTTCTGAAGGTTACAATTATCCTCCTGAGGTTCGTTTTGAAATTCAACAAAATGATGTTTCATCTTATAGAAATGCTGCTGATTACTTAAACTTCAACCCTGCTGATATTGTATCAGTTCAGCACGAGTTTGGAATTTTCGGAGGACCAGCAGGTAATTACTTATTAGCTATCCTTCGTGATATTAAAATACCAATCGTAACAACTTTCCATACAATTCTGAAAATGCCAGATGCTGAACAGATGAAAGTGATGAAGGAATTAATAAGGCTTTCCGCTAGATTAATTGTAATGACCGAAACAGGCAAAGAATTCCTTAAAGAAATTTACAATGCAGACCCTTCTAAGATTGATATCATTCCTCACGGTATTCCGGATATGCCTTTTGTGGATCCAAATTTTTATAAAGATCAATTTGGAGTTGAAGGTAAAAATGTTCTTTTGACATTTGGTTTGATTTCTCCGGGTAAGGGAATTGAAAATGTGCTTAAAGCTTTACCAAGAGTGATTGAAAAATTTCCAAATACAGTTTATATAGTACTTGGTGCAACTCATCCAAATCTTTTGAGACAGCAAGGAGAATCATATAGGTTAAGTCTGGAAAGATTAGCCAACGATCTTGGTATTAATAAACATGTAATCTTTTACAATAGATTTGTCAGTATTGATGAGCTCAAAGAATTCATAGGAGCTGCTGACATTTATATTACACCATATCTTAACGAAGCCCAAATTACTTCCGGAACTCTTTCGTATGCATTTGGCTGCGGTAAAGCAGTTATCTCAACACCATATTGGCACGCGAAAGAATTGCTAAGTGATAATAGAGGTATTATTGTTCCTTTTAATGATCCGAAAGCAATTTCTGAAGCTATAGAACAATTGATTTCTAATGAGACTCTAAGACACTCAATGCGGAAAAGAGCTTA
>Ga0272446_1003527_pt1 | contig 19580 bp, 12 predicted proteins | sample YNPCB0061_FD_194587 | JGI IMG/M metagenome (GOLD analysis project Ga0272446, IMG submission 194587) | Hot spring microbial mat communities from Yellowstone National Park, WY, United States - YNP-CB-006-1 | ecosystem: Environmental > Aquatic > Thermal springs > Hot (42-90C) > Sediment | place...
GCGACCCGGCGCTGTGGAACGACCCGCGCGAGGCTCAGGCGGTGATGCAGCGCCTCACCCGGCTCAAGGCCGAGGTTGGCCAATGGACGGGGCTGGAGGCGCGGCTTAACGGTCTGGATGAACTGATCGCCCTGGCCGAGGCCGAGGGCGATGACTCGCTGCGGGACGAACTGGCCGATGAGTTGCGCGGCGTCGAGGCCGAGCTGGAACAGCTCGAGCTGGCCCTGCTGCTCAGTGGCCCCTATGATGACCGCGACGCCTTCATCTCCATTCAGGCCGGGATGGGCGGCACCGACGCCCAGGATTGGGCCGAGATGCTGCTGCGTATGTATACGCGCTGGGCCGAGGCCCGCGGCTACAGTGTGCACCTGGTCGACCAGAGCGAGGGCGATGAGGCGGGGATCAAGAGTGCGACGCTGGAGGTGCGTGGTCCCTATGCCTATGGCTACGCCCGGGCCGAAGCCGGCGTGCACCGGCTGATCCGCCTCTCGCCCTTCAACGCGGCTCATACCCGGCAGACCTCGTTTGCCCGGGTGGAGGTGCTGCCCGAGGTGGACGATGCCCCGGAGGTGGTGATCAAGCCCGAGGATCTGCGGGTGGATGTGTTTCGCGCCGGTGGCCACGGCGGCCAGGGGGTGAATACGACCGACTCGGCGGTGCGGCTCACCCACCTGCCAACCGGCATTGTCGTTACCTGCCAGAACGAGCGCTCGCAGCTCCAGAACCGTGAGACGGCCCTGCGCGTGCTGCGCGGTCGCCTGCTCGAACGGGAGTTGCAGCGCCAGTCTGAAGAGCGTGCGCGGCTGCGCGGCGAGTACCGTGACGCGGCCTTCGGCAGCCAGATGCGCACCTACTACCTGCACCCCTCGACGCTGGTGAAGGATCATCGTACCAGCTATGAAACGAGCAACGTCCAGGCGGTGCTCGATGGCCAGATCGATGGCTTCATCGAGGCCTACCTGCGCTGGAACGTTGCCAGCTAATACATCTGGTTGCTCGCGTAGCAGAACGGTACAGACGTGCAGCGCGATCGGCTTCCATGCTGGCTCTGCTTCCTCGTCGTCACGCTGGCGCTCGCTGGTCTGTTTCTGGTGCCCCTGGCACAGGCGCAAGGCGATACGGCGATCCAGGTTGTCACAAGCACGGCCCGCGCGGAGTTCCCCGCGCGGATCAGCTTTGCCCTGGAGGCCGAGAGTCGCGCGGCCGACATCGTGGCCGTGCAGTTGCTCTATGGCGCGACGCGCCAGCAGGTGCTGACGGTCGTCGATCTGGAGGTTGCCCCGCGCCAGCGGGTGAGCCTGCAGCACGAGCTGGATACCCAGGTCTTCTACTACCCGCCAGGTACGGCGATCAGCTATCGCTGGTGGATCCGCGATGCCGCGGGCAATGAGGTAACGACCCCGCTCGCCGAGGTGCGCTACCACGATGAGCGCTTCCCCTGGTTGGAGCGGAGCGCGCGCAACGTGACGATCTACTGGTACGGTGGCGGTGAGGCCTTTGGCGAGACGTTGCTCGGCGCGGCGGTGCGTGCGCTCGACCGCCTGGAGGCGGTGCTCGGCGCTGGCCTGGAGCAGCCGGTGGAGATCTACATCTACGCCAGCAACAGTGACATGCGCAGCGCGCTGCAGGCCAACTCGGTGGAGTGGGTGGGTGGCGAGGCCCATACCGAGCTGGGCGTGATCATCGGCGCGATCGAGCCAGGTGATCGCACCGAGGCGGGCCGCTTGATCCCTCACGAGCTGTCGCACCAGGTGCTGGCCCAGCTCACTGCGAACCCCTATGGCGGGGTGCCGCTCTGGTTCGACGAGGGACTGGCGATGTATGCGCAAGAGCAGCGCGACGCTGGCTACGATGAGCGGCTGGCGGCGGCGGCGCGCGCCGGCCGGCTGATTCCGCTGGAGGCGCTCGCGGCCAGCTTCCCCGCCGATACCGATCAGGCGCTGCTCTCGTATGCCCAGAGCCGCGCGGTGGTCGCGTACCTCATCGAGCGCTACGGCGTGGAGCAGGTGCGGGAACTGGCCCTGGCCTTCGCCACGGCAATGCCGGTCAATGAGGCGCTGCTGGCGGTGCTCGGGCGCAGTGTCGATGCGCTGGATGCCGAGTGGCGGGCAACGTTGCCACCAGCGGACCAGGTGCTGGTCGCCACGCCGGCGCCGCAGCAGGCGCCGCCTGAGCGTTTTGCCGAGGCGCCGCCGGCGAGCCCGGCGGGGCCGGAGGCAGGGTCATGGTTCACCCGGCTGCCACCATGGGCGTTGCTGGCCGGCGCGGGGGTGTGCTGCAGCGCAGCCACTCTGGTGGTGATCGTCGTGGTGTTAGTGGGGCTGCGCTTCCTGGGGGTCGACCAGGGGACGGCCTAGTGCGATTGCAGATTGCAGATTGGCGATTGTAGATTGCCACTGGCACAGCGAGACACCATCGGCGTGTCGGCCGTGCCCGAGAAGGTCGCCTGGATCTACACTGGTGACGAAAACAAGCGTAGATCGCTCAACGAGGAGCAGGCATGGAGATCAAATTCACACCCTGGCGCATGCAGTACATCACACAGGGCAACACCCCGGCTCAAGATGGCTGTATCTTCTGTGCGATGGCCGCAGCGCCGCCCGAGTGCGACGCGACGAACCTGGTGCTGTATCGGGGTGAGCACTGCTTTGTGGTGCTGAACCGCTACCCCTACAACCCGGGGCATCTCATGGTGGTGACCAATGCCCACAGCGCCGATCTGGTCGGGCTGGACGAGGCGACCGCCGAGGAGCTCTTCACGCTGACGCGGCGCAGTGTGGGCCTGCTGGAGGCCGAGTACCAGCCCCATGGCTTTAACCTGGGGGTGAACCTGGGGCGCACGGCGGGGGCCGGGATCGCCGAGCACCTGCATCTGCATATCGTGCCCCGCTGGAATGGCGATGCGAACTTTATGCCGGTGGTCGGCGGCACCCGCCTGGTGCCGGAGGATCTCGACGGCACCTACCGGCGGTTACGGCCACGCTTTGCGGAGTTGCTGGCGCTGCCACGCTGAGCGACTGGAGGGCGGGTGGGTAAGCCAGGGGGTCAGACCAGACCGTCGTCTCCACGGGTGTGGAGTGGTGGCGTGACGGCGGGGCTGGAACGTGCGTTCGTGCGCCACGGCTCAGGGGGCAAGCGCCGATCATATGAGGTCGACGGATGGGCTGCGCCAGTGCTTCGGCCTCAGGTGAGTGTGATGTCGATCATATCGACGAGCTGATCGACGTCGAAGGGCTTGTGGAGGATCACAGCGCCCTCGGCCTCGAGGTCGGCGAACCAGGGCTTCCGGCTCAGCGCGGTCATAAAGATGATCGGGATGCCGTCGTCCTGCAGACGTTCCTTGATGTGTTGGAAGACCTCGACCCCATCCATATTCGGCATCATCACATCGCTGAGCACAAGGCTAGGTTTGAGGTGCTCGAGCATCTGCAGGCCTTCCTGGCCATCGGGGGCCAGCACCACGTCGTAGCCCGCGTTGCGCAGGGCGTACTCCAGCACGGTCTGCAGCGCCAGGTCATCGTCCATGATGAAGATGGTGCCCCTCGACTCGCTCATGGTCTCCTCCCACACGGCCCGCCGTGGCACCCCCTGTGGCGCGTCTGCCCATCGGAATGCAACCTGCGCCATTATACCAGACGACCCTGATCGTTTTGTAACTGTGCCTGTGGCGCGCGAAACGTGTCAGCCTTAAACCCCTTCCCCCTGCTCACCCTCGTGCGCAGGGTCGTGGCCGGCCTGGTAGCGGGCCACCGCCGTCCGGAAGGCCTCGGCGACCGGCACGGTCTGCTCGGCGGCGTAGTCGTAGGCCACCTGCACGCTGCGCCCCGTGGCGATCAACGCCCCGTCGGACGCCCGCGCCACGGTGTACTCCATCACGAAGCTCCTGGTGCCGAACGACGTCACGCGCACGCCAATGCCCAGTCGTTCGCCGAAGTAGGCCGGCAGCTTGTAGCTGATCGTCTGCTCGGCCAGGATGATGCCCATATCTTCCAGGCCGCCACCCATCAGCGCCAGGCAGTAGGCGATCCGCGCCGCCTCCAGGTAGGTGGCATAGACGGCGTTGTTGACATGCCCGAACGAGTCGAGGTCGCGAAAACGTACCGTTTCCCAGTGCACAAACGGGTACTCGGCCAGCAGCCGCGGCAGATCGGTCATAGGTGTTCCTGTTCTCCTCCAGCCAGCACAATCGCATACAGACCCCATCCTAGCCCTCCAACGAAGGTTGTCATGCCGAGCGAAGCGAGGAATCCCGGCTCTTGATGCCATGCCGAGACCCTTCACGCCGGCTGCGCCTCCGTTCAGGGTGACAGGTGGACTGCATTCTGATGCGGCGAAACGCGAACCCTCGTTGTAGTGCTAGACCCAATACGCTACCATTTTAGATTGCGGATTGCGGATTGTCGATTGCCGCTCAATGCAACAGGAAGCGCTCCAGCGCTCACGAGCTTGCGGCGTCTTTAGGACGCTTTGGTAGCAACTCCCAAAAACCCTATACCTGAGAGGGGCTGGGGAGGGGGCGAAGCGCTTATTTGCAAAGTATTGGTGCTAGACCACCATGGTGATGGTGAACACTCCACAGGGTTGCAGCAACATCTCTGGGGCAAGCCACCTCGTCGGGTCGCAGCCGCTCCAAACCCCGCCGCGGGAGACGGATGTTGCAGAATACGGTTGGCAACCCCGGGTATGCGGGCCTCCTCGCTCCAGTGGACGGAGATTGGGCGGGGGCATGCGCGGCGCACGGTGCGCTGTGCGTCTATGGCTGGACAGCGACAACGAAGCTGGCCTCGCCGAAGGGCTGGTCTTTGAGGCGCACGAGCAGCGCGGTGGCGCTGCTGCTGAGCGGCCGGTTGACGACCGCGGTGCCGTACTCGCGAGCGCCGGGCGCCACCCGCACCGCCTCGGGGCTGGAGGCGGCATCGTCGAGCGGGTAGGCGTTGCCGAGGCTGTCGCTGATGCGGATATTGTCGCTCCGGAGCGGGAACTCGATCGGGCGGTCGGTATTGTTCTGCACGCTCCAGGTCAGGCGGATCGCGCCACTGCAGGTGGAGACGCGCTCCAGGGCGACGATGACCTCGGCGGGACCGGCGGGACCGCTGCCGCCCTCGGCGACGCTCTGCCAGCTGCCGCTCGCCGTGTCGAAGCGCTTGCCGACGACCTGGTAGCCCGACCAGAGGCAGCCCTGCTCGGGGGCGCCGAGCGGGATGGCGGCCCCGCCGTTGGGCACACCAGTGATCTCGGCGAGCGGCGCCGGCGGGCCTTCGGGGATGGGCACCAGGCGCGTGGGGCGCAGCAGCAGGGCCAGGGCGAGGATGGTGGCAAGGGCGGCCATGGCCAGGGCCAGGCGACCGGTGGTGGTGCGCAAGGCCGCCATGGCGCGCTGCCAGGGGCCGCGCGGGAGCGCGGCGTCAGGCGTGTCGGGTGCGGCCGTGATCGGCGTGGGGGCGCCGGCGTTGCCCGGCGCTGCGGTAGGGCCGCCCGGGGGAGCAGCCGCCACCGCTGCCACGGCACTGCTCTGCACCACGACAGCCTCGGTGCGATCGCTGGCGAGCCCCGGATCGGCGATCACGCCCTGGAGCACGGCGTTGATCTCCTGCCAGGGGGTGCAGCGGAGCAACTGGGGAATGGCCAGCATCTCCTCGTCGCTGAGCTCGATCTCCGAGGAGCGCTCGGTGATCAGGTAGGCCGGCAGTTCGTCCATGCCCTTGAGCTCGACCTTCCAGTCCAGCTCGATCTCGGAGCCCTCCTGGATGGTGGGGGCAATGACCACGACCCGCTTGCAGGTGCGGAAGTCGATGTCGTCGGCCTTCTGGGTGGAGAGGAAGGCGCGGCGGTGCTCATTGAGGTAGTTGGTGAGCGCGTGGAAGTAGGAGATGACCTGGTTGTAGGGGTTCTTGCGGCCCGGGTTGAGGCGCTTGCGCTCGCCGTTGCGGCCCTCGACGAACCAGGGGCCGTTGACGCTGCCGATCACGCGCCCGTCGCACTGCTTGAGCTCGATGATAAAGATCGCGTCGTGCTTGATGATCACCAGGTCGACGGTACGGCCGCCGACGCTGAAGTTGGCCAGGATGAGATAGAGCCCCTCAAGGCGATCGAGGCCCTGCGCCAGGGCCATGATCGCGCGGCGCTCGTTGGGGTGTTCAGGTTTTTCACCGATCCAGACCTGGACTGCCATGGGTGATGGGGGCGCAACAGCGAGGGCGCCGCTGCTGCGGTCTTAGGAATCGAGGGCGAGCGTCTGCCGGAGCTCCATAATCTGGTCACGGAGGCTGGCAGCCTTTTCGAACTGCAGATCGCGGGCGGCCTGCTTCATCTGTTTTTCGAGATCCTTGATCAGCTTATGGACCTCCTCGCGCGGGATCTCGCTGAGGACGGCCCGGGGGGGCTGGGCCGCGCCGCCCACGCTGTACTCGCCACGCGTTTCGGCCATGCGCTTGATGCGGTCGGTGAGGTCGCGCACGTCCTTGGAGATGCCGACCGGGGTGATGTTATGGCGCAGATTATGGGCCAGCTGGATGTCGCGCCGGCGCTGGGTCTCGCGGATGGCGGCCTGCATCGACGGGGTGACATTGTCGGCGTACATGATCACCTGGCCATCGATGTGGCGCGCGGCGCGCCCGATGGTCTGGATCAGCGAGGTCTCGGAGCGCAGGTAGCCCTCCTTGTCGGCGTCGAGGATACAGACCAGGCTGACCTCTGGCAGGTCGAGGCCCTCGCGGAGCAGATTGATGCCGACCACCACATCGTAGACGCCGAGGCGCAGGTCGCGCAGGATCTCGACCCGTTCGAGGGTGTCGATGTCGGCGTGGAGGTACATGGTGCGAATGCCGACCTCCTTGAGGTAGTCGGCGAGATCCTCGGCCATGCGCTTGGTGAGCGTGGTGACGAGCACGCGCTGCTTGCGCGTGACACGCTGGCGCACCTCGGCGATCAGGTCATCGACCTGGCCCCGGGTGGGCCGGACGTGGATGACCGGGTCGAGCAGGCCAGTGGGGCGGATGATCTGCTCGACGATCTGCTCGCTGTGCTCGCGCTCGTAGGGGCCGGGCGTGGCCGAGACGTAGATCGCCTGGTAGACGTGCTGCTCGAACTCCTCGAACTGGAGTGGGCGGTTGTCGAGGGCCGAGGGCAGGCGGAAGCCGTAGTCGACCAGGGTCTGCTTGCGCTGGCGGTCGCCGAGGAACATGCCGCGCACCTGGGGCAGGGTGATGTGGCTCTCATCGACGAAGAGCAGGAAGTCATCCGGAAAATAGTCGAGCAGGGTCCAGGGTGTCTGGCCGGGGGTGCGCCCGTCCATGTGGCGCGAGTAGTTTTCGATCCCGGAGCAGTAGCCCACCTCGCCGAGCATCTCCAGGTCGTACATGGTGCGCTGCTTGAGGCGGGCGGCCTCGAGCGCTTTACCGGCGGCTTCGAGCTCGTGGACACGCTCGCCCAGTTCGTCCTGGATGTTGCGCACCGCGACGGCGAGCTTCTCTCTGGTGGTGACGAAGTGTTTGGCGGGGTAGATATCGACCGCGGTACGGGTGAGCAGCAATTCGCCGGTGAGCGGGTCGAACTCAGTGATCCGCTCGACCTCGTCGCCCCAGAACTCGATGCGCAGGCCAGTCTCGCTGTTGGCGGGCAGAATGTCGAGCGTATCGCCACGGACGCGGAAGGTGCCGCGATGAAAGTCGATGTCGTTGCGCTCGAACTGCAGGTCGATCAGCTGACGCAGCAGCTTGTCGCGGTTGCGCACCTCGCCCTGGCGCACGGGGATGACCACCTGGCCGTAGTCGTGGGGCGAGCCGAGGCCGTAGATCGCCGAGACCGAGGCGACGATCAGCACGTCGCGGCGGGTGAAGAGGGCCTGGGTGGCGGCGTGGCGCAGGCGGTCGATCTCCTCATTGATCGAGGCTTCCTTCTCAATGTAGAGATCCCTGGCGGGGACGTAGGCCTCGGGGGTGTACTCGTCGTAGTACGAGATGAACATCTCGACGGCGGCGTCGGGCAGGAAGTCGCGGAACTCGGCCCAGAGCTGGGAGACGAGCGTCTTGTTGTGGGCCAGCACCAGCGCCGGGCGCCGGGCCTGTTCAAAAACCTTTGACATCACAAACGTCTTCCCGGTTCCCGTGGCGCCGAGAAGCGTCTGGTGTTTGTAGCCATTATTCAGCCCCTCGACGAGTTTTGCGATCGCCTGGGGCTGGTCGCCGGTCGGCGTATAGGGGGCTTCAACCCGGAATGACATAGGCGTTCTGGTCGCTGTCTGGGCGGGCCTGCTGGTGGCCGCCGTGGTGGCCGAAGCATTGGCGTCGTCGCCGCCGTGGGGGCCGAAGCATTGGCGTAGCCAATGCTTCGGCCCTACGGCGGCCCTACCGTAGGCATTATAACGCACGGACGTGGCTTTCGCATGGTGCGTCTGGCCGGTTCGTACGCATGTTTGCTTAGCGGTGCAGCAGCGGGGCGAAGATGACGACTGGCGCCGTGAGGGGGGCGGCGAACAACTCCTCGACGCCGGCGGTCTCCTGGTCGGCGCGGTAGACCACCAGGTCGCCGCGCGGCCGCACCGCATAGCTGTGTACGGCGCCGCGCGGTACCAGGCTCTCGCTGAGCAGGACGGGGCTACTGGGGCCGCTGACCAGGTTGGCGAACAGTTCGTTGGCGCCGCTGGCCTGGCGGTCGGCGAGGAAGACGATCCGGTCGCCGCGGGCGGTGATGCTGAAGGGCCCGACACTGCCTCCGGGGGCGAGCGGGCCGCTGCGCCGCACGGGCACGCCGCCGCTCAGATGGACGCTGAACAGCTCGACCACACCGGGCTGCTCCTGCGCACCGCGGTAGACGATGCGGTCGCCGCGGGGGGTGAGGGCGAACTGGGTGATCGCGCTGCCGTCCCAGCGGGGCATATCGAGGCGGCGGGGCAGCTTGCCACCGGCGATCGGCGCACTGAAGAGTTGATCCTGGGGCCCGCCGGCCAGGGCGACGCGGACGAGCACGACGACGCTGGTCGCGTCGGGGTTGATCGCGAAGCGCGTGACGCCGCCACCGGGCCCGGGCGGGCTGTTGAGGCGCACGGCGGGGCCATCGCCGGCCATGGGGGCGCTGTAGAGCTCGGGGACGCCGGGCGTCTCCTGGTCGGCGCAGTAGAGCACGAAGCGCCCGTCGGGGCTGATGAGCAGCGGGGCGAGCTCGGCGGGCTCGGCGGGCTCCCAGGGGCCGCGCTGCCCGCTGCACTGTGCACCGCTGAGCACGCCGGCGCCGGGCCGGGCCGGCGCGCTTACGCGCACGGCAGGCCCGCCGAGCAGTGGCACACTGAAGAGCTCAAACGCCTCGTCGCTGGCCTGGTCGGCGATGTAGGCGACGCGATCGCCGCCGGGCGCAATGGCGAAGGCCGTCACGTTGCCGCCGGGCGCGAGGGGCGGGTTGAGCGGCAGGGTGGCGCCCCCCGCTACGGGCACGCTGAAGAGGTCGCTGGTTCCGGCTGCGCGTCCAGCGGCGAGGAAGACGACGCGCGCGCTGTCCGGGCTGAAGGCGAAGGCGCCGATGGCGCCGCCCGCGGGCAGATTGGTGAGGCGGGTGGGCGGCGTGCCGCCGGCGATCGCTGCGCTGTAGAGATCCGTGACCCCGCCGCGTGTCTCAGCGCCGAGGAAGACGACCGACCGGCCATCGGGGCTGAGCTGGAAGGCGCCGACCCCGCCGGCCGCCAGCGCGCCATTGAGCCTGGTCACGTCGCCGCCCGTGGTAGGCACGCTGAACAGCTCGGCCAGACCGTCACCGTCCTGGTCGGCGCGGTAGACCACGCGGCGGCTGTCGGGGCCGAGGCCGAAGGCGAGTACGCTGCCGCCGGGCGCCAGGTCGTCGTTGAGGCGGCGTGGTGTGTCGGGGTCGTTGAGCGAGTTGCTCCAGAGCTCGAAGCGCCCATCGACGCTGGTATCGGCGAGGAAGACCACCGTGGTCCCGTCGGGCGTGATGGCGTAGTCAGTCACGTCGCCGGCCAGCGCAGTGCTGGCGTTGAGGATCTGGCGGGGGCCGCCGCCCAGCGGTGTGGCCACCAGGTCAAACAGCTCATTGGCGCGCTGGTCGGCGCGGAAGATGACACGGGTGCCCGTCGCCAGCGGGCTGAGCGTGAAGTCGGCGACGTTGCCGTTGGCGGGCAGCGGATCATTGAGGCGCACGGGGGCGCCGCCGGCGATCAGCACCGAGAAGAGCTCGGTCATAGCGGCGCGCTCCTGGGCCGCGCTGTAGACCACACGCTGGCCACCGGGGGCGATCGCGAAGCGGGTCACGCTGCCCCCGGGCGGCAGGGGAGGGTTGAGCGTGGTCGGGCCGGCCTGGCCGAGGATGGGGCTGCTCAGCAGTTCGGTGACCCCGTCGCTACGGTAATCGGCGAGAAAGACGACGCGGGCGCCGTCAGGGCTGATCGCATAATCGAGCACATCACCACTGTCGATCGTTGGCAGGCCGATCAACGCGGGGGTGCTGCCGTCGCGCTGTATGCTGATCAGGGCATACTGGTTGTCGGTGACGAGATCGGCGAGCAAGACCACCCGCTCGCCGTCGGGAGCGAGCTGGAAGTCGACCACATCGCTCGTGCTGCTGGCGATGCCGCTGATCAGCTGCGGATCCGAGGGGGTACCCGGCCCGCCCACCGCGGTCACCCGGAAGAGCTGGTAGCGTCCCGGCGTGGCGTCGGCGATGAAGAGCACCTCGGTGCCGTTGGGGGCGAAGGCATAGGGGCGCGGATCGGCCGAAGGGGGCGGCGGGGGGGCATCAGCCGGACCGGGGCGCGCGACGGAGCTCCCCGCGCCGAAGGAGGTGAGGCGCTGGACCACGAAGGAGGGTCCGGCGATGGTGCTGACGGCAAGATTGAGGCTGCCGGTCGCCGGGTCGCTGAAGCGATAGAGGGCGCGCTCGCCCGCCGGGCTCAGCACGAAATCGACGGCGCTCGGACCGCCGGGCGCGCCGAGGGCGCCGAGGGTGATATCGGCCGCTGCGGCCCCACCGGTGAGCGGCGCGCTGAAGAGCGCATAGCGCCCCTCCTGGCGCGGGTCGAAGCGGAACACCACGCGCTGGTTGTCGGCGCTGAGCGCGAAGTCGGGGGGCACGGCGCCGATCGCCGAATCGCGCGGGTTGAGCCGGGTCTCCGGGGCGCCGAGGGCAAGCGGCACCGAGAAGAGGTCGTAGCGCTCGTCGGCGTCACGGTCGGCGCGGAAGACCACCGTCCCGCCGTCGGGGCTGAGGGCGAAGCTGGTCACGTTGCCGCCGGGGGCGAGCGGCTGGTTGAGCGGGACCGGCTCGCCGCCGGCGAGGGGCACACTGAAGAGCTCGAAGCGCTCGTCGGCGCGCTGGTCGGCCAGGTAGACCACGCGCTCGCTGTTCGGGTCGATGGCGAACTCGATCACATTGCCGCCGGGCGGCAGCGGGGTATTGAGCTTGCGGGGTGCACCGTCGCGCAGCGGGGCGGCATAGAGCTCGGTAACGCCATCCGTACTCTGCTCACCCAGGAAGACGACGGTCGCGTTGTCGGGGCTCACCTGGTAGCCCGGGCGCAGCGGCAGGCCGGTGAGCGGGCTCAGGCGCTCGATGGCCGCGATCCGGCTGCTCGGCGCGAGCGGGCCATTGATTTTACGGCTTGCGGCGCGGGCAGGCGCGGCAGCGAGCGCCGCAGCCAGGGCGGCTAGCAGGACCAGGGCCAGAGCGCGGCCCGGGGAACGACGCGCAGCGTGGCGTGTCATGGGCGTCCTTTCTGCTCGACGGGTCGGGACAGCGAGCCGGGGCGGGACGCGTGATAGGGGGACTCTGAGGATTAAACGCAGGTTTGCGGCGGAAGTGTACGTTATCCTCCGAGGGCGGCCTGGAGAGAGGCGAGGCTGAATGGTTTCTGGAGCACGGCCGCGACCGGCAGTTCAACCTGGCGGCTGCTGAGTGACTGGACGCTGTAGCCGCTCATGAGGATGACGCGCAAGCCGGGGTATTGCTCGCCGACCTGATGGGCCACAGCGTCGCCGTCGCGGCCCGGCAGGGTCAGGTCGAGCAGCACAGCAGTCAGCCCGGGAATCCCCGCGGCGAGCAGGGCCAGCGCGGCCTCACCGCTCTCGGCCTCGAGGGTGTGGAAGCCCTGATGCTCAAGCATGCTGCGGGCGACACGGCGCACGGCTGCCTCGTCATCGACGACCAGCACCGTGCCCCGGCCCATCGTGGCCGGCGCTGCCGGCTGCGGGGTGAACTCCGGCAGGCTTGAGGCACATGCCGGCAGCCAGACGTTGATCGTCGTACCCTGACCGGGCGTGCTCAACACCTCGATCGCCCCGTGGTGGCTGCGGATGATCCCCTGGAGCGCGGCGAGGCCAAGGCCGCGCCCGGTGAATTTGGTGCTGAAGAATGGCTCGAACATACGTGCCCGGGTGGCCTCGTCCATACCACAGCCGGTATCGGTGACGCTCATCCGCACGTAGTGTCCCGGAGGAAGGTCGGCGCCAAGGATCAACTCGTTGAGCCGGGTGGCGCTCAAGTCCTCGGCCAGCGTCACCACGGTGATCTGGCCCGCTTGCTCGAGCAGCGCCTCGCTGGCATTGACCAGCAGGTTGAGCACGACCTGGCGGATCTGAGCGGCGTCGGCTTCGATCGGTGGCAGCGCGGCGGCGAGTTGGTAGTGCACCGTCGCGTGGCGGGTGATCGAAGCGCGGAGCAGGCCGGCCATCTCCTGGATGAGGCAGTTCAGTTGGAGTGGCTGGACCACAAAGCGGCCCTTGCCGGCGTAGGCGAGCATCTGGGCGGTGAGGTCGGCGGCGCGCTGCACGCCGTGCACGATCGCCTCGACATTCTCGCGCAGCGGTGAGGCCACGGGCAGGTCGCAGAGTGTGAGTTCAGCGTGGCCCTGGATGATGGTCAACAGATTGTTGAAGTCGTGCGCGATACCGCTGGCCAGCAGGCCGATGCTCTCGCGCCGCTGGGCCTCCAGCAGCTGGCGTTCGAGGTTGAGGCGCGCCTCCTCGGCACGTTTCTGCGTGGTGATATCCATAGCGATGTGCCCGACGGCAATGATTGTGCCGTTGGCGTCGCGGATGGGGAAGCTGTGGGCGAGCATCACTCGTCCATCGCTGGCGAGTTCGCCATACTCGCGGATGACGGTGGCGCCGGTACACTGGATGTGGAGCCGCTCCTGCTGGGCAGTGAGCGCGATCGACTCCGGGAAGAAAGCAGACGGTGTCTGGCCCAGGATCTGAGCCGGGGAGCTGAGACCGAGCGAGTGCAACAGTTGTTCATTGACGAGCACGAAACGACCCTCCAGGTCCTGCACGCCGAGGGAGGCGGGCACGTGGTCGAGGAAGCTCTGTAGCAGGGCCTGGCTCTGCTGCAGCTCGGCGGAGACACGGCGTCGCTCCTGCACCTCGCTCTCCAGTTCCGCCACTGCGGCCTGAAGCTGTGCGGTCCGGGTATCGACCAGGTGTTCGAGGTGCTGATTGAGTTGCTGCAGACGCTGCTCGGCCTCGCGCCGGGCCTGCAGCTCGGCGAGCAGTTGCTGGTTCGCCGAGGTCAGCCGGGTGAGCAGCGTGTCGCGCTCGGCCTCGGCGCGCCGCAGCACGGTGAGGTCGCGCTGGAAGATGATCACGTGGCTGATCGGCCCGTTGGCCGTGCGGATTGGCACGAGCTCAAGGTCCACGATCAGAAAGCTGCCATCGGGGCGGCTGGTGAACAGCTCGCTGCGTACCGGTGTTGCGGCCTGGCTGGCGCGCCGCAGGTAGACGAGGATGTCGCTGGTCAGCTGGGGGCCGAGCAGGTGCTCGAGGGGCTGGCCTACCGCTTCGGCAGCGGGCCGGCCCGTCATCCGTTCGCCGGCAGGGTTCATGTAGATGACCCGGGGGCCGGGCGGGTCGAGTGGGGCTGCCCTGGCAACGATGATCGCACCGTTGGCATGGCTGGCCATGGTCATGAACAGGTCACATCGCCAGTCCGGCTGGGCCGGCAGCGGCGCGGCCAGGCTGCGCAGGTGCTGGTTCTCCTGCTCCAGCTCAGCGACGCGCCGCTGCAGGGCTGTGAGGTCGGGGGGCAGGTCCGAGGGCGGCAGCGCTGCACTCACCAGCCTTCTCCTCCAGGTTGATGCCAATAACGCTGATCGACGCGCATGCTTTCATTATACCGGCAGGACGAACGGATGGCAGGGTGGATATGCTGCCAGGGCAGGGTGGATGCAACGATCCTGCCGGTGAACGCCCTCGGCCTGCACGGTTACTATTAAGGGCGGACAGAACACATGAGCGTCGAGGGGCTTTATGGTGTTGGGATGCGCTGCTTGCCCTCACCCCCTCCTTTCAGGTGGAGAGTTTTTGGGAGGTGCGCCCCCAGGCCCCGCATACCCCACCCCCCTACCCCCTCCCCTGGCAGGGGAGGGGGCCAGAATCTGGCGTTGCGGTGCGCCAGCGGAGCTGGCGCACCGCAACGCCAACAACATACCCCCCTCTCCCAGGTTGGGAGAGGGGGGGAGGGGGGTGAGGGAAAGCAGGGCTTGGGGGCGCAACTTCTGCGCGGGCGCAGAACTAGCGCAGTTCGTACGTCACCTGGACCTGGGCGGTGATGAGCTGTTCGCCGGCCTGGACGGGCACCGGCGCGCCGGCCTGGGCGCCCTCGCCACGCATCGCCGCGGCCACAGGCACGATCGGGCCGCTGCCCAGGTTTTCGGTGATCACCAGCACGCTGCCCAGGGTCGCGCTGCCGGCCCGGGCGTACTGGTCGGCGCGCGCGCGCGCATCGGCCATAGCCGCGTCGCGGGCCTGGGCCTGGGCGGCACTGGGGTCGCTGAGGCCAAAGCTGATGCCATAGACGCGGTTGGCGCCCACCTGCACAACCCGGTCGAGCAGGTCGCCGGCCTGCTGCAGGTCGCGGATGGTCACCATGACGATGTTGCTGACTGTATAGCCGGTGATAGTGCGTCCCTCGTTGGAATAGTTGGCGTAGATGTTGAAGCTGCTGGTCTGAATGTCCTTGTCCGCAACGCCCAGCGCCTTGATCTGGTCGATGATCGCCTGGGCCTGGGCGGTGTTCTGGGCCAGGGCCTCCTGGACGGTCGGCGCCGCGGTCTCAACGCCAAGCTGCACGGTGGCGAGGTCGGGGGTGATCCGGACCTCGCCCTGGCCCACAACGGTGACCTGGCGCATGCCAGGGACGCCGATGCTCTGGGCCTGGGCAGGGCGAGCAAAGGTGAGGGCAGCGAGCGCGCCGAGGGCCAGAACGGCCACCAGCAGCGCGCCGGCGAGTACGCCCACGAGTGTGGTAGTGCGGGGTTCCATTGGTATCCTCCTGACTGAAATGGGCAGCGCCCACAGAGAATCTGTCGTCAAGGATAGGACGCTGGTGGGTGGGTAGGAGTTCCCGGAGGTGTGGAGCTGTGGAGCTGTGGAGCTGTGGAGGTGGGGAGGTGGGGAGCTGTAGAGGTGTGGAGGTGGGGAGGTGTGTGGAGCTGTGGAGGTGGGGAGGTGGGGAGCTGTGGAGGTGGGGAGGTGGGGAGGTGGGGAGCTGTAGAGGTGGGGAGGTGGGGAGGTGGGGAGGTGGGGAGGTGTGGAGGTGTGGAGCTGTGGAGGTGTGGAGCTGTGGAGGTGTGGGGGTGCCGGCTCCACAGCTCGCCAGTGCGCCAGCCGGCAGCTACGGGTTGCGCGCAGCGAGTGCCTGGAGGGCATCGGCGCGGCCGCGCTCGAAGAGCAGCTGGTGGTTGGTGTGCTCGTAATCGATGATCCAGTCCAGGGGCATCAACTCCGCCGGGGCGATCACGGTGGGCATGGCGATGGGCCGCGGCGCGGGTCCAGGTGGTGGCTCGATCCCGGCTGCGCGCAGGCGCAAGATCGCCTCAGCTAGCTGGTTGCGCTGCTCCAGGGCTTCGAACGCCATGCGATAGGAGCCCAGCAGGGCCCAGTCGAGGGTGAGGGTGATGGCCTGGGCGAGATCCTGGGGCACGGTGGTGCGCGCGGCGCCAGCGGCAGGGCTCCAGGGGGTCATCATGACCACCAGGATGTCGAGATCATCCTCACCAGCCAGGTCGATCACCGGGTCGAGCGGCGTATTGGCGATCACCGCGCCGTCCCAGTACTTATACTGGCCGATCTCGGTCCAGGGGTAGACGATGGGGATGCTCGAGGAGGCCAGCAGATGCTCGATACCGATGGTCGCGGCGGGGCGTCCCTGGAGCGGGCGGTTGCAGAAGACCTCGAGCGCGCCGCTCTGCAGCTCGGTGGCGGCGATGAGCAGGGCGGGTGCGGCGGGGCCGTTGATGTAGGCGAAGTCCATCCAGCCGGCCAGAGTATGGCGCCAGGGCGTCGTGTCGAGCAGGCTGCGGAAGGGCCGGGCGCGAAACAGCTCAGCGAGGCGGGCGAAGAGGCTCTGGGCGCTCTGCTCCCGCTCCTCGGGGGGGAGCTCGTAGCTGCTGGCGCCGCCGCGTGCCTGTGAGGTGAGCACACCACGGAGCAGGAAGCGCAGCAGCGGGCGCACCACGGCGGGCAGGTCGGTCGAGAGGCGATGCACATCCTCGGTGTGCATCTGCAGCCAGAGCTCGCGCAGGCGGGCCACGCTGAGGCCGGAGGCCAGGGCGGCGGCGTTGATCGCGCCGATCGAGGTGCCGGCGACGATGTCAGGGCCACGCCCATCCTGCATCCAGCCGGTCTCGACCAGGGCCTCGATGACGCCGACATGGTAGGCGCCACGGGCGCCGCCACCAGAGAGGACGAGGGCTTTTTTCATCGTTGTGCTCCGCCAGGTAGGTTCGTGGATCGCTGGGCGTTGGCGCCTCCTCTTTCACAAACGTGACGGCGGGGCCAATTCGTCGGGTACAATGAGCGCACGTATGGTTCGAAAGGGGGACGGTGTGGGCCGAATGGTAGCGGAGGCGGTCGTCTGTGGGGCGGGTATCGCGGGGATCGCGGCAGCGTACCAGCTGGGCCGCTGCGGGCTGCGGGACGTGGTCCTGGTGGAACAGGGCGACCCGCTGGCGCTGACCAGTGACAAATCGACTGAGTGCTACCGTAACTGGTGGCCCGGCCCCGATGGGGCAATGGTGGCGCTGATGAATCGCAGCATCGATCTGCTGGAGGAGCTGGCTACCGCCACCGACAACCGCATCCGTCTGAACCGGCGCGGCTACCTCTATGCGACCGCCGACCCGGACCGCGTCGCGCGTCTGCGCGAGGCAGGCCGGCAGGCGGCCTTGCTTGGCGCCGGGCCACTGCGTGAGCACGGGCCGGGTGCGGTGCCGGGCCCGGCCTACTGCCCGGCGCCCGCCCATGGCTGGGTGGGGCAGCCCGACGGCGCCGACCTGATCACCGACCGTGCGCTGATCCGGTCGCTCTTCCCCTATCTGAGTGAAGCGACGCTGGCGGTCCTGCACGCGCGGCGCTGCGGCTGGTTCAGCGCCCAGCAGCTGGGCATGCTGCTCCTGGAGCGAGCGCGAGCGGCGGGGACGCGGCTGGTGCGTGGGCAGCTCTGTGCGGTGACGCAGGCCGGCGGGCGGATGCAGGCGGTACAGGTGGCGACCACGGGTGAGACGCTGGCGATCGCGGCGCCGCTCCTGGTTAATGCCGCCGGCCCGCTGGTCGGCGCAGTTGCGCAGTTACTCGACATAAAGCTGCCAGTCCACCACCAGCTGCATCTCAAGGCGGCCATCGCCGACGGCGAGCGCATCGTGCCGCGCGACGCCCCGCTGCTGGTCTGGGCCGACCCGGCGGAGCTGGGCTGGGACGACGAGGAACGCGCTGCGCTCGCCGCCGACCCGGAGTCGGGCTGGCTCGCGGGTGAGCTACCGCCGGGCGCTCACTGCCGCCCCGAGGGCGAGGGTGGCAGCACCCAGTTGCTCATGCTCTGGGACTACCACGGCGGGCGGGTCGAGCCGCTCCTCCCGCCGCCGCTCGATCCGGAGTTTCCCGAGATCGTGCTGCGCGGGCTGAGCACGATGCTGCCGGGGCTACACCGCTACCTGGGGCGCATGCCGCGCGCCTACCTCGATGGCGGCTACTACACGCGAACACCGGAGAACCGGCCGCTGATCGGCCCGCTGCCGGTCGCCGGGGCCTATGTGCTCGGGGCGCTCTCCGGCTACGGGCTGATGGCAGCCTGCGCGGCCGGCGAGTTGCTGGCCGCCCACGTGTGTGGTGCGGCATTGCCCGCCTACGCCGCCGCTTTCGCGCCAGCGCGCTATGGCGACCCGGCCTACCTGGCCCGTGTGGATAGCTGGGGTGATGGAGGGCAACTGTAGCTATGAGCCAGGAGTTGCGCTTCCCGCCCGGGTTTCTGTGGGGCGCGGCGACGGCGGCCTACCAGATCGAGGGCGCCTGGCACGAAGATGGCAAGGGCGAGAGCATCTGGGACCGCTTCGCCCACACGCCGGGCACAATCGCCGACGGGACCACCGGCGACGTCGCGTGCGACCACTACCACCGCTGGGAGGAGGATGTGGCGCACATGGTCGCCATGGGCCTGAAGAGCTACCGCTTCAGCATCGCCTGGCCGCGCATCTTGCCGGCGGGGAGCGGCGCGCTCAACCAGCGGGGCCTGGACTTCTACCGGCGCCTGATCGAGGCGCTCAATCGGCACGGGATCATCCCGAATGTCACCCTCTATCACTGGGATCTTCCCCAGGCACTCCAGGATCGTGGTGGCTGGGCCAACCGCGACACGGCCTTTCGCTTTGCCGAGTATGCCGCGCTGATCTTCCGCCGGCTAGGTGCCGAGGTGCCGCTGTGGGCAACCCATAACGAGCCCTTCGTCCATGTCTACAACGGCCATGCGATCGGCGACCACGCGCCGGGCCGGCGCAACCCCTGGCAGTTGCTCCGCATCGGCCACCACCTGCTGCTCTCCCACGGCCTGGCGGTCGAGGCGTTCCGCGCCGAGGCTTCGCACGCGAGCACGCTAGACGGGCCGGCGCCCCAGATCGGCATTGTGCTGGCGATCTGGCCGCACCACCCCGCCTCGACCCGCCCACGGGACGTACGGGCCAACCGCTTTGCCGACGGCGCGATGAACCGGCTGTTTCTCGAGCCGCTGTTCCGCGGACGCTACCCGGCCGACGTGCTGCGCCACTTCGCCTGGCGCGGCATCCGCGCCCCGGTGCGCCCCGGCGACCTCGAGCTGATCAGCGCGCCGATCGACTTCCTGGGGCTCAACACCTACTCGCGGCTGATCAACCAGTACGACCCGCTGAACCTGATCTCGGGGACCCGTCAGGTGCCGGGCCCGGGGCCGGTCGACGCGATCGGGCGCGAGATCTACCCGCCGTGCATCCTGGAGGCACTGCGGATCGCGCGCGCATACACCAGCCTGCCGCTCTACATCACCGAGAACGGCCTGGCATGTCACGATGTGGTCGGCTCTGACGGCGTCGTGGACGACGCGGCACGCATCGCCTACCTGCGCGACCACATCGCGGTGGCTCACCAGGCCATCCAGAAGGGGATCGACCTGCGCGGCTACTATGTCTGGTCGTTGCTCGACAACTTCGAGTGGTCCTACGGCCAGCGTATGCGCTTCGGGCTGCTCTACACCGACTTTGCCACCAGCCGGCGGATCTGGAAGCGCTCGGCGCACTGGTATCGGGAGGTGATCGCCCGGAACGGGTTGCTCCACTGAGC